>WBZO01003651.1_pt1 | contig 17592 bp, 12 predicted proteins | sample 5204261 | NCBI WGS metagenome assembly WBZO01 (sample SAMN12412400, study PRJNA552823) | activated sludge metagenome | isolation source: activated sludge from anammox sidestream of wastewater treatment plant... | place: USA: North Carolina | collected 2017-09
CGGCACGGCAGCGTGCATTTTGGCGGCGGCATGGTGCAGCCGTCGGAAAGCCAAGAGACGACTGAAAAAAATTTGCAGCTGGCGGCAGAACACATCGTCCATTTGATTCCCGCGTTGGCGCAAGTGAATTTGGTGCGAACGTGGGGTGGTCTCGACCCTTCGACGCCCGATGGCATTCCCATCATTGACCGCGTGAATGAAAATGTTTTGGTCGCCACCGGCTTTTGCGGACACGGTTTCGCGTTGGGTCCAATTGTGGGGCGCTATCTCGCGCAATGGATTGCGTTGGGCGAAAAACCAGAAGCGTTCGCCGCCTTTCGCCGCAATCGTTTCGACGCGTGGCTGCAAACAAAATGGACGCCGACGGGTTCGTTCGAGGCGATGCTGGCGACAGAGACAACACAGCTCGCGGGGAACGGACATGGCACGCCGATTGAAATTAGCGCGCCGCAGCCAGAAAGCGAAGAGGGCGTCGGCGACCCGCTCTTGTACATCAACCCCGAAGTTTGCACGGGCTGTCGCATGTGCGAGATGGCGTGTTCGATTCACCACAATCATCTCGCGCAAAATACGCAGCTCCGCATCAAAGTCGCTTACATTGACGACCATCACTTTACGCCGATTCCGTGCATTCATTGTCCCGAACAGCATTGTATGAACGCGTGCATGTTCGACGCGCTAGTGCCTGACGGCGCGAGCGGCGCGATTCGCGTGGTGGATGAAAATTGTACCGCGTGCATGTTGTGTGTGCCTGCGTGTCCCTACGGCGGCATCACGTTTTCCGAAGACAAGAACGTGGTCATCAAATGCGACTTGTGCGACGGCGACCCTGCATGCGCGCAGTATTGCCCAACGGGCGCGATTCGTTTTCGTCCGTTGAGTGAGAATATGATGCAGTTGATTAAAGAAAATGCGGAAGCGAATGTGGGGTATTTGGAAGAGGGGTTAAAGTGAGTGAGTATTACGGCTACACCGGCACAATTCTACGGATTGATTTAACGCGGCAGCGCATTCGACGCGAGCCGTTGGATCTGTCGCTCGCGGAAAAATATGTCGGCGGGCGCGGACTGACTTCGTACTTGCTGTACCGCGAAATGGACCCCGCAACCGACGCGTTGAGTCCCGAAAACAAATTGATGTTTGGCACGGGACCGTTGACGGGAACGGGCGCGGTGGCGGCGTCGCGGTACGTTGTCGTCTGCAAAGCGCCATTGACGGGGACGATTGCGTGTTCCAATTCGGGCGGCTTTTTTGGACCCGAAATGAAATTCGCGGGATACGACATTATCATTCTCGAAGGCAAGGCGAGCGCGCCGACGTATTTGTACATTCACGACGATAAGGTGGAATTCCGTTCTGCCGCGCATTTGTGGGGCAAATCGCCAGAGGAGACGGACGCGCTGGTGCGCGCGGAAACGAGCGCGCACGCCAAAGTCGCGTGCATCGGCCCCGGCGGCGAAAAATTGTCGCTGCTCTCTGGCGTGGTGAATGACCGCGCGCGCCTCGCCGCGCGTTCGGGCGTCGGCGCGGTGATGGGTTCAAAAAACTTGAAAGCCATGGCAGTGCGCGGCACGGGCGCGATTCAACTCGCCGACGCGGAAGGATTTTGGTACGCCGCGCTCGACGTGTTGAAAAAAATCGTGAACGATCCCGTTTCGTTCGGCAGTTTTCGCGCTTATGGCACGGCGAATCTCGTCAACCTCATTAACGAAATGGGCGCGTATCCGACGCACAATTTTTTGCAAGAAGTGTTTCAAGGCGCGGCGGCGACGAGCGGCGAAGCGATTAGCGAACAAATCCTTTTGAAAAATCGCGCGTGTTTTGCGTGTCCGATTGCGTGCACGCGCGTGAGCGAAGTAAAGAGCGGTCCGTACAAAGGACGCGGCGAAGGACCCGAATACGAAACGACGTGGTCGTTCGGCGCGCTGTGCGGCGTCTCCAATCTCGACGCAATTGCCAAAGCGCATTATCTCTGCGGCGATTACGGACTCGACGCCATGTCGGCGGGATCAACCGTCGCGTGCGCGATGGAATTGTTTGAAAGCGGTTACGTTCCCGAAAGCGACATTGGTTTTCCACTGCGTTTTGGCGATCACGACGCGATGCTGCGCGCGGTGTACATGATGGGCGAACGCGACGGCGAATTTGGCGCGCTGCTGGCGGATGGCAGTTATCGGCTCGCGGAACATTATGGACATCCCGAACTTTTTATGGGCGTGAAAAAATTGGAGATGGCGGCGTACAGTCCGCGCGTCTTTCAAGGTATGGCGCTGCATTACGCGACGTCGAATCGCGGCGCGTGTCATGTGCGCGGCAATACCGTCGCGGCGGAATTGTACGGCATTCCCAAATACGTGCCGCCTGAAACGCTCGAAGGCAAAGAAGAACTCGTGCGCCGTCCATTCCAAAATTCCACCGCGTTCGTGGATTCGACGGGCATCTGTTTGTTTAGCAAATTCGCCATCACGCACCGCGAAATCGTTTCGATGATGGCGCCCGCGACGGGCATTGATTTCACATTCGACAAATCCATCGCGCAGGGCGACCGCATTTGGAATTTGGAGCGTTTGTTCAATTTGCGCGCGGGTTTCACGGCGGCGGACGACAAACTGCCTGACCGAATGTACGAGCCGGTGCCGGGCGGACCACGCGCGGGAAGTCGCGCCGAATTGCAAGACCATCTGCAAACGTACTATCAGCTGCGCGGCTGGGATGAACGCGGCGTGCCGACGCGCGAGAAATTGGACGAACTCGGTTTAGAAGATACTTGGGGTGTCGTCGCTTGACCATTCACGTCAAACTCTATGCGGGTTTGCGGCGCTACAAACCCGAAGTTCCACTCGGCGCGAGTTTTGCGTGTACGCTGCCGAATGAGTTGACCGTCGCGCGCCTGTTTGATGAATTGGGCTTGCCGCCGCAAATCGTCGCGATTGCATTGGTGAACGGCATTGCGCGCGACCGCGAGCATGTTTTGTGTGAGGGTGACAAGGTTGCGTTGTGGCCCCCCATTGCGGGAGGATGAATGAGTATGGTATGATTGTGCCGCGCTAGATTGGAAAGGAAACGCCAAATGCCCAGTCCGTTTCCGGGAATGGACCCGTATTTAGAAGATCCCGCGTCATGGCAGGATTTTCATCAGCGGCTCATTACGTACATTGCCGATGCACTTCAGCCGGAGGTGCGCCCGCGCTATCACGCGCGCATCGGCGAACGGCTCTATGTCGTGCAGGCGGGACGCGGCATTTATCCCGATGTGTTCCTGATACAGCGCCCGCGCGGTGGAGGAATCAGCGCGGGCGCGGCAGTCCTTGCGCCGGACACTCCGGTGCGCGTCAGTTTGCCCCCCGACGAGGTGCGCCAGGTTTTTGTGGAAATTGTGGATTTGGCGCGCGGCGATCAAGTCGTCACCATCATTGAGGTTCTCAGTCCTGCGAACAAGACCCCCGGCAAAGACAATGACCAATATCGGCGCAAACAGCAAGACGTTCTCGCCAGCCCCGCGAATCTCGTCGAAATAGATCTGCTGCGCGAAGGGCTTCACACTATCGCGATGCCCGCCGATTATATGATTTTGCTCGAGCCATGGCATTATGCGGTCAGCATCAGCCGCGCCGCAAAGCGTGAGGAGGGAGAGGTTTATCCCATCTCGCTGCGTCAGCGTTTGCCGCGTATCGGAATTCCGCTCACCGCGCCGGATCCGGATGCGCTTTTAGACCTGCAAGCCGTATTTGAACGGTGTTATGATAACGGCGCGTATGGCGATTTGGTGGATTACAGTCGTCCCCCCAAGTTTCCGCTGGGAGAAAACGATGCGGCGTGGATGGACGAGCTATTGAAAGAAAAGAGCGCGCGGGGAAAGTAGGGGCGAAGCATTCGTTGGATTGCCCAATAATTACGCATACCTCGCTGCGAATGCTTCGTCCCCACTTGTGCTAGAATGTTGACGAGGTGAAGGATGACGATAACCATTCCTACACGCGAACCGATTGCGCAAATCGCGTTCCCAGACAATCTCCCAGTCGAGGACGGTGAACCGTTAGAAACCAATTGGCATCGCATTCAAATCAATCTTTTGGTGGATTTGACGAATCAGCTGTGGTATGACCGCACCGATTTTTTCGCGGGCGGAAATATGTTTATCTACTATAGCGCGCGCCAAGCCCTGAGCCGCGATTATCGCGGTCCTGATTTTTTCGTAGTCAAAGACGTCGAGCCAAAGAATGAGCGTCAAGTTTGGAAAACTTGGGAAGAGGATGGACGCTTGCCCGATTTGATTGTCGAACTGCTTTCGCCCAGTACCGCCGAAACCGATTTGACGACCAAATGGCGGTTGTACGAGCGCACGTTCCGCACGCCCGAGTATTTTGCCTACGACCCGGATCCAAAAGAGCTGCGCGGATGGCATTTGCGCGAACGGCAGTATCAAGAAATCATTCCTGACGAACGCGGCTGGTTTTGGAGTGACGAGCTCGGCGTATGGCTCGGTCTTTGGGAGGGCGAGTACGAACGCGTACAGGCAACGTGGCTGCGCTATTACGATCAAAAAGGCGCGCTGCTCCCCACCGGTGAAGAAGCCGAACGTAAACGCGCCGCGCAAGAAGCGCTGGCGCGCGAATCAGCCGAAGCGCGCGCGCGTGAACTGGAAGCCGAAGTTGCGAGATTGCGCGCCGAAATCGCGCGTGATGCCGGGCGCGGGACCGCTTGAACCTGATGTAAAACGACACCAAAACCGCCGCAAACTTTGCGGCGGTTTTTTCGTTAGTTGTAATGATGGGACATTGTTCGCGGCGAGTGGGGCGGCGGCAACATTGGCGACAAAAGATTTATGCCGGAATTAATTTCAACCCCAGCGCGGCGCGCAATTCACTCGACGGCTCTAGACCGAGTTCGCGCAGCGCACGGGCGCACGCGTCGAACGCTTGCAACGCGTCCGCGCGCCGTCCCAGCTGCGTCAAGCAATCTATCAACTTGAGACAAACAATTTCATCGCCATAATCTTTTTTGAACGCGCGCGCGAAATACTCGGCGGCGCGCTCCCATTCGCACGCGCGCGCGGCAAGCTCGCCCAATTCGTTCAGCGTCGCGCGATACAAGTTCAAGAATTTTTCGCGGTGCGGCTGTACCCAATCGTCAAACAAATCATCCGTCGCAACATCGTCCACGTACAGCTCTATCGCGCTGGAAAATTCTTGGCGCGCTTGATTGAAATTCCTCTGGCGCATTTGCGCGCGTCCCGCTTCGATGCGCCGCGTAAACTCGTCCACGTCAATCCCCGTGACATTTTCCATCACCAGCGAAACAAGTCCGCCTTGCAGCGCGAGATAGTTTGAACCCGATTCGGGCGCGAGCGGTTCGAGGACGCGGCGCAAATTGTAGAGCGTGCGATAAAAATTCGCGTTCGCCGCGTGCGGTTCCGCGTCGGCGGACAATAACTCGACGGCAGCATCTTTGGATAGCGTGTGATGCGGCGCGAGCGCGAGATATTTCAGCAACCGTTTGCATTTGCGGCGACCCCACGCGCGTTCTTGGATACATTCGTCGCCACGCCACACCGTAAAATTTCCAAACGCGCGCAGTGTCAGCGCGGGAGATGTCAGCGCGCGGGAACGCGGTGGACGCGCCGCGCGCGTCACACCCATTTGTTCCAAGGCGCGCTGCGCGCGCTGCCGCACTTCTGCGCGCGCATGATCAAGCAGCGGTTCTAGTGAATCCACCGCCCGCGCGCCCATTTTCGCCAACAGCGGCGTCACGTACGCACTCCAAATATCATGTTCGATTGCCGCGACCAACAACGGAATTGCCGCCTGCATTTCGCTGCGGAAAAAATAGTCATAGTTTTGCGCGACGGCGAGACGCAAACATTCGCGCAGCTGCTCCAGATGGCGCGCGTCATCCGTACTGTAATAAAGCGACGCCAGCCAAAAATGACTCGCCATCGTTTGGTACACGTCGCCACATTCGCGCGCGAGCTGTAACGCTTCGTCCAACGTCGCGCGCGCCGCGTCCGCGTCGAGCCAGATTTGCGCCGCGCCCAATTGCACGGACACAAAGCAGCAGAGCCAGCGCAAGCCGCGCTCATTTGCCAACTTACGCGCGTATTGACCGCGCGTCACCGCTTCCGCCATCTCGCCATTGTGGCGCGTGAGAATCGTCATGAAAACGAGCGTGGCGATGATAAAGCGCCGATTGTCGAGACGCTGTTCAATGCGCAGCGCGTTCATGTATTGCTGATGGAGGTCGGCATAGCTTGCGCCGCATGTCATTTCGAGCGCGTTCGCTTGGTTCATCAACGCGAACGCTTCTTGATGCGCGTCGCCTTGCGCGCGGGCGAGCGCGAGCGCCTTGTCAGCATATTCGCCAGCTTGTTGATAACGTCCCAGATAATACAGATTGACCGCCAAGTTGTTGTACACTTCGACTCGGCGCGCGTCGTTCAATTCGTTCGCCAATTGTTCGGCGCGATGCAGCGCGGCAACCGCCTGTAAATAATCGCCCATGCTATGATACAACCACGAGCCGGGGTTGAGGAGTGTCGTCAGTTCGCCCTGTCGGTCATTTTCGTACAACGCCAACGCTTCGCGGTACAAGGTTTGCGCGGCGGCGGTGTTGCCTGCCGAAAGTTGATTGCGCGCGAGATTCGCCAACAGCGCGGCGCGCTGCCGATGATGTTCCGCGCCAACATAGCTCAATGCTTGACGCTGCAAACGTTCCGCTTCCACATGGTCGCCGTTGCGCCAATCGAGAATGTGCGCCTTGTGATTCAGCGCCGCGCTCAAACCGAGCAGGTCGCCCAACGCGTTACACCCTTCCGCCGCGCGCTCGTAATAATCCAATGCCGTTTCCGCTTCATGCTGCGCTTCGCAAATTTTGCCCCAATACAGCCATAGGATTGGAAACTCGGCGAACTCGTCCGCGCTCAATTGTTCGAACCAAAAGGTCAGGGTTTCAAAACGACGCGCGTCGAACAAATCATCGGCGAGGGCGACAATTAGGCGCGCCGCGTCGCGCCGCGCGCCCGCTTCGTTCCAATGAAAAATCGCCGTCTCGAAATCGCCTTGCGTTTGAAAATAGTGCGCCGCGCGGCGGTGTAGCGTTTCGCGGCGTTCGGGCGCGCGAGAGAGTTGATGGAGCAAAAATTCGCGGAATAACCGATGATAGCGCATCCATCCATCGGGCGTGCGAAGGATAAAGACGCAATGTTTTTCCAAACGCCGCAGCTGCTCTGCGGAATCGGAACGTCCGAGCGCGGCGTCGCATAACGCGGGTTCCAAACGCGACAGAATCGCGGAACTCGTCAAAAAATCGGCGGTGGCGGGCGGCTGCTGACGCAGCACTTCTTCAGAAAGATATTCAAACAAAACGCGCTTGTCGTCGTACGGCAAGACTGTGCGCAGGGACAGCGCGTTGGGTGCGTCTGCGTGTTCAAGCGTTGCGGACACGATTGCTTTTGCCCTGCGCGCTTTGAGCGTTTGCCCCGCCATCATCAAGCCGAGCGCCCAGCCCTCGATTTGTTCCACGAGCGCGGCGCGCGCCGGTTCCGCCAACTCTAACTCTAAAAATTCTTGAAACAGCGCGGCGGCTTCCGCGTCCGTAAATTTCAAAGCGCTTTCGTCAATTTCGAGCGCTTGCCCTTCGGCGCGCAAACGCGGCAAACAGCGGAACGCCGGCGCGGCGCGCGTGGCGATGCAAAAGTGCGCCTGCGGCGGCGCGTGTTGAATCAACAAGTCAAGCGTTTCGCAAAGCGCGGGCGTATGTTCCACGAGTTGAAAATCGTCGAGGACAAAAATAAAATCAGCTGTCGCGCGTTTGGCGAGTTGATTTACCAACGCGGCGATAAAGGTTTCGGTGAGCGCTTGCGGATTGGCGCGCGGCGCAAAGACGGGGCGCAGCGCGCGTTCAAAACCGCGCCATTGGCGTTCGCACGCGGCGATAAGGTACGTATAAAACGTGATAATGTCATTGTCGCTGCGCGAGAGGGCGTACCACAAAAGCGGCGCGCGCAGCTCGCGCAAAGTGGAGGCGATGAGCGTGGTCTTGCCGTAACCGGGGCCCGCGCACAACAGCGTCACGCGGCGCTGGATTGTCGCGCGGACGCTTGCGGCGAGCCGTTCGCGCGCAACGGTATTGGCGCGCACGAGCGGCGGCTGCAATTTGGTGAGAATTAACGGCGTGCTGGCAAATGATTCGCGCGGTTGCATTACTGTAGCGCGCCGAGATACGCGCGCTGGACGTTTTCATTTTGCGCGAGCTGCGCGGGCGTTCCTTCCATCGCAATCCGTCCCGTTTCAAAAACGTAGGCGCGGTCCGCAATGCCCAGCGCGGCTTGCGCGTTTTGTTCGATGAGTAGCACCGTCACGTCGCACGCGCGCAGTTCGCAGAGGATTCGCATAATTTCCTGCACCAGCATCGGCGCAAGACCCACCGAGGGTTCGTCCAACATCAAGAGGCGCGGCCGCGTCATCATGCCGCGCGCGATGGCGAGCATCTGTTGTTCGCCGCCGGAAAGCGTGCCGCCGAGTTGATAAAGGCGCTGTTTCAGAATCGGAAAGAGCGTAAAAATCCATTCCATGTCCGCTTCAATTTTGGCGCGCGTTTTTTGATGCAGGAACGCGCCGAGTAATAGATTTTCGCGGACGGTCAGCGTGGAAAAAATTTGGCGGCGTTCGGGAACGAGGACGATGCCTGCCGCGATGCCGCTTTCGGTGGACTTGTACTCTTTGCCGTCGAAACGAATTGCGCCTTGACGCGGCGAGAGTAATCCGGCAATCGTATTCACCAGCGTGGTCTTGCCCGCGCCGTTGGCGCCGACGATGGCGACGATTTCAGATGGATTGACGTGCAGATTGATGTCGTCGAGCGCGCGCAGTGAGCCGTAACAGGTGGTGAGATTTTTGATTTGGAGCAATGGCGCGGCGTTGGGCGTTGGGGCCTGGGGCTGCGGCGTTGGCGCGGCGTTCGGAACGGGCTGCGTTACGCGCGGGGGCTCGGATGCTGTGCCGAGATAAGCCGCAATCACCTTCGGATTTTGTTGAATTTCGCCCGGTTCGCCTTCGACCAACTTTTCGCCAAAGTTCAAAACAATCACGCGCTGCGCGAGATTCATCACCAGCCGCATGTCGTGTTCGACGAGCAGAATGGTGAGGCCGCGCGTGCCAAGTTCTCGAATCAATTCGTCGAGCGCTTGAATCTCGCCGCGCGTCAAACCCGCCGCGGGTTCGTCGAGCAAAAGCAAACGCGGTTCGCCCGCCAACGCGCGCGCGATTTGCACCAAGCGTTGTTTGCCAAACGGCAGCGCGGTGATAGGTTCTTCGGCGCGCGCGCGCAGTCCCACCAAGGCGAGCCGTTCGAGCGCGTCGGCGCGCGCGGATTCTTCGAGGCGGCGCGCGTTGGGCAAACGCAGCGCGGCGGAAAACATCCCATACGGCGCGCGCTGATGAAAACCGACCATCACATTTTCCAGAACGGTCATGTTTTCAAACAAGCGCAAATTTTGAAATGTGCGCGCCAAACCCAGCGCGGCGCGTTGATACGACGCCAGCCGCGTAATCGAATGACCGTCGAGTCGCACGTCGCCGTGCGTGGGCGCGTGAACGCCTGAAATTAAATTAAACAGCGTCGTCTTGCCCGCGCCGTTCGGGCCGATGATGGCGACGATTTCGTTCGCCGCGACCGAGAACGAAACATCGTTGACGGCGCGAATGCCGCCGAATGTTTTAGAGAGGCGTTCGACTTGGAGTAACGACATGACCGGACTCAGTTGACGAGTTCGCGTTTATCAATCACGCGTTTGGCTTTGCCTTCGCTGCGTTGAATCGCGTTGGGACGCAGAACGCTGACGTGCGCCGAGAGCCCAAGCGTTTCCATCAAATCGCGGCCGATGCGCGCTTCGACGCGTTGAACCGTTTCCGGTCCCAAACCCCACAGTTCGGGCGTCGCTTCGGTCCAGATTTCCAAAATATCGAGTTCGTTCTTGGGACGGTCGAGAACGATGAGATAATGCGGCGCGACGCCTTCGGAGGCGAGAACGACTTGTTCAATTTGCGAAGGAAAGACATTGACGCCGCGCACGACGAGCATGTCATCGGTGCGGCCCTGCACTTTGCTCATGCGCGCCATCGTGCGCCCGCACGCGCATTTTTCGCGCGTGAGCATAACGCGGTCGCGCGTGCGATAGCGCAGCATCGGCATCGCTTGTTTGGTCAGCGTGGTGAGAATCAATTCACCCGTGCTGCCGTCGGGTAAGGGTTCGTCCGTGTCGGGGTCAACCAATTGCGCGAGAAAATGGTCTTCCGGGATGTGCAAGCCGTTGTGTTCGGGACATTCGATGGAAACGCCGGGCCCAATAATTTCGGTCAAACCATAAACGTCGAACGCTTCCAGATTCATGCGTTCTTGTACTTCTTGGCGCATTTCTTCGGTCCACGGTTCCGCGCCAAAAATGCCGACGCGCACTTTCATACGCGCGCGAAAATCTACGCCCGATTCGCGCGCGGTTTCGGCAAGTACGAGCGCGTACGACGGCGTACAGGTCAAGACCGTCGCGCCGAAATCTTCCATCAATGTAATCTGGCGTTTGCTCAAGCCGCCGGAAATGGGTACGATGGTGGCGCCAATTTTTTCTGCGCCGAGATGAAAACCCAAGCCGCCGGTGAACAAGCCATAGCCGTAGGCGTTATGGATAATATCTTTTTTCGTCACGCCCGCCGCCGTGTACGCGCGCGCCATCGTTTCCGCCCACACGGCGAGGTCATTTTTGTTGTACGCGCCGACGGTGGGTTTGCCCGTTGTGCCAGAGGACGCGTGAATCCGCACCACTTGTTCCAGCGGCACGGTCAACATACCGAACGGGTAATGGTCGCGCAAATCTTGTTTGCTCGTGAAACCCAAGCGGTCGAGGTCGGCGAGCCCTTTGAAGGTGGCGGGCTTGAGCCGCGCGTCGTCCAACATTTTTCGATAGAACGGAACGCAGGTGTAGGCGCGCTCCAAGGTTTCTTTGAGGCGTTCGAGTTGTAATTTTTGCAATCTGGCGCGCGGCATCGTTTCCATTTCGCGATTCCAGATGCGCGCAGTTTTCTTTTTAGGCATGATGACTCCGAGTCATTGGGCAGGCGCGCGGCGCTGCCCCTATGTTTTTTTGCGCCACGCGCGTAGGCGTTTCAAACTGCCGGCGGTCAATCCTTCGGGCATTAAAATCATGATAAAGATGAGCAGGATGCCGAACGCGACGATTTGGTGTTCGCCCGATGCGCCGCTCAACACTTGCGGCAAAAAATTTCGCAAGAGTTCGATGAGTAAAGTGACGACGGCGGCGCCAAAAATCGCGCCCCACACGCTGGCGAGGCCCCCGATTGCGACCATCACCACCAATTCGATTGAAAAATTGATGCTGAAATCGCTGGGGCTCACGATGCCAATCCAATACGCATACAAGCTCCCGGCGATGCTCGCGTACATCGCGCTCAAGACTAACGTTTGCAATTTGAGCCGCGCGGTATTGACGCCCAACGTTTCGGCGGCGATTTCGCTGCTGTCAATGGCGCGCAGCGCGCGGCCGATGCGCGAGTTCACGATATTGAGCGAAACGGCGATTAGCGCCAATGTGACGAGCCAGATGAGAAAATAAAATTTCAAGTCGCTGTCGAACGTGAATCCGCCGATGGTGAGGTCGCCCGGAATGGCGAGTCCGTTCGGTCCGCCGGTGAGCTCAGTTTCGTTCGTCGCAATCAATAAAAAAATGACGTTCAGACCCAGCGTCGCAACGGCGAGATAATAACCGCGTAAACGCAACAGCGGAATGCCAATCAGCAAAGCAATCAGGCCGGTGATAATTGCGGCGCCGACAATGGCGGCAAGCGGCGGTAGTCCGGTGCGCTGCGCGAGAATGCCCACGCCGTAGCCGCCGAGGCCATAAAAGACGGCGTGACCGAGCGACACCTGGCCCGCATAGCCCATCAACAGCGCGAGCCCGACGGTGAGAATTGTGTTCAAACCGATAAAGTTGAGGATGCTGATTTGATAATTATTTCTCAGCACAAGCGGCAGCGCGATGAGAACGGCGGTGAGGATGCCAAAGGCGACGAGATTCGGATGACGCGCGAAAATTCGAGTGCGACGCGTCTGCGCGTCAAGCGATACGGGTTCCGTCATGGGAGAAATGGTTGCGCGTTCCATACACAAATTTTTGCGATAGGTTCCATGTTTGTTGTCGTACGAATGAGTTATGCGTGTTATACGCCTGCCGCTTCGCGTATCCCGCGCCGCCGCCGCAAAATGCCCGTCGTCTGGATGAGCAGCACCACAAACAACACGAGAAACGCAATCGCATCTTTGTAGCCCGACGAGAGCAAACCTGCCGCGAAAATTTCGAGAATGCCGAGCGAGAGCCCGCCGATAATTGCGCCGCGTTCATCCGACATGCCGCCCAACACAATCGCGGCGACAAAACCCTTGAGCCCCAAATACGTTCCCGTATCATAACCCATAAACGTTTTAGGCGCGATGACAATGCCCGCCAGCGCGCCGATGCCCGCGCTCAAGACGAACGCGAGCAGCATCATGTGCGAAACGTTGATGCCCATCAAGCGCGCCGCCATGCGATTCACCGCGCACGCGCGCAAACTTGTGCCGAGCATGGTGCGTTGGAAAAAAAGATACAGCAGCGCCATCAGCGCGAACGCGGAACCGATAATCCAAAGGTCTTGGCGCGTCAACACGGCGCCGCCAATTGGAATGGGGGGCCCCGGCGTAAATTCGGGGAGCCGATACGGGTCGGTGCCCCAAACGATCAACGCAAAACCGCGCAGCGTGATTGCAATGCCAATTGTGATAATGATTTGGACAATGACGGAATTGGTGTGCGAAAGACGAATGACGAGCAGATAAACCAGCGCGCCAACGCCCATCACCGCGAGCGTCGCCAACATGACCGCGACAAACAGCGGCAAGTTGAAATTCACCGTCCACGCGCGATTAAAGAGCGCGGTCTCGCCCGTCAACGTAATCGCAATCAACGCGCCGAGCATTGCAAATTCGCCTTGCGCGAGATTGATAACGCCCGAGACGTTGTGAATGACGACAAAGCCAAGCGCGATGAGCGCATAGATGCTGCCAATCGTCACACCGGCGATCAAGAGTTGAAAGAGCTGGTCGGGAGTCATGGTTGAGTGTTACAGGTAGCAAGTAGCAGGTAGCAAGTAGTAGGTAGCAAGTAGCAAGTAGTAGGTAGCAAGTAGCAAGTAGTAGGTAGCAAGTAGCAGGTTCCCTACTACCTACTACCTGCTACCCAAATTATCCGTCAAACGCTATTTCGCCGCATATTGGTCGGGCGCGACATACTCCCAACCGCCATCTTTGATGCGAACGAGCACCAGCGATTCTTTGCCGATGCCCACATGGTCGGTGGGCGTCCAGTTGAATACGCCGCTAATGCCGACGAAATTCTTGACTTGGTTCTCGAAATAATCGCGTAGTTTCGTGCGGTCGGGCCCTTCGGCTTGCAGACCCGCCAGCGCGATTTCTACAGCATCCCAAGCGTGTCCGCCAAACGAACTCGGCGCTTTGCCGTTCGTGAACGCGCCATAGTCCGCGATGTATTTGAGCAGGACCGCTTTTTGCGGGTCGCTGTCGGGCAGCGAATTGGCGACGAGCAATTTACCGATGGGGAACATGACGCCTTCGGCGGCATCTTTGGCGAGATTGATGAAATCTTTGTTGCCGATGCCGTGATTGTGCAAAAGCGGCGCGGTCAAGCCGAGCGTATGATACTGCACGGTGAGCGGCGCGCCTTCGCCGGGCGTCGCGTGGACAATGACGGCTTGCGGATTCAACGCCTTGATTTTGGTGAGCTGGGCGGTGAAATCTTTGTCGCCCGGTTGAAACACTTCGTCGGCGAGAATCTCGATGCCCGCTTCTTTGAACTGTTCGTTCATGGCGTCGCGTGAATCTTTGCCGAATGCGTTATTGACGCCGATGGACGCGACTTTGGTGATGCCGTTCGCTTTGAGCCAATCGAGCTGCACGGCGGTCACGGGTTGATTCGCTTGCGGCGTTTTGAAAATCCAATGGCGCTCGGCAATCGGATTCACGATTTGGCTCGCGGACGCCATCGAAATCATTGGCGTTGAATTTTTGGTCGCGGTTTCAACCATTGCCAAACTCGCGGGGCTGCCGCTGGAACCAATCAACACCGCGACATTGTCTTGCTCGACCAATTTTTTCGCGGCGAGGGTGGCTTTGCTGGCGTCGCTCGCATCGTCTTCGACAATGATTTCAATCTTGTGCATCGCGCCGTCGGGCCCTTTGATGCCGCCCGCTTTATTCACTTGGTCTTGGATCATGAGCGCGGTATCGCGCTCGGGAATGCCGAGCGATGATGCGGGCCCAGTAACCGAAGTGACGAAACCAATTTTGTACGGGTCGCCGGTGGTGGCTTGGGGGGCTGCCGTTGGCGCGGCGGGCTGAGGCCCTGTAGTCGGCGCGGCGGGTTGGGGCGCTGTAGTCGGCGCGGCGGTTGGCGTCGCGCAAGCGGCGAGAATGAGACCTGCGACGATCAAAAGCGCCATTGCCAAGATTCGTGTCTTCATCTTCTTCTCCTCCTCCTTTTCGAAACCGAACGTTGAGCGAAAGCAAATGGGGATGGGGTTAGTTTTTTAGGCGGCTAATAAATTCCTCCTTTCAAAGCGTACGACAAATTTGAAATTGACAGGCCTTTCGGGTTTCTCGGAATCGCTTTGCGATTTCACAAACCACGAAAGAGCTCTTGACCACATACGAATTAGGAATTCGCTCTAGAACCGCGCGAGGCGTCGCGCGGCATCGGCGATTTTTTGTGCGTTGGGCATAAAGGTTTGTTCGCCGCTTTCGTTGTATGGCACGCCGGGCAAATCGGGGCCCGTCACGCGCACAAGCGGCGCGTCGAGGTCGAGAAAACATTCTTCGGCGATGCGCGCGCCGATTTCGGCGCCCAAGCCCATCGTGTAGGTGTCTTCGTGAACGATGAGCGCGCGATTCGTTTTGCGAACGGATTCGAAAATTGTTTCCCAATCAATCGGCAGCAGCGAACGCAAGTCCACCACTTGGGCGCTGATATTTTCGCGCGCTAAAATGTCCGCCGCCGCGAGCGATTCGTGCAGCATCATGCCGTACGCGAAAATGGTCAGGTCGTCGCCTTGGCGTTTTACTTGCGCTTTGCCAATCGGGACGATGTAATCGTCGTCCGGCACATCGCCTTTGATGGAACGATACGTTTTTTTGTGTTCAAGATAGAGAACGGGGTCGGGGTCGGCGAGCGCGGCGCGCAGCAAACCTTTGGCGTCGTATGGCGTCGCGGGCGCGACAATTTTTATTCCGGGAAAATGCGCGAAGGTCGCTTCGATGGATTGCGAATGATAGAGCGCGCCGTGAACGCCGCCGCCGTAAGGCGTGCGAATCACGAGCGGACAAGTCCAATCGCCGTTGGTGCGATAGCGCATTTTCGCCGCTTCGTTCACAATTTGGTCGAACGCGGGATGAATGAAATCCGCAAATTCAATTTCCGCCACGGGCCGCAAACCGACGCCCGCCGCGCCAATCGCCACGCCGATAATTGCGAGTTCCGAAATCGGCGCATCCATCACGCGCGCGGGACCGAATTCGTTATACAAACCATCCGTCGCGCGAAAGACGCCGCCGAGAACGCCGACATCTTCGCCCAAAATAAAAATGCGCTCGTCGCGCGTCATTTCTTGACGCAGTGTGTCGCGGATTGATTCGATGACGGTCTTTTGCATGATAAAAAAAATCGGCTCGACGACATGCCCCTTTAGCCGCGTATGGGAATAGCGCCATTTTTTGGCATATCGTTTTTGCAGCGATATGGGAATTATAGAAACGTGGGCGTGAGGATTCCACGTATGAGAGGGTAATTGTCAGTACCTCTTTGGGTAGTTGACGACGCGACAAAACTATCCGTTCGTGTGAATGTGAAAGGGTCAAGTTTCAAGTTGAAAGTTCAAAGTTGAAAGTTCAAAATTCAAAATTCAAAATCGCACTATCGCATTATTGCACCATCGCACTATCCATACACTTGCGCGAACGTCGCGGGCGCGTCGAGTTCGGGCGCGTGCAAGGCAAAATCTGCCGCGTCGTCCACTTGGGCGCGGATTTCGCGTTCGAGGGCGGTTTCGCTTTTTTCGTCCAAGAGTTGTTCGACATAGAGCCGTTCGCGAAAAGTTTTGAGCGGGTCGCGCTCGCGCGCGCGTTCCACTTCTTCACGCGTGCGATAGCGCGTGTCGTCGTCGTTCGAAGTGTGCGGCAGGTAGCGATACACTTTGGTTTCGATGAGCGTGGGCCCCTCGCCGCGCCGCGCGCGTTCCACCGCCGCGCGGGCGCTTTCGTACACCGCGAGCGGATTCATGCCGTCCACTACGACGCCGGGGAAACCGTAACCCGCCGCGCGGTCGGCGACATTTTCGATTGCCATCTGTTTCGATTGCGGCACCGAAATGGCGAGCGCGTTATTTTCACAGCAAAAGACGATGGGTAATTTGTGAATCGCCGCGAAATTCATGGATTCGTGCACGTCGCCTTTGCTCGAAGAACCGTCGCCAAAGCCGCACCACGTCACATATTCCTCGCCGCGATATTTTGCCGCGAGCGCGACGCCGACCGCGTGCGAAACATGTCCCGACATGACGCTCGACAGCGAAAAAATTCGCAGACGCCGACTGCCCCAGTGCGCGTACATTTGGCGGCCCGCGCCGGCGGGGTCCGGCGCTTTGCCGAGATAATGACAGAGGACGTCGCGCGGCGTCAAGCCCCACACCAAGAGCGCGCTCAGGTCGCGATGCTGTGGCACGAGATAATCGCGCGTCGTATCGAGCGCGAACGCGAACCCCGCGCCCGTCGCTTCATGCCCCGCGCACGATACGGCAAAATGGCCATGCCCCTGCCGATTCAACGCCCACATGCGTTCGTCGAGACGACGCGCGAGCAGCATGGCGCGATACATGGCGAGTTCGAGCGTTTCAATGTCCGGCAGTGTGGCGGAATAAAGTTGTTGCATGGGAAGGAAAGACCTGACAGGTTTTAGAAAACCTGTCAGGTCTAGTTATTACGTGCGCTTGGCGCGGTATTGCGCGCGGATGGCTTCGAGCCGTTCCGTTCCTGATTTTGGGGACGACAAGGTAATCGCGCGCAAGTATCCGACTTGTAGAACGATGCCGTATTTTTGACGCACGCCGCCGAAAATGAGCAGCGCGCCCGCGATGATTTCGAGAGGCAATCGCGCGGAAACAAAAAGCGTTGACGCGAGAATGAGCAACAGCACGGGCAGGACATGCCCCACGCCGACGATTTGCCACATGGCGGGCGCTGTTTTTAGCGCGTGCACCGCTTTTTGGAATGTCGCATCCGGCGTTTGCAGATACACAAACCATAACGCGAGATTCATTACGGCGGCGATGATGGCAAGCCACGCGAACGGAAACGCGTACAGCGTCGGCGCGAAAAATTGCATCACATTGAAAACGATGAGCATCAAACCCGCGCCCGTCATAAAGCCGCAGGTGAGAAAATAAAAAATGATGCTGGGCGTATTCCACGTAATCACGCCGC
>WBZO01002108.1_pt3 | contig 17591 bp, 16 predicted proteins | sample 5204261 | NCBI WGS metagenome assembly WBZO01 (sample SAMN12412400, study PRJNA552823) | activated sludge metagenome | isolation source: activated sludge from anammox sidestream of wastewater treatment plant... | place: USA: North Carolina | collected 2017-09
AGTTCTCCTGCATTGTTATCGTCAAAGAAATGTTTGTAAGAAATACCTCCGCCATTCCAGATCTTAACGCCCAGTGCATCCTGATAATCGGGGCCGTTCATACTTTTACTTTGTGCCTGCACAGAAAAAATTGAGAACAGAAGTATCAAAAAGAAAAAAATCTTTTTCATAAGTGTTATTACAGTTTGAGTTTTGAAATTCAGTTATTACAATGATTCGGTTAGTGGTGCAAATTTCTGTCAAAAGAATAAAATCAAATGTTAATGATGTTTGAATGCTGTCATGAAATAGACAAGGACAGCGAGAGTGATGATGGCAGTGATACCAAATGTATATATGCTGCCCAGCCAGAACCATAAAGCGCCGGCGATAGTGCTTGCCAGTAAAGTGCAGATGCTTTCCAATGAAGTGTAAAATCCAACAGCAGTGGCTGTGTTCTTATCGTGTGCAATATTGGTGATCCATGCTTTGCTTACTCCATCAGTAGCGGCTGCATAAATACCATAAATAAAGAACAGAATAAAGATCATAGTAACGGAAGGATGAAATGCAAAGCATCCGTAAACAAAAGAAAAGAGAAGGAAACCGAAAGAAAGAACTTTTTTAAAGCCCGCCCTGTCTGCCCACATACCAAGCGGATAAGATGCGAGAGCGAATACCAGGTTGTAAAATACATAAGCGCCGATGGTAGTGTTGTCGTTTCCCGTGATCTCTTTTGTTTTCAGCAAAAGAAAAATATCGGAGCTGTTGAAGAGAGCGAAGACAAGAAGGCCCGCCGCCAGTTTTTTAAATTCGGGAGTTGCCGTTTTCCAGTATTTCAAAAAAGAAAAAAAATTTCCTGATTTTGTTGCTGAATATTTTTTTTTCTCTTTCAGCAGATACAGCAATAAAACAGAAACTATTCCGGGTATAAAAGCGAAATAAAAAACAGTTTTATATTGTTGCGGATGAAAATAGAGATAAACAAGAGTGATCGCAGGGCCGATGGTTGCCCCGAGTGTGTCCATTCCGCGGTGAAATCCGAAGATCCTTCCCTTGGTTTCCCTGGTGGCTTGCGCAGAGAGTATGGCATCTCTCGGAGCAGTGCGGATTCCTTTTCCCAACCTGTCCAGTGTTCTGGCAAGAAATACCCAGAGCGGATAAATGAACATTGCCATCATTGGTTTAGAAATAGCGCTCAAAAAATAGCCGGCTCGTACCAGGGGTAACCGTATTCCTTTCAGATCACTCAGTTTTCCGAAATAACCTTTAGTGATGCCGGCGGCAAAACTTGCCAACCCTTCCAGGAGCCCGATCAGAAAAACAGTGAATCCGATTTCTTCCAGATAAACAGGAATGACAGGATAGAGCATTTCACTTGCTACATCGGCAAATAAACTTACCAGGGAAAGTATCAGGACAGTACGGGTGATGATCCGCATACATTGAAGGTATATGAAAAATGAAAAGGAATTTTTGAGGGCGCTATGAAAATCAGGTTAAATCGGAAGTTTCGCTTTGTGAATTCAAATTATTTGACCGTACTTTGCAACCACTAAATCCAATCCGAAACAATGGGAATTTTTAACTGGTTTACACAAGAAATAGCAATAGACCTGGGCACTGCTAATACCCTGATTATACATGATGAAGAAGTGGTGGTGAACGAACCAAGCATTGTAGCGTTGGATCGTAACAACCCCAAAAACGTTCTTGCCGTAGGGAAAAGAGCCCTTATGATGCATGAAAAAGTGCATGAAGGCATCCGCACGGTGCGTCCTTTGAAGGATGGGGTGATTGCAGATTTCAATGCTGCGGAATTAATGATCAGAGAACTTATTAAACTGGTGTATCCCAAGAAACCGCTGTTTCCCCCGAGTTGGAGAATGATGATCTGTATTCCTTCTTCCATTACGGAAGTGGAGAAGAGGGCGGTGCGTGACAGCGCCGAGCAGGCAGGTGCAAAAGAAGTGTACCTGATCCATGAACCGATGGCTGCTGCCCTGGGTATTGGTATAGATGTGGAAGAGCCGGTAGGTAATATGATCATTGATATCGGAGGCGGCACTACCGGTATCACGGTGATCGCACTGGCAGGAATTGTCTGCGATCAATCTATTCGTGTTGCCGGAGATGAATTCACTGCTGACATAATGGAAGCGCTGCGCAGATACCATAGTTTGTTGATTGGAGAAAGGACTGCCGAGCAAATCAAAATTCAGGTGGGTGCTGCTTTGAAAGATATTGATAACCCGCCGGATGAATACCCGGTAAACGGACGTGACCTGGTTACCGGCATACCCAAACAAATCATGGTTGGCTACCAGGAAATTGCTGAGGCTTTGGATAAGAGTATTTTCAAAATTGAAGAGGCTATTCTCAGAGCATTGGAACAGACCCCTCCCGAGTTGGCAGCTGATATTTATCGCAGAGGCATGTACCTCACCGGCGGCGGGGCTTTATTAAGAGGTCTGGATAAAAGATTAAGCCAGAAAATAAAATTGCCGGTACATGTTGCCGACGAACCTTTGAAAAGTGTGGTTCGTGGTACGGGACTTGCACTGAAGAATTATGACAGGTATCCTTTCGTGATGCGATAAATAAGAACAGGAGATGCGGATACGAGCATCAAAGTTACTATATCTTGTATTCTGAATCTTGTGTTGTAATCAATGCGTAACGTTTTTCTTTTTCTCAGGCGGTATTCGGTTTTCTTTACATTTCTTGTATTGCAGGCCATCTCTCTGTCTTTCCTTTTCCGGTATAACCGGTTTCACCGGGCGCAGTTTCTTGGTATTGCCACCGAGATCACCGGCCGTATCAATACTCAATATAATAAGGTAGAGGATTATTTCAGTTTGAAGCAGGAAAATAAAAAACTCCATCATTTAAATGATTCTTTGCTGAATCTTCTTCAAAGCAATTTTGTAAGACCTGATTCCGGTGTTACGCTGGTGAAAGACACAATTCCCTATGATACATTGGGCCATTACCGCCGTTACCTGTACCGTGATGCCTCTGTGGCTTATAATACCGTCAGCAGTCAGAAGAATTATTTCCAGATAAACAGAGGCTCCATACGGGGTATTAAAGATAATATGGCGGTGATCAGCTCAGACGGGTATCCGGTAGGGATCATTGTCAATGTGAGTGACAACTTCAGTGAAGCCATGAGCCTTCTTCATGTGCAGAATACGGTAAATGCCTCTTTGAAAAAAGGAGGCGAGTTTGGAACCTTGCAATGGGATGGTAAAGATCCCAGGTATCTCACTTTAAAAAATATCCCAAAGAGCGCTGATGTAAAGAAAGGGGATACCGTGCTGACCAGCACCTATTCCTATAATTTTCCTCCGGGATATATAATAGGTACGGTTGCCGGTATTTCGATAGATAATGTCACCGGCTTTTTTACTTTGAAAGTGAAAACGGCGGCTGATTTTTTCAGCCTTCAAAAGGTGCATGTGATAGAAAACCTGCAATATGATGAGCAGGTACAACTTTTTAACGATACCAAAAAGAAAATCGAACAGCCTAAATCCGGTTCCAGGTGAGTAGTATAGTGAGAAATACGATCCGTTTTGTATTGTTTATCTTAATACAGGTTTATATCCTGAATAAGATTCCCCAGTTGCACCTGTTTATTACTCCTTATTTATATTTTCTTTTTATTCTATGGCTTCCTTTTAATATTTCGAGAGGCGTCCTCTTATTTGTCGGATTTGCATTAGGGCTTGCCCTGGACTATTTTACGTTGACACCCGGGCTCCACGCATCTGCCTGCGTGCTGATAGCTTATGCGAGACCTTTTGTCATTCATCTACTTATGCCTAAAGATATTTCTGAATTCAACTACCGCGAACCTTCAGTCAAAGCCATGGGATGGACACCTTATGCCATTTTTGTATCCATATTGACGGTTTTGCACCATACGTATCTTGTATTCCTGGAGTGGTTGAGCTTTGGCAGTTTCCTCGATTTCATCATTAAAGTGTTTGGCACTACAGCCATAAGTCTTCTGCTGATCTTTACGGTTGAGTTTTTATTCCCGCGGCAACTGAAGTACCGCACCAATGTACAGTGATCGTCTTCAAAGAATTCTTAAAAGGCCGGAGAACTTAAAATAGATTTGGAAAGCGTAAATGGCGCAACGAAATTTGCAGTTGCTATTTAAAAGCCTTAATCTTATATTGTTCTATGCCTGTGTTTAACCAATCCAGAAACCGTATCATTCGACTGATATTCCTGATAACATTCATTGTCATCATTGCCCAGCTTTTTCATTTGCAGGTACTTTCAAAAAAATATAAAAGGCTTGCCGATGAGAATGCCATTCAGCGTACGGTTGTTTATCCGTTACGGGGAATCATCTTTGACCGGAATAGAAGGCCTATTTTAAATAATACGCTGACCTATGATTTGATGGTGATACCCTCGCAGATCAAAGGATTGGATACCGCTTTTTTCTGCGGCCTGATGGAAATTGATACGGTTGAATTCAGGAGAAGGATCGTCAATGGCATCATCCGGAATAAATCTTTCCGCCCTTCCGTTTTCGAAGCATCTCTTTCCGCTCAGAAATATGCACGTATGCAGGAAAATATGTGGCGTTTTGGAAGCGGGTTTTATATTCAGGAAAGGCCTATCAGGGAATATTCATACGGTGCGGCTGCCAATGTACTCGGATACCTTGGCGAGGTGGACAGTAATTTTTTGAAAAAACATGCTGATGAAGGATATCAATCCGGTGATTATGCCGGAATGACCGGGTTGGAAAGCAGCTATGAAAAAGTATTGATGGGAGAAAGAGGTGTAAAATTTCTGATCAAGGATAATTTCAACCGTATCCAGGGCCCTTATGAAAATGGCGCTTTTGACACTGCTGCCATTGCAGGAAGCAATTTGCATTTAAGTCTCGATATAGAATTGCAAAAAGAAGGCGAGAAGCTGATGCAAAATAAGGTGGGCGCCATTGTTGCCATTGATCCGCAGACAGGCGGCATCCTGGCCATGGTGAGCAGCCCGACTTATGATCCGAATTTATTGACCGGAGCAGAAAGAAGAAAACACTTTTCTCAATTGTATGTTGACCCGAAACTTCCTTTGATGAACAGGGCAGTCCTCAATTCCTATCCTCCCGGATCAACATTTAAAACATTGCAGGCTATCCTGGCATTGCATGAAGGCGTTATTACCACTAAAACCACTTTCACATGTACCGGAGCTTTTTACGGATGCGGTAAACCGATGCGTTGCCTGGATCCGGGTGTCTTCAACTTGACAAGAGGTATCACTTTTTCATGCAACACTTATTTCGCCAATGTGATGCAGAAGGTGATTAATAATCCGGTCTTTCCAGATGTGGACAGCAGTTTGAGCAATTGGGATAATTATATGTATGGTTTCGGGCTTGGGCATAAACTGGGTGTTGACATTCCTTCAGAAGGGAGTGGTATCATTCCAACCCCTGCTACCTACAACAGGATCTATGGAAAAGGCCATTGGAATTTTTGTACTTTCCGTTCCGTAAGCATCGGCCAGGGAGAAGTGCTGGTAACGCCTTTGCAAATGGCTAATGAGATGGCTTATCTCGCCAATAAAGGCTGGTACAGGATCCCTCACTTGGTAGATTCCATTGACGGAGGAGATAAATTCGGATTGCTGGAAAAATATAGAAAGAAGATCAATCCTATGGATATTCCCGATAGCATATTCGAGGCGGTGCATGATGGAATGCAGGGTGTTGTTGATATAGGAACAGGAAGAGGCGCAAAACTGCCGGGAATAACCATTTGCGGTAAGACAGGAACTGCCGAAAATTATTCTCACGGAGCAAAACAAAAAGACCATTCATTCTTTGCTGCTTTTGCACCCCGTGAGAATCCCAAAATCGCCATTATGGTCATCTGTGAAAATGCAGGATTCGGAGGCACCTGGGCTGCTCCCATCACAGGGTTGATGATAGAAAAATATTTAAATGACACTATAGCTGCTAACCGTAAACCATTGGAAGAAAGAATGGCTAATGCTAATCTTATTCCCTCTTATATGCTCCGGGAGATCAAAACCAGGGATTCTTTACAAAGAATCAGAAAAGATTCTTTGGATATGATCCGGAAAGCGATTAAGGATACTTTGCAAATGGAAGATGTTCCTGAAGAAGTATTACATCCCGATACAATTATACAAAAAGCGCCGGCCAGGAAAAATGACAGCGCTGAACGTAAGGTCACTCAAAAGCCTGATGCCATCATCAGGGACAATAAAAAAGCAACGGCCGGCAATAAAAAAGAAGGGATCTTGTAATTTCAATGACTCAGAAAAATCCTGAAATATCAAAAGGAATAGACTGGAACCTGATCGGGCTTTATGTGGTATTGTCGCTGATAGGCATCATAGCCATATTTGCTGCTACCTACAGGGATACGGATCCCATCATTCAGAGTTTTTTTCAATTCAAAACAGATTACAGCAGGCAATTTTATTATTTCATCATTGCCCTTATTCTTGGTTTCTTTGTTTTACTTACAGACAGTAAATTTTTTACGGCTACCGCTAACCTGTGGTATTTTGTAGGTATTATTATATTGTTACTTGTTTTCCCCTTTCATTCCCGTATCAAAGGAACGGAATCCATCATCCGTATCGGCGGTTTTCAGTTTCAGCCCGCAGAGTTTTGTAAAATCTGCGTGGCGATGGCCCTGGCAAAATATATTTCAAGGCCGGAGACGAATTTCTCAAAACCCAAGTCACAGATTATTGCCGCTGCCATCGCCTTATTCCCGGCTTTACTTTCCATATTACAAAGAGAAACAGGGCTGGCGCTGGTCTATTTTTCTTTTTTCCTGGTAATGTTTCGGGAAGGATTGCCCTCCATCATTCTCATCATAGGTTTTGCAATAGCAGCATTGGTGGTGGCAACCATAGTTATTGAACCAAATGTTCTGGCTATTATTCTGACTGTGATTGCTGCTTTAGTTATTTATTTTAATCGTCGTACTATAAAAAGAAACAGGGGTATGCTGGTCGTTGTAATACTTCTGTGGTTTGTATGCGTGGGGATCCAGCGTTTTGCAGTGCCTTTTGCTTTTAAACATGTATTGCAAAAATATCAGGTGGAAAGGATCTACAGTTTATTCGGAAAAGATAATCCTTACCAGGAAGGCGAAGAGGAAGTAACCCCTGATGCAAAACGAAAGGCCAATCAAAGCAATTACAATGTAAGGCAGTCAAAAATAGCGATCGGCAGCGGGCAGCTGTGGGGAAAAGGATTGCTCAAAGGGACACAGACACGATATGATTTTGTGCCCGAACAAAGAACGGATTTTATTTTTTGCACCATAGGCGAAGGCTTTGGATTTGCAGGAAGTATCGTTCTGCTTGGAATTTACCTGATCCTGCTTTTCCGGATCATTACTATAGCGGAAAGACAGCGAAGCGTATTCAGCCGGTGCTATGCGTATGGAGTTGCCGGAGTTTTCTTTTTTCATATTGCCATCAATCTTGCCATGACAGTCGGGCTTGCCCCGGTAATCGGCATCACACTACCTCTGATAAGCTATGGAGGAACTTCCCTGATCACTTTCACTATAATGATCTTCATTCTGGTACGGCTGGATGCCGACCGGCACATGGTGTTGAGGTAAGGTGTCCTGATATCTTATTTTTGTATGGCTTATTGTTTAAATAAACTGATCAGTTTTTAATCTGGTTTAATAAAAGGGTATGAAGATCATTCCGCTTATCGAAGGCACATTCACCGTTGACAGGACAAAACAATTTTTTCCGTTTGATCCGGGAAAAGATAATCTGCAAAAAAGACCTGTTGGCAGTATCCTGGTTGAAGTACAACCTTTCGTTATCATTACATCCAATGATATTTTATTGTTGGATACAGGGCTGGGCTTTTCGGAAGAGAACGGAAGGATGAAACTCCATCAGAATTTACTGAATGCCGGCATAGGTATTTCGGAAGTGACCGGAATTTTGTTATCGCATCTTCATAAAGACCATTCGGGCGGGTTGTGCAGTAAAACGAAGCCTGATAAGCTGGGTTTCCCCAATGCCACTTACTATTTGCAAAAAAGAGAGTTGGCTTATGCTTTTGAAAAAGGGGCTCCTTCTTATCTGCCTCATGAACTGGAAGCGCTGAAATATGATTCAAAGGTTACTTTTCTCCATGAGGATTCAGGTATGATCGGGGACCATATTCATTATGAGGTTACGGGAGCACATTCTCCTTATCACCAGGTATTTTTTATTCACGATCAAGGTGAAGTTGTTTTTTACGGAGGTGATGATGCTTCTCAGTTGCAACAGATGAAGCATCGCTTTATTGCGAAGTATGATTTTGACGGAAGAAGAGCCATGGAACTGAGAAGAAGCTGGTGGCAGAGAGGCGAAAAAGAAAAATGGTCTTTTTTATTTTATCATGATGTGAAAAATCCTGTCTGGAAATTTTAAATTGTAAATTCAAAAAAATGTTTCAAAAAAAAGGCCGTCCCGAAGATTCGGGACGGCCGTTGCTAACCTATGAAAAACACCAGTTTCAAAGATAGTGTAATTTTTTATTGTTTCATAGCCCTTCGCTGCCTGTTTGTACGTATGTCCGCTCTTTGATCACTACGCAATTGGCGTACAGCCTGAATAAAACGTTGCTGCTCATCAAACACCTTGTTGCTTTTTTGTTCGCCGATAATTGGCTTAAATTCATCACGGTAGCGGATGCGCAGGTCAATCAGTTTTTGTTGCAGAAGCAAACGGTCAGGATTGCCTTTGAAATCTTTTAATGTGGATCTCCATTCTTTGAAATAACGGTGGAAAACAGGTGTAAATTTTTTTATTTCATCTTTATTAAGATCCAGCCTGCGCCGGATAAACTCGGTCATTTTATCGCGGATTCTGTCATTATTCTCCGAAGTATCCTGGGCCCGGAGTACAGAAGTTATCAGTAACAGAAGTGTTGATATAAATAATAGCCTTCGCATCTCTTTTTGGTTAATTCATTATGGAGAGATCATTTCCCAAAGGAGCAGTTTCGTTGATGAATTCCATTAACTGGTTTTCAGGGACTCCTCTCAACAGTTCTTTTATGTCATCCGTTTTTTCCTTATTTGCATTTCCGGGCTTATATGACGTCAGATCTTCATTTGCCAGACTGATAAATGCATCTAATTGCCCGTTGCTGACTTTTTTAATATTTTTTGCCACCCATCCATCGGGATTTTTTGCAGGATCCACCTGCGATTGATATTCGAATAAAAGGCCTGCAACGGCAATAAAACTGATCACTACGGCAGCTGCTGCATAACGCACCCATTTACGGCGTATCAACGGAATCACTTTTGCTTTCGGAGCGCTGCTCAAACGGGAAGTAACGGATGAACCGATATTTTCAAAGTAATCCTCCGATACATGATAAGGCATTTGTTTACCGATACCGCTAAGCAAAGGAGATAGAGTTTCCAGTTCTTTCCCGGGCTTTTCAGATATTTCAGGTTCATGGATCGCTTTTGAAATATTTTCTTCAAGCGAATTGAAATAACCGCTGCTGACAGTGTACGGATTTTTATTTGTGATGCGGCTTAATAAGGGAGATAATATACTTATTTCTTTACTTGCATCTCCGGCTTCCATGGCTTTGATGCGTTTCAGGACATCACCGGATAGACCATCAAAATAGCCTTCCGGCGCCGAAAAAGTTTTTTGAGGTTGTGCAGATGCAAGTATGCTTTGTAGTTCTGATAATTCTTTTAATATATTATCATTCTGTATCATTGATGCGTTAAGTCTGACAGTATTTTACCCGAAAGGTTTAATGATTCTTTATGTAGTCCTCAATTTTTTTGACCGCATGATGGTAACTTGCTTTCAGAGCTCCTTCGCTGGTATCAAGCACTTTACTCATCTCTTCATAAGGCATTTCATCATAATATCTCAGGTTAAATACAAGTCTTTGCTTCTCAGGTAATTGCTGGATAGCCAATTGCAGTTTCCATTCCAGCCTGTTGGGATCAAAATATTTATCAGCCTTTATTTTGTTACTCAGGCCGCTTTCCACTTCGCTCATGCTTACTGCAGACCGCTTTTTTTGTTGTTCCAGATAGGTCAGACTTTCATTCGTTGCAATGCGGTACAACCATGTGTACAGCCGGCTGTCTTCTCTGAAATTTTCCAGCCCATTCCACACACGGATAAAAACATTTTGCAGAACATCATTGGCGTCTTCGTGTTCAATGACCATCCTTCGCACATGCCAGTAAAGTTTTTCCTGGTATTTCTTTATGATTGCCGTAAAGGCTTTTTCTTTCGTAACCGGGTTGCGAAACTGAGCAAGTAATTCACTGTCGCTGAGATCTGCCGGTGTTGACATCGGGCCTAAATTCTTTTTATTGTATAGAGGCAAACGCTATGGAAGTCATTTGCAGATTAAAAGTAAATAAGAAGGGCCAATTAAAAAAAGCCTCAGAAAGAATGATCTGTTATCCGTTCTTTTTTCGGTTGAGTACTTTTTCTGCTGCGGCAACTATATCCGGGATATCCAGCCCGAATTTTTTGAGAAGTTCCACCGGCTTTCCGCTTTCCCCGAATTTATCTTTGGTGCCGATATATTCTATAGGTGCAGGAAAATGTTTGGCTGCAACCTGTGCAATGGAATCCCCTAATCCGCCAATGATATTATGTTCCTCAACAGTTACGGCACATTTTGTTTTTTTCAGAGAAGAAAGTACTGCGGTTTCATCAAGCGGTTTTACTGTATGAATATTAATCACTTCTACACTGATGCCTTTTTCTTCCAACTGAGCTCCCGCCTGAATGGCATACCATACCATGTGACCGCAGGCAAAGATGCTTACATCACTTCCTTCGGAAAAATATTGTGCTTTGCCGATTGTGAAATCTTCTTCACGGGTGAAGATGGGCCATGAAGGTCTGCCGAATCTCAGGTAAACGGGCCCCTGGTAATCTGCAATAGCTTTTGTGGCGGCTTTGGTTTGAGTGTAATCACATGGTACAATGACCATCATTCCCGGAAGCATCTTCATCATCCCGATGTCCTCAAGCATTTGATGCGTGGCTCCGTCTTCACCGAGAGTAAGGCCTGCGTGGGACGCACAGAGCTTAACATTCTTACCGCTGTAGGCCACACTTTGACGGATCTGATCATAAACACGACCGGTGGAAAAATTGGCAAAAGTAGTGGTGTAGGGAATTTTTCCTCCTATGGTTAATCCGGCTCCTACACCGATCATGTTTGCTTCAGATATTCCACATTGAAAAAAGCGTTCGGGAAATTCTTTTATGAATGGATGCAGTTTGAGCGATCCCGCAAGGTCTGCTGTGAGTGCAACGATTTTCGGATTTTTTCTTGCGGCTTCCAGAATGCCATCACCGAAACCACTTCTTGTGTCTTTACTTCCTGTCGATTGAATTTCTTTGAGCATGATTGAATGATAATTCCTGCAAAATTAGGAAATGAAGTCAGTAAACAGTGATAATCTTTTTTTTGGATTATTTGTTTTGCAATGCAGATGTGAAATGCCGGAATTTTTTTGATTATGATTTTCAGATCTTATGAAGGGAGTGCTCGGTAAATATCGGTTGTTTGTAAAAAAAGGTACTACCTGTATTAAGACAGTTGTGCAGGCTAATTGAGATCCGGTTTTTGTTTATTAAGAATTTTGTCATCTGCTTTTAGTTTTTGTTCCCACTTCCAGGCAGTGGACATCATTTCATCCAAAGAAAATCCCGGATCCCATCCCAGAAGTTTTTTGGCAAGATCATTATTGGCATAGATGGCGATCACATCGCCGGGCCTTCTCGGTCCGATGGAATAATTCAATTTCACTCCGTTTACTTTTTCGAAAGTCTTTATTGCTTCCAGTACGGTCACGCCGTTTCCGGTACCTAAATTGAACACTTCACAAAGGCTATGGTTTTTCTTTTCTTCCAGGTATCTGAGTGCCAGCGTATGTGCATGCGCAATATCGCAAACATGAATGAAATCACGGACACAGGATCCGTCACGGGTGGGATAGTCGTCTCCGAACACGGTCATTTTCGGTATTTTTCCGATGGCCGTCTGAGTGATCACAGGAACAAGGTTCTCCGGTTTCCCCAATGGAGTTTCCCCGATCAGGCACGAAGGATGTGCTCCCACCGGATTAAAGTAGCGGAGAAGAATGCAGTTGGTGCCTGAACTTTTTGCAAATTCATTCAAGATCTGTTCTCCCATTTGCTTGGTATATCCGTAAGGTGATTCAGCAGGTTTGGGAGGTGTTTTCTCGGTTACCGGCACTTTATCGGGATTGCCATACACTGTGCAGGAAGATGAGAATACAAAATAAGGAGTCTGAAATTCTTTGACACATTTCAACAGGTTCATCAGCGATACCAGGTTGTTTTCAAAATAAAGCAAGGGTTCTTTCACTGATTCGCCCACCGATTTGTATGCAGCGAAATGAATGATGCCGGTGATATCTTCGTTTTCCTGAAAGATGGCGAAGAGGTCATCGTAATTGCAGAGATCTACTTTATAGTTTTTTATTTTCTTTCCAGTGATCTTCTCTATTCCGTTCAGGATATGAGGATCGGATCGTGAATTATCATCAACGGATATTACATCAAATCCGTTTTCTGCCAGATCTACAAGGGTGTGAGATCCTATATAACCGCAACCGCCTGTAACTAAGATTTTTGCCATGATTAAGTATAATCACAAAAGTCAGAAATTTTTTAAAATATGATAAAAAAATACAGGATCAGGTAAAAAGATTGACTACCAGGTAAACACCGGCTGCCAGCAAACCACTGATGGGTATAGTCAGTATCCACGCCCATACCAGGTTAATGGTTACACCCCAATGAACCGCAGATAATCTTTTTGTGGCCCCCGCACCCATAATGGATCCCGTAATAGTATGAGTGGTGCTCACCGGAATTCTTAATGCTTCTGTTACAAATAGGGTAATGGCTCCGGCAGAATCCGCTGCTACTCCTTCAAAAGACCTGATCTTGGTGATCTTTGTTCCCATAGTTTTGACAATTTTCCATCCGCCGCTCATTGTTCCTAGTGCGATCGCAGTATAGCATGATAAAGGCACCCAGGTAGGCATTTGTTCAAAATGACTGATTGTGCCGTTTGATATAAGTGCAATAGTAATCAGCCCCATTACTTTTTGCGCATCATTACCGCCATGGCCAATGCTAAAAGACGCAGATGCTACCAATTGCAGTCTTCGAAACCATGCATTTGCTCTTTTGACATTAAGTGAATGAAGATAAAATGAGAATATGGCCATGATTAATAGAATACCTGAAAGCAAAATCCATTTGAAGTTTTTAGAATCGAAAATTACTTTTAAGATATAGCTCTGATAATGGGAAGTAAGTTTTGTTTTGTCAAATACAAGAATGTTGTAAAGAAATATCAGGACACCCACAATGACCAACAATGAGAATAATCTGGGGACAATTCCTTTGCGGAAGGAATTCATGAACCATATTGCTATAATAAAGGCGATCAGCATACCTGTAATAGGTGCAACTATAATAAAACTCGCAGTTTTGATAATGTTAGGGTCTGAAGCCATATTTATTGCCTGAAATCCTCCTGTATGAGCGATGGCAGCTCCGGCAAATCCCCCGATTAAAGTATGCGAGGAAGAAGAAGGTATTCCCAGCCACCAGGTCAATAAATTCCAGCAGATCGCAGCGATCAGCCCCGACAAAATGATTTTTAAACCTTCATGTCCGGTCATGATTTCAGGCTTTACCGTATTCTTTGCAATCGTGCTGGCTACCCCGTGATCTTTAAAGATTAAAAAAGCGGCAAAATTGAACAAGGCAGCCCATAATACTGCCTGAAATGGAGTTAGAACTTTTGTAGAAACTATATTAGTAATGGCGTTGGCGGCATCATGAAATCCATTAATGTAATCGAAGATCAGAGCCAAGGCGATGATGGTTACCAGAAAAGCAGTCATAAAGCAAAATAATAATTTGACCTGTCAGGCATACTTGATAATTATTGATTCGATAACATTACTGGCATCCTCACATTTGTCCGTTACTATTTCCATTACCTGGTAGATTTCTCTTTTCTTGATCACTTCCTTTGCATCAGGTTCTGTATCAAAAAGATGTTCAATACTCATATCAAAAATATCATCGGCCTGATTTTCGGTGCTGTTGATCTTTACCAGCGCTTCAGTAAGCTGGCGCATATTTTTCATATTACGCAGTTGTTTGACCGCAATGGACACCTGCTGGGCGCTCAACTCAATGAGCTCCGCCATTTTTTGCATGCCCGTTTCGTTGGGGTTGATCCTGTAAAAGTTGATCTTTTTTGCTGCAGAATAAATGTAATCGGCAATATCATCCAGTGAGGAGGCCAGGTAATGAATGTCTTCCCGGTCAAAAGGGGTAATGAAATTTCTTCCCAATTCGGTAAAGATGCTATGGGTCAGTTCATCATTGGTGTGTTCCAGGTCTTCAATCTGACTGATGATAACAGCCCTCTTGTTAAAATCGGGTTCGGCAACCACGTCTCTGAGAAGGGTGCCCATTTTGGCAACATTGTCTGCCACTTTTTCAAACAGCTCATAAAACACCTTGTTTTTCGGAACAAAGATGTTGAAGATGGAATTAAGAGACATATCAATTTGTTTTGGCTCCGGCTTGCGCCGGCATGGTTACGAAATTAATGGCTTCAGCTTTTTTGTCTCAGTCAGTTAGCTGAATTAATAATTTCTTAATACAGGATGAGAAAGTATTGAAAGAATGTAGGTGAAATGATTGAAACTGAAACGATCAATATTTTTTGCAGGTATCTGCAACTGTCCTGTAATTTAATAATGAAATGTATTGATAATTAGTATTTACAAATGTTCGATCTGTCATTGTTTCGGCTTAAATTTAAATACTGAAGATCCGCGGGGATCTTATATTCAGTTATCAGATAAAAAAATTAAGTATGAAAAGGAGTTATCTGCATTGCCTGTTTCTTTTATACCTTCTGTTATTTTTTTCAGGATTTTCAGTAAATGCACAACAACCGCAGGTTGAATCACGGATAGAAAGTGTGATGAAGCAATTTGATATGGTCGGGCTTTCTGTGGCCGTTGTAAAAAAAGGGAAGATTATCTATGTTCATTCTTTTGGCCTGAAGAACAGGGAGACGAACACACTTTTGAGAAATTCTGACATTTTCAGGATAGCTTCTATTTCCAAATCTTTTTCCTCAACGTCTATCATGCAGTTGATGGAAGCCGGAAAACTTTCCTTAAGCGATGATGTGAGCGATCTCATCGGATTTAAAGTTCGTAATCCTAAATATCCCGGTAAAGTCATCACATTAAAAATGCTTCTGTCGCACACTTCCAGCCTCAATGATGACCAGGGATATTTTACCCTGGATGTGATCAACCCGGACAAAAATCCTGATTGGGCAAAATGTTATAACGATTATGCACCGGGAGAAAAGTATAGCTATTGCAATCTGAATTTTAATATGGCGGGCACCATCATAGAAAAGATTTCAGGTCAGCGTTTCGATAAATATGTGAAACAACATGTGCTGGATCCGCTCGGTTTGTACGGAGGATATGAAGTCAGCGCCCTGGACTCCGCAAAATTTGTTACACTATATGAGTATGATCCGCAGACAAAGACCTACACAGCAGACCCTGAAGCCTATAATCCGAGAAGAGAGCAGATAGAAAATTATGTGCAGGGATACAGCACACCTGTTTTTTCCCCGACGGGAGGAATGAAAATATCTGCCACCGACCTGGCTAAGTACATGACCATGCACATGTATTTTGGCAAGTACGGGAAAACGAGGATCATCAAAAAGAAAAGTTCTCACCTGATGCAGACGCCCGTGCTGAGCGGTTATGGACTGGCTTTACTTACTTCTGACGGTTTGATACCCGGAAAAACAATGGTAGGCCATACCGGTTCGGCTTATGGTTTATACAGCATGATGTTTTTTCAGCCTAAGGAAAAATTCGGGATTGTTGCCATCACCAATGGATGCAACAGGGATTCGGATGTGGAATTCAATCCCGGCCTGAAAGCGGTTGCCAATGTTTTGTATGAAGAGCTTTTAAAGAAGTGATGTAAAGTATCCCGGGACTCTTGCCCGGGATACCTCTTGCTTAATTTTTTTATTTTACCGAAACATCACCCTCAAATTTCCATTGGGTCGAAAAATCAGGATTCAGCTTCTGATCAGTTACAAGTGCACGGAACATTTCGATGGGAATGGTATTGTTCTGAAGAAATGTGTCATTGAATTGACGGTCGGTCATCTTTCCTTTGCCTACCACTTCACCGTGCAATTGATACATCTGCAGAGCTCCCATCATGTATGCCAGTTGATAAAGCGGACCATAACCGCCGGTAAAAGACCTGCGCACTTCCGATTCAGCGCTGAATCTTTCCAACCCGACTTTCTCCACCAGGTAATCAATGCACTGCTGGGGCGTCCAGTTCTTCAGATGATAATTTAATGAGAATACGATGCGGGCACAACGGGTCATTCTCCAGAACAGGGCCCCGATCTTTTCTTCTGCATTCCTGTTGTACCCTTTGTCCCAAAGAATCATTTCCCAATAGAAAGCCCATCCTTCCGCACTGAAAGGTGTACTGAATTGCCTGCGGTAAGGGCGGTATCTTTTGTTCATGAAAAATTGCAGATTGTGGCCGGGAATCAGTTCATGAAACACTTCTGCACGGGCAAAAGAATAGTTGCCGCTTCGCATGATCATCATTTTTGTATCATAATCCTGCTCTTCATTTGCATAGGCCACCATAATCTGAGGGCCTCCCAGAAAATAGGAAGCAAACCTCATTTGTTCGGGTGAAAGCATCACCATGCGCCATGCTTCTCTGGCAAGAGGAGAAATAGTAACTAATCCCATGCTGTCAATTACATGAAGGGCATGTTCTTCCAGTTCATTGATAAGCTGAGGCTGTTGCCCGGGCGCCAGATGATTTTCTTTCACTTTGTTCAGCGCCTTTCCCCAGTCATCACCAAACCCCATTTCACGGGAAGCTTTTTTCATTTCATTGAGGCACCAGTCATATTGCTGCGCAGCTATCTGTATCAGTTGCTCGGGAGTGTAAGGTATCATCTCGAATTTGAGCTGTCGGATCAGTTCTTCCCTTCCGATAGGATGTCCGATAATGCCGGAATTGTCCAATGCTTTTTCCGAATTTGCAACCGGCTGTTTTTCCAGCCATTTGCCGTAATCGGATAAGGCTGCATCTGTTTCAGGATACGTTTTTTTCATCCACCATGTGAAATCCGGGTCATAATTGTTATAGAAAGAATAGACATTCTTTAATCCTTTCTGCAAATCGCCCACGGCATCAGCGGCTGCTTTTCTCAGGTCTTCATTTTCCAGAGGTTTATCCTGAACTGCTTTTTTAGCTTGCTGGATTTTCTGAATCACTCCGTTCAACAATTTTGCTGTTTCCATTGAGTTGAGAGTGTTCCCTCTTCTTCGTTGCTGTTGCAGACGGATAATATCCGGCCCAAAGGGAATGGCATATTGTATTTTCTGAAAGTCCTGTTTACTTTGTTCCAGGTTATATTGATCGCTGAGAAT
>WBZO01003652.1_pt1 | contig 17589 bp, 17 predicted proteins | sample 5204261 | NCBI WGS metagenome assembly WBZO01 (sample SAMN12412400, study PRJNA552823) | activated sludge metagenome | isolation source: activated sludge from anammox sidestream of wastewater treatment plant... | place: USA: North Carolina | collected 2017-09
AAGAGAACCACAAACAACACGGAAGGGAGGGATGACAGATGGCAAAGAAAGCTGCTAAGAAGGCTGCCAAGAAGCCTGCGAAGAAGGCCGCGAAGAAGAAAAAATAGGCTGCCTTAAAAGGATCCTGGCTGTTTCCAGCCAGGACGTGAAATGACGACTCGCGATGTCACAGTCAAAGAGTCGTCATTTCATTTTCTACATACCGCCATTGCTCCGGGTGTGGCAAGGCGGTTTTAGGAAGAAGTTGACACCCCCCCTCCCAATGGGGTAAAGGCTGGGCCACACGCTATATCTGGTAGCGAGGTTTTCCATGCGATGCCCAAAGTGTAGCCATCAGGACGATAAAGTGATTGATAGCCGGACGGTCCGGAACGGCGACGTCATTCGGCGGAGGCGAGTTTGCCTGCAGTGCGGGTATCGCTTCACGACGTATGAAGAGGTTGTGAAGGCCGGGCTTCGCGTAATTAAACGGGATGGACGTCACGAGGAGTTGGATCGCCAAAAGTTGATGAGTGGGATTGCGCGCGCGTGCGAGAAGCGTTCGATCAGCGCACAGCAAATTGAAACGCTGGTGGACACGATCATCAATGAGCTGGAGAGCGAGTATGAGCGCGAAGTGCCTTCGACGGTGATCGGGCAGAAGGTGATGGATAAATTGGAGGAGCTCGATGAGGTCGCGTATGTTCGTTTCGCATCTGTGTATCGCCGCTTCCGCGATGTGAATCAGTTTTTGAGCGAAGTGGAAGGATTGATTGGGCGCGAATGATTGTTCCTTCTCACGGCGAGTTGAAGTGGGCACACGCGATTGAGCCTTTGGTTCAATCGGCGATCGGCGCGCACCCTGCCTCGAAAGACGCGCTGCGCGCGGCATGGGATTCTGTTCTTCATTTTTTTGACGAGCGCGATCGCGGCATCCTGCGCGAACCGGAAGCGGCTCTTCTGCTCTATGCGCGCGCGCTTGCAGCGTGCAATCAGTCGGAGGTGGCGCGCGAGGTTGCGCACATGGCTCCTTGTGCGGTTCCGCTGGCGCGACACGTGAGCGTGGAGCGGTTGTCGCTGAATGCGATTCAGGCACTGACTTCGGGATCGTTGCGCCCTGTGCAGGAGTCCTCGTTGAGCCAGGGGTTGGTGCTTGTCGTGGATGGCAGTCGGTTTCAGCGCGACGAGAACTATGCGATGGCCATTGCTTTGTTTCCGGTGTTGCGCTCGCTGGTGCGCACCGCGTTGGAGTTGATGGCGATGACGGACCGGCGCGGGTTGTTGCTTTTTCGCGGTTGGTCTGCGGGTGAGACCGAGTCGGCGCGTGCTGAGCGGAGAGCCTTTGTGGATGCGGTCGTGGGCCGGGAGGCGGTTGATTTCCCGCGGCCGGAAGTGATGTGGGTGGATTAGCGGCGGGCGCCCCGAGCCGCATTTCCTTCATTTTATGCCCTGCGGGGTGTTGACAGCCAGTGCCAGTCTGATACAAGAGAACGCTTGCCTGTTTAGCCCTGATGGGTGGTGGGCAATTTTGTTTAGGAGATACCAGTCATGTCCATGCATCCTAGTTTGAAGTCGGCCACTCGCATTACGGTCAAACGCAATGTGTTGAAGCGCTATGAGCGCGTTGACATTATGCGGAAGAAGGGCAAGTGGAAGGACGGCGACCGCGCGTTCGGTTTGCCGAAGACGAAGACCACCTAATTGAGGGGGTTGACGAAAGCGCGGGAGTCCCGATGCACTCGGGGCTCCCGCGCTTTTCGTTTAATTATGGCCGTTCTGACTCGCGCGCCATTTGGTCTCAGGCGTGATGCTGCGTGATGAAGTGCTCCGTGATGTAGGCGCAGGCGCTCTCGAGGGTGGGGTGGATTTTGGTGCAGAAGCGCACCATCCAAGGGCTGGAGTCTTTGAAGGTGAAGGGTGAGAAGGCGACGACGAACTTCTTGAGATCGTGCGAGGCATAGAACACTTCCATTGAGGTGCCGATGGAGTTCTTGTTGTAGTTGACGAGGATGATGTCGGCGTCGCGAATGTCTTGAAGATCAAACTCAACAATTTCGTTGGCGCTATCCACTTCGCGATCTTTGAAGTTGCGGCGCATGGGATCGAGCAGGGTGAAATTGTTGGAGAGCAGCTCCTTGGCGCGTTGACGCCAAGCTCGCGCATGGCCCTCGTGTTCATCCATGATGGGACCGCAGAGATAGATTCGTTTTTTCATTGAAGACCTGGTTGGGGTTCGAGGTTTGGAAAGGGAATGAGATAATCGCGCGGAGCGCGGCATTCAAGCGCAATTACGGCGACGCAGTGGAGGGCCCTGATGGGGTGCGGAGCAGGAAATCGCGGAGGGTCTGGAAGTCGGGTCGGTCGCGGATGGCGTCCAACTGGGGATCGCCCAGGGAGGCGAGGGTGGAGGCTGGATCGGCATAGCCCGCGCGCCGGAGGTATTGGAAGGCCTTACCGAAGTCGCCCTGGAGGCTGTGGGCGCAGGCCAGATTGAAGAAGGTGACAAAGGCAAAACGGGGAGCCAGCGCGATGCGCTCGGAATTGTGTTGGAGGAGTTCTATGGCGAGGGGGATTTCGCCTGTTGTGAGGAGAGCGGCGGCGAGATTGGCTTGGCTTGCGAGGTCGTAGGGGAGGAGGTCTGTGGCTTGGTTAGCGTAATCAAGGGCATTCGAATACTGTTGAAGTCGAAAGTGGTAAAGGGCGAGTTGATTCAGCAGCTTCGCTTGCAACCGTGGGTCTTGCGTAAGCCGTTTGCTGTCGAGAATGAGTTCGAGCGCTTCATTCTGCTGGCCTTGACTGAAAAGTTGATTGGCTCGGTCCACTCGCTCGCGGAGCAATTTGAGCTCGGCCTGTCTGATGGGCTGATCGGGCGTGGGGGATGTGTCAGCCTGTATGGCAAAGAGACTCGATCCGACGAGTGGGCTGGCGTAGGAATTCGTTGCCGACATTTCTTCGAGCTGCTTGAGGCGTTCGCGAGATCGCGAGGCAGCAGAGGCGGGTGGTTGAGCGATAGAGGGCGAGGGGGCCAACTGATACAGCGGGGGGTGGACCGATGGCAGTTCTTGGGCATTGGCTGGGCTGGCCTCAAGATCTGCAGGGAGGGGGGCGGATTCGGTTGCCAGTGTGAGCCATGAAAGATGCGCCCATGCTGAAATCACGAGCAGGTGGGCAAGTGTTGTTCGGGCGGTGATCATGGGCGCAGCCTACTGGCTCTGAAGGAGTTTCGCAATATCCCGCTTTTCTTCACTTGCGAAAGGCGGTTCCCCGTCTTAATGTACGGCGAGATAGCAATCTTCGGGGGCCGGGTGACTCATTTCTCGTGTGAGGGTGGGAAGTCCCGACCGGCGGTGTAGCCCGCGACTCCTCTAATAGAGGACCGAGACAGTCAGCTAGCCCGATAGGGCGGGTCATCTGTCGCCGACCGTAAAGTCGGGATGAAATGAAGATTGGTTACACCTGTGGTGTATTCTGCCCCGAAGTTGCTGCCCTTTGGGGCTTTTTTATGGCTATGAAAAGTGCGGCATCAGGGAAAGCGGAGAAGTCGGATTTCGATCCGGTTCCAGAGGTTATCGCGGCTATTGGGCGCGGTGAGGTGGTGGTGGTTCTCGATGATGAACGGAGAGAGAACGAAGGCGACCTCATTGTGGCGGCTGAAAAGGTCACACCTGAAGCGATCAATTTAATGGCGCGGCACGGCTGTGGACTGATCTGTACGGCCATGGAGCGCGAGCAACTGCTCCGACTGGGTATTGCGCGAATGGGATCGTATGGCAGTGGGGATTCTTTTCGAACGGCGTTCATGGAGTCGGTGGACGCGCGGTCGGGAATCACAACGGGGATTAGCGCGGCTGACCGCGCGCATACAATTGCCCTTCTCGTGAGTCCGGAGGCGCGGCCATCAGATTTTATTCGGCCGGGGCATATTTTCCCGCTGGAGGCCATGGATGGTGGTGTGCTTCGACGGCCGGGGCATACCGAAGCGGCGGTGGACCTGGCTAGACTGGCAGGTCTTCTACCGGCGGGTGTGTTGTGTGAGATTTTGCGCCCGGATGGCGAGATGGCGCGGCGCGCAGATTTATTGACCTTCGCGAGAGAGCACAAGCTGCGGATCACGAGTGTCAATGCCATCGCGCATCATCGCCGCGAGACGGAGAGCTTGGTGCGTCTGGAGGAGGAGATCAATCTTCCGACGGAGTACGGAGCCTTTCGTTTGAAGATGTATCACTCGACTCTGGACCATAAATCTCACTTGGCGTTGATCTTTGGATCGCCCGATGAGAGCCCGAGTCCGCTGGTCCGCATTCACAGTGAATGTCTGACGGGGGATGCGTTTGGTTCGTTGCGCTGCGATTGCGGCTCGCAACTGCAGGTTGCGATGAAGCTGATTGCGGAGAGTGGAAACGGTGTTCTTTTGTATCTGCGCCAGGAGGGACGCGGGATTGGACTCGAACAGAAGATCCGAGCCTATGCGCTGCAGGAGAGGGGGCTCGACACCGTGGAGGCGAATGAACAACTTGGATTTGAAGCCGATGCGCGCGATTACGCGATTGCGGCGCAGATGTTGCGCGCGTTGGGGATTTCGACCTGCCGCCTGCTGACCAACAATCCGCGCAAGATTTCTGGTTTGGAAGAGTATGGCGTGCATGTGCAGGAACGGGTTCCACTCGTGCGGCCACCGACGAAGCATAACGGGCGCTACTTGGATACGAAGCGCGCGAAATTGGGTCATTTGATTTAGATGAGGTGCGATATGAAGGTTATCATCGGAGAGGCGTCGGCGAAGGGACTAAGAATTGGAATCGCGATTAGCCGATTTAACGATTTGTTCACGCGCAATTTGCTGGCGGGCGCACTGGAAACTTTGGAGCGCCACGGAGCCAACCCGGACGACATTAGTGTTGTCTGGGTGCCGGGCGCCTTTGAATTGCCTTCTGTTCTCCGGCCGATGGCGGCGAGCAAGTCCTATGATGCGCTCATTGCGTTGGGCGTTGTGATTCAGGGGTCCACGGGGCATGCGGGGATCATCAATGGGCAGGTGGCAGCTAGTATTGCGCAGATTGCGGCTGACACGGGGGTTCCGGTGATTGACGGCGTGATCGGCGCTCAAACGACTGAGCAGGCCATGGAGCGATCGGGCGGAAAGCAGGGCAACCGCGGATCGAGTGTGGCCGAAACAGCAATTGAGATGGCCAATGTACTCAAGAAGCTGAGCGGTGGACATTCATGAGCGCGAGGCGAGAGAGCCGCACTCTAGCGGTACAATTTCTGTTTCAGCGCGACTTCAATGCGGGCGAGTTGGATGAGGCGCTGCTCCAGTTCTGGAGCGATCACCGCTCCAGCAAGAAGGTGCGGGAGTTTGCTGAGTCCCTGATTCGTGGCGTCGAGGCGGAGCGCGCGTTGCTCGATAAACAATTGCAGCAGTGTGCGGATCACTGGGACATTCATCGGATGGGTGGCGTGGATCGCAATGTGATGCGGGTTGCGCTGTTTGAAATGCTGCATCGGTCGGATATTCCACCAGTGGTTTCGATCAACGAGGCTGTCGAATTGGCAAAGGAGCTGAGTTCGGATGAGTCAGGGCGCTTTGTGAACGGCATCTTGGATCGAGCCCGCCGCGAGCTCCAGCGCCCGGCGCAAGCCTCAGGCGCAGAAACGAAGTCATCCGCATCGGCAGCCGGGTGAACGATGGTATCGTGGATTAATGCGCTGTCGCGCACGCGCCAGAAAGTCGCTGGGGCGCTCGCCTCTGTCTTCAATCGCGGCGAGAAGGGTGAGCGTCTTGATGCGGAGGCCCTCGAAGAGCTTGAGGCGACGTTGCTCTTGGCTGATTTGCCTGCCGCCTTAGCGGCTGAGCTGACAGCGGAGATGGAAAAGGCCTATAAGGGCTTGCGCGTGGATGGCCGGGACATGTTGCGGCAGCTCTTGGTGCGCGCGCTAGGAGATGTGCAGCCCTATTCATGGCCGTCCGCAGATCCTTTGCTGAGCGTTCTTGTGGTCGGGATTAATGGATCGGGAAAGACAACGACCTGCGCAAAGCTGGCAGGGCTCGCGAAGCGCGCGGGGCGACGCCCGCTCTTGGGTGCAGCGGATACTTTTCGTGCGGCGGGTTCGGAGCAGTTGCGCATTTGGTCGGAACGGATCGGGTGTGAGGCGGTAGTCGGCCAAACAGGGGCGGACGCGGCTGCGGTCGCATTTGATGCGTTGACGGCCGCGCGCGCGCGAAGCTGCGACGTTGCGGTGATTGATACGGCAGGTCGCATGCACACGAAGCAGCCGCTGATGGAAGAGTTGGGGAAGGTTCGGCGCTCCATGGCGAAATGTATCGCGGGGGCGCCGAATGAAATATGGCTCGTGCTTGATGCGGCCTTGGGGCAGAACGCGATTGTTCAGGCGCGGATGTTTAACGAGGCTGCGCCATTGACGGGCGTGATTGTGGCGAAGCTTGATGGGTCAGCGAAGGCTGGATTCATCTTTTCGATCGCAAGAGAGTTGAAGCTCCCGATTCGCTATGTTGGCTTGGGGGAGGGCATGGAGGATCTCGCTCCATTCGAACCGCTCGCATTTGTGAATGCATTGTTGGGATATGAATCACCGTACAAAGAAATCAACTCGAACGCCGCTGCCCAGTCGGGATGAGGTTTGGATGGAGCGGGCTCTTGAATGGGCTCGCAAGGGCGAGGGACTGACGCGCCCCAATCCCCCCGTGGGCGCCGTTGTGGTGAGATCGGGGCAATTGATCGCCGAGGGCTATCACCAAAAGGCGGGCGGAGCCCATGCGGAGGTCAACGCGTTGCGAAAAGCAGGCGAGCGCGCGCGTGGCTCAACTCTCTATGTGACACTGGAACCTTGCTGCACGTGGGGGCGAACGCCGCCATGTACGAAGGCGATTTTAGAGGCTGGCGTGGCGCGCGTGGTCATCGGGTGTACGGACCCCAATCCGCGCCACGCGGGGCGTGGGATTCGCCTATTGCGGCGCGCGGGTGTCGAAGTGCAGTCGGATGTTTGTCGGGCAGCCTGCGAGGAATTGATTGAGCCTTTTGCACTGCTTATGCGGGAGGGACGTCCGTTTGTGACGCTCAAGCTGGGGGTGACGCTGGATGGTCGCATTGCGGATGAGCGCGGTGCGTCGCGATGGATCACAGGGCCGGGGTCGCGGCGAGCGGTTCACGATTTGCGACGTCGCGTGGACGCGATCCTGGTGGGACACAACACGGCGCGAAGAGACAACCCGTCTCTCGTTCCCGTGCCCTCGCGCGGGCGAAAACCGTGGCGCGTGGTTTTGGATGCGGCGGGGAACTTGCCGTTGCGCAGCCGCCTGTTTGCGGATGGGTTGGGGCGGCAGACCTTAGTAGTCACGAGTTCTCGCAGCCCGCTGCACTATCGCGCCTCCCTGCGCGCGCGCGGGGTTGAGGTCGAGGTGCTTCCAACAAAGCGCGGTCAATTTGCAATGCGCCAACTGCTGCTGATGCTCGGACGGCGTGGTTTGCTGCATGTCTTGTGCGAGGGGGGTGGCGCATTGGCGGGTTCTCTAATTCGCGATGGATTGGTTGATGAAGCGTGGTTCTTTTATGCCCCTCGGCTCTTGGGCGCGAACGCGGTGCCCGCCGTTGGCGGAGCGGGCTGGACCTTGAGGAATGCGCCTGCGTGGAATCTCTTGAGCGCAGAGCGAGTTGGAGATGATGTGTGGGTGCGAGTGAGGCCGGAGCAATAACTTATGTTCACAGGAATTATCCAGAAATTGGGTTCGGTTGAAGATGTGCAACACCGCGGTAGCCATGGGCAGTTGCGAGTGCGTGGTGGCGCGTGGGATCCCCCGCTCGTCTTGGGTGAGAGTATTGCCGTCGAGGGGGTGTGTTTGACGGTGACCGGCGAACGTGGCGAGGTGATCACGTTCGATCTGCTCAAAGAGACGTTTGATCGAACGAATCTTGGAAGCAAGGGGGTTGGAGATCGAGTTAATCTTGAACGGGCCCTGCGGATGGGGGATGCGCTGGGCGGACATTTTGTGACGGGCCACGTGGACGGAACGGGGCATGTTCGGCGAATCACGCCTGTGGGGCGCGATCATATCATCGAGGTGGCATGCGCTGCGAAATGGATGGCGCAGATGGTGGGGAAGGGATCAATTGCAGTTTGCGGCGTGAGTTTGACGCTGGTGGATTTGATGCCAGACGGATTTTCCGTTCACTTGATTCCGCACACATGGGAGAACACCACCCTCGGAGACCTTAAGCTGGGCTCTCCGGTGAACTTGGAAACGGATATGTTGGGAAAATACGTGGAACGTGCCATCGCGCTGCGCATGAATGGCCTTCCCGATCCCAACTCTCCTTAAAAATGGGTTGCGTCGCCGTTGACAACTGATGGGCGCGTCCGTATGGTCAGGACTTTGCCGCAGGAACCTGTCACGTGACGACTATTGAAAAGTTATTGATCTTACAAGAGCGCGATCGGCGGATTCGGGATTTAACTCGCGACACAGAGCAGATTCCCGCGAGGAAGAAGTTGAGCGAGGCAACCTTGCAGCAATACAAGGCCACCGTTGAAACTTCGCAAAGTATTCTGAAGCACAACGCGACGGCGATCAAGGCGGTTGAGCTCGAAGTCGAAACACAGCGGCAGCGGATTGGCAAACTGCGCGTTCAGCAGAACACGGTTCGGACAAATGACGAATACCGAGCAATCGAGAAAGAGATTGCGATGGTTGAAAAAATCATTCGAACGGAAGAGGACAAGGCGCTTGCCCTAATGGAGGAGGCGGAAGGTCTTCGCACGAACCTTGCGATGCAGGAGCAGCGCCTGAAGGAAGAGCAGAAGACTGTGGACTCCGACTCCCACGCGTTGGAACAGCGATTGGCAGGCATCCGCGACGAGATCGCGCGTTTGCAGACAGAGCGCGCCGCCATGGAGAAGGAAATTGATGCCGACTGGCTCAATCGCTATACGCGCATTTTTAAGCACTTGGGTGATTTTGCATTGGTGCCTGTCGAGGGTGGATCCTGCGGGGGGTGCCACATGAAAATCCCGCCACACCTGATTCAGGACGCCAAGCGCAGTGGCACCATGACGACCTGCTCCTATTGCGGTCGCCTCTTGTACTGGCGAAGCTGAGCCGCTATTCTCTTCGGCGAGCTGCAGGGTGACCGGTCGCTCTTGTTCTCTTTGGAGTGCGAGAGAGGAAAGTCCGGACTCCACAGGGCAGGGCGTCCAGAATGGAAACATTCGGGAGCGGTGCGGTAAACCGCATTGACGGAAAGTGCCACAGAAAACATACCGCCATCCGGATTCCGGAAGGTAAGGGTGAAAAGGGGGTGTAAGAGACCACCGTTTTGCATCGCGAGGTGCAGAGCAAGGCAAACCCCGCCCGGAGCAAGATCGAATAGGAGGTCTGAAGCGGCCCGTTTCCTCCCGCGATTGCGGGGGACCGCAAGCTTTGCTTGCGGAAGACCTCGGGTTGATCGCATAGATAAATGACTGGCTGCCGTTGGCAGGGACAGAATCCGGCTTACTGCACCTTGCAGCTCACTACTTTAGGGAAATGAGAACGATATCTGCCAATGCACTGCCGCTAGTCGCCACCTTGCTCATCGCAACTGCGGTGGGGCAAGCGATCTATTTCGCAAACCGCATGATGCGTGTCGCTCGCGAGCCCGGCGAAAGCGCACCCTCCATTGCTGCGTCGGTGCAAGAGCGTGCCGCTCCACTCAGCCAGGAGGAGTGGCTGCAGATTCAAACGGCAACGCGTCCCACCGAGTCGAGCGGGCCCTTGGCCGAGCGCTTTCGGCTCGCGGGCACATTTTTTCTGTATAGCGATGCCTCTGAAAACGATCCAGAGCAAGAACACCGGCGGGCGATTGTGGATGATCTCGCCGCGAAAACGCAGGTGCTCGTTCGAGAAAATCAGGAAATTGATGGCTATCTGGTTACCCGCATAGAAGAAGATCGAGTGCATCTATTGCGCGATGGGACGGAGTATGAACTCACGCTGAGCTTCAGTCCGGTGAGTGCCGCTCTGGCGGGCACGCAACCCGAAGCGAAACCGGCAGAGAATGTGTCTATGGAGGATATGCCGGCGCTGGAGACGAGCCGCTTTGGAAAGCGAGTGGGTGAGAATCGCTGGGTGATGAAGCGCGAAGAGTTGCTGCGCTATTACTCTGAATTGCTGGAGGATCCTGAGCGGATCGCCAATGTCTACGCCTCGCTCAAACCTGAATACAAAGAAAACGAGATTCAGGGATACTATCTCGATACGGAAGGGGAGGGGGATCTCTTTCGCGCGATTGGCCTGCAGGAGGGAGATGTCATTCGTCGAGTCAATTCGATGCGGATGGTGAGTCAGCGCAGGGCCGAATACTTCATTACTGAATTTATGAAGAACCGCGTGAACGCCCTCGTTTTTGACGTGGAGCGGGGCGGGACCGAGCAGAAGATGATTTATCTGATCCGTTAGCGGTCTTGCGCGGTGAAACCAGGCGGAGGTCCAGCCGCCGGCGAGGCAAATCAATCCGCATCAACTCCACCTCGACGAGCTGACCGATTCTCAGTTGTCGCTTTGTGTGCCGACTCCTCACAAACCCTTGATCGGGGAATGCCTCGAAGTAGTCCTCCCCAAGAGCGTGAAGCGGAATCATGCCGCGCACTAATGACTCGGTCAGGTCCACGAGCACTCCTCGCACGAGCACGCCGACAATAAGCGCGGGATGGGGTCCCATATCGCCAGCCCGCATTTGTGCCCCGTAGTACTCGAGGCATTTTAGTTTGAGGCTCTCCGATTCTGCTTCGTCGGCGTTGCGTTCAGTTTCGGAGCAGTGCAGAGCAAGACGCTCAATGTCTTCATGCCGATAGGGAGTGCGCGCGTTCGCTTCACTTGCCTTCAGAATGCGATGAATCAACAGATCCGGATATCGGCGAATGGGGGAGGTGAAGTGAGTGTAGGAGGGGAAGCCCAAGCCGAAGTGTTTGATGTGTTTAGTGGAGTAAGCCGCTCGTTTCAGATTGCGAAGAATGGCGAGATTCGTCAGGTAGGCCGAAGGCGTCCCCTCCACGCGTTTGCAGATTCGATTGATGTCATCGGGCGTTTGGACTGCCTGATGGATGCCGAGCATGCGGAGCGCAGTAGCCATTGCTTCCCATTGCTCTGCGGCGGGCTCATCGTGAATCCGATAGATCATCGGCACACGCCGGGAAGCGAGACGCTCGGCAACGGCAATGTTGGCGAGGAGCATGAACTCTTCAATGAGTTGATAGGCCTCTGGCGCACCGCGCAAGTGAATGGATTGAACCTCGCCGTCTTCATTCAAATTGCACTTAACCTCGGGCATGGCGAGATTCAGGGCTCCCGCCCTCATCCGGCGTTCGCGGATTTCTCGCGCAAGAGAGCGCATCTGATCCAAAGCCGCACGGAGGTGCAACGGCACTGAATCAGATGTCGGCTGGTCGAAATGGCTCTGCACCTGATCATAGGTAAGGCGTCCGCTGGATCGGATGACGGTCGGCGCGAAGCGGTGGGAAAGTACTCGGCCCTTCCCATCGAGAGTGATCCAGACTGTGTATGCCAAGCGATCCACATCGGGGCGCAAGCTGCATACTTCCGATGTTAGATAGTGTGGAAGCATGGGAACGAAATCGCCCGTCAGATAGACGCTGTTGCCTCGTTGCGTGGCCTCGCGGTCAATCGTGGATCCGATAGGGACAAAGTGAGAAACATCGGCGATATGGACGCCTAGGAGAAAGCCCTCCGAAATTGGCGAGAGCGAAACAGCATCATCAAAGTCGCGCGCATCAGCAGGATCAATTGTGAAGGTGAGAAGTGCACGGCAATCTTCTCGCCCACGCAGATCGCCTTCGCTCAGGTCCGCAGGAGTGGCGCGGGCAGCGGCGCTGACCGCATTGTCGAACCTCTTGGACAGTTGATGGTTTTTCAGAAGGATTTGAGCTGAGAGGCCCGGCAGGTCACCATCTCCGAGAAGCTCACGAACACGGCCGCGCAAAGGAAGGTCCGGCCCGGCCCAGTCGTCCAGTTCGGCCACCGCATAAAGACCGGCCTCCAGTTGAAGAGAGGCGGGAGGCGGCTCCAGATAGACGTTGTTCTGAATGTGTGGATGATCAGGAATGAGATACCACTGGAAGCGATTCCGCTGCAATTGCCCCGCGAGTTGCGCCTGGCTGCGTTCCACCACGCGAACAACTCGCGCTTCCACGCGATTGGAGCGGTCCGTTCTGGTTCGTCGCGAGACCAATTCAAGCAAAGCGGTGTCACCATGAATCGCGCCCGCCAGTCCCATTCGACCAATGAAATATTCCTGTGGTGTTGCGTCTTCGGAGGAGATGACAGTGGCAATTGCGCCACCGTTCGGAAGGACGCTGAGTCTTGCTCGGATAAATCGGTCCTTCGCAGGAAGAGCCCAGCGGTTCTTTCTCAGACAAACCAGACGCCCATCGGTCATACCTTTTCGTAAGAGACTGCGAAATAGGGCGCGGTCGCGCGACTTGACATGGAGCGCGCGAGCCAACTCATGCTGCCGGAGAGGCCGATACCCGGGCTGGGCCAAAAGCGCATAAAGGGTGGTTTCAAGGCTTGCCCCAGTGGTCATGGCAATAGATTATACGCCCAGAAGCGGGTATTCATACAAGGAAAGTCCAACGGCTGGGATGAAGTTAGCCTACATATCGAGTGAAATTACCCCGTACGCATCAACCGGGGGGCTCGCAGAGGTCGCTGCTTCTCTCCCCATGGTTCTGAAAGCAGCCGGCCACGAAGTTGTGCGTTTCATGCCGTGCTATCGCCGCGTTCTCGAAGGGCCACGCCCCCTCGAAGCGCTCGATATCAAAATATCAGTCCCGGTCGGTATGCGCACATTCACTGCTGACATCATGCGAATAGAAGAGGGTGGGGTGCCAACCTACTTCATCCGACGCGATGAATTTTTTGATCGGTCGCAGCTCTACAATCTTCCAGAGCGCGATTATGAAGACAACTTCGAACGCTTTGTCTTTTTCCAGAAAGCGGTGATCGCGCTCATTGACCGGTTGGAGCTGAATCCCGATATCATTCACTGCAACGATTGGCAGACGGGATTGATGCCGTATTTCTTGGAGTACGGCGTTCAGGGACGTCGGCGAGGGCGTAAAGAGCGAGTCGTATTCACGCTGCACAACGTCGCGTATCAGGGTCTCTTTCCCGACAGCGATTTTGCGCTGACGAATTTGCCCTTTAGCGCGTTCTCCGTGGATACCTTCGAGTACTATGGGAAAATTGGCTGCCTCAAGGCAGGCATCACCGGAGCGGATGCCGTGACAACCGTTAGCCCCACCTACGCCCGGGAAATTTTGACGGAGGAAGGCGGATTCGGTTTGGACGGAGTCTTGCGCGGGGTGCAAGACCGACTCGTCGGGATATTGAACGGAATTGATACAGAGGTGTGGGACCCTGCAATCGATCCCGATATTGCAGCCAACTACGACGCTCACAACCTAGCCGGGAAAATGCTTTGTCGTGATCGGTTGGCCGCGCGAATGAATCTTCAGTTAGGAAAGAACACGCTCATTCTCGCGATGGTATCGCGACTCGTGGACCTCAAGGGTATTGATCTGCTCTCGGACATCATCTATGACCTTTTGAAACGCGATATCGCGCTCGTCATCCTGGGCTCAGGCCAGCAGAAGTACGAGAATCTCGCTCGTCAGTGGGCCGAACAATGGCCGGGCAGGGTGGGGGTACGCCTTGAATATAACGCTCCCCTTGCCCACGAAATACAGGCGGGTGCGGACATGCTCCTCTTGCCATCGAAGTCGGAACCCTGTGGGCTCACGCAATTTTGTGGCCAGCGCTACGGAACGTTGCCCGTCGTGCACGCTGTCGGGGGCCTCCGAGATTCCGTTTTGGATCCCGCCGAAAGCAGCACGCCAACCGGGATCAAATTCTTTGACTACTCGGCATCTGAATTCCTTTCTGCCATTGATCGAGGCGTGCAGCTACTTCAGTCGCCTCCAATCCGTAAGGAAGTGGCGCGTGGTATGATGAGCACAGATGTCTCATGGCGAAAAGCGGCCACACAGTACGAGCAGCTCTACGAGCGACTTTTGCCCACGGTCTAGCCAAGTTATCATAGTACCGGAAGCGCTGGCAAATCACGCCTCACCGCAATCCCTAGCACTTCCGCGCAACCAAATATAGACATAATATGTATTATGCGACGTTGCGTGATGTGCCATGAAATGCCGCCTTTAGGGTCATTATTTGGAAACTTCCTTGGGCGCTATTCGACGATTATCGCCAGTGTTGCTATCGCCCTCGGCCTCCTTTGGAGTCATCGCGTTTCGCCACTCTGTTTGCCTCGGCTGCGTCACTGCTTGGGTGTGACGCCAGTCCGGGTGTCAACGTTCTCGTCGGCGTTGCTTTTGCTTCGTGTTCTCCAACCCTTCGATTCTATCGCAGCACTGTATCGGTGTGTGTTTCTGCCGGATTGCCTTCGCATCTTCTACGCGTTCATTCAGACCTCAGCATCATTGTGAGTGACACTGCTGTCGTCAGTGCGCTTTGCTGCGTGAGGTCTCTCTGGGTTGGCCTTATGCGCCCTTGATTGGACAGCCAGACCATGAGGCTGCTCGCGCGGCGCGCCAGTTCAGCCGGAGTTCCATGGGTGTAGCACAGAGAGCCGACGTTCAACCCTATTGGACGAAGCCCCAACGCGGTCCGAATGGCCAGTAGACCATGAAGGCCGGTCCGACGATGCTCCGGCGGTTGACGGCACCAAAGTATCGGCCATCGAGACTGGAGCGTGTGTTATCGCCTAGGGGTAGATATTCGTCGTTGGCCAGATGCAGCTCCTGGTCAAGGTACCCCAGGGCAACGCGATATGTTTTGTCAGAATATGGAAGCTGATATCCGAAGTACCCCTGTTCTCTCGCCGTGAGAAGGCGATGGAATGGATACGGTTCTGTGACCCGGACGCCATCAGCCACGAGATATGGGGGCTCAAGGCGCAATGTCTCGCCGGGCATGCCGGCCATTCGCTTGATATAGAACGAGTCGGGGCGAATGCGGTCGTAATTGATGCCGGAAGTGCTGAAAACGAAAATATCGCCACGCTTGGGCTTCTGAAAGTTGTAGCGCACTTTATTCACAAAGATGTGGTCGCCTTTGCGCACTCGGCCACTTGCGATGATTTGCCCCTTCTCCACATAGGTCAGGCCCGGCTGAACATAGCGCGTCATCCGTCGCGGCATTTCATGAGGGACGCCAGCAATATAGAGACGTATGGACTCCTCGGTTTCTTCATAGCGCTCGGCGACAGAGCCGCTCGCACGAGCGCGCACCTCCTGATAGCTTTCGCCGAAGAGCGCGAGCGGGATAAGTTTGAATGGCATGTGGTCATACCATTTCTTCCCCATTTGAGGATCCACATAAATGCCGTAGAGCGTCGGCTGCATGGAGCCGGTGGGAATCTTGAAGGGTTCGGAAGCCCATCGCCACAACGATGGCGACAACAAATATCTCCAGATTTTCCCGGATGCGCGCATGTGGTCGGGGCGGCGAGAGCGTTTCCATCGCCGTATTGAGAGTTTCCAATGCGGCTTCAATGGCGCTTGGCGCCCCACCCTTTTGAGCTTCCTTTACTTGCTGCTCAGCTTCGGATACGGCCGCAAGGAGCTTCGGGTCTGCGATGTCTTCGTGCATGTTGCGCAGACGCCGGGCTTCGTTGCACAACTGTTTCGCCGTTTTCCGCAGGCGTCTGCGCGCTAGCCAAGCTCTCATCGGTGTTACTCCACGCCGCCTTTGAGAACTTTGACAAACGCCTCTTGTGGAATACTCACATTCCCCACTTGCTTCATGCGCTTCTTGCCCTCTTTCTGCTTCTCAAGCAGCTTCCGCTTTCGCGATACATCGCCGCCATAGCATTTGGCGGTGACATCTTTGCGGAGAGCTCGAATAGTCTCACGGGCTACAATCTTCTTGTTCACGGCTGCCTGCAATGCGATGGGAAACATGGCGGGCGGAATCAGTTCTTTCAAGGCCGCACAGAGCTGGCGTCCACGTCCCTCAGATTTGCTCCGGTGAAGAATGCAGGAGAATGCTTCTACGGGTTCACCGTGAACCAGGATGTCCATGCGGACGAGATCGGATTCCTGATAGCCCGCATGTTCATAGTCCATCGAGGCATAGCCGCGGCTGAGGCTCTTCAGCTTGTCCTGGAAATCAATAAGGATTTCGTTGAGCGGCAGTGTGCAGGTCAACATTACGCGACGCGTATCCAAAGATTCCGTTTTCTCGATCGCGCCGCGACGGTCCATGATGAGCTGCATCAGGTCGCCGATATGTTCGTTCTGGCAGATGATGAACGCCTTGATCATCGGTTCTTCCATCTTCGAAATGCGCGATGGATCAGGCAACTTCGTGGGGTTCTCAATCTCCTCCACACTGCCATCGGTCAAAAAGACTCGGTAGATGACGTTGGGATACGTAGAGATGATATCCACATCGTATTCGCGACGGAGTCGCTCTTGCACAATTTCCATGTGCAATAGACCCAAGAAGCCGCAGCGGAAACCGAGGCCTAGCGCGATGGAGTTTTCCGGCATGTAACTGAAGGAGCTGTCGTTGAGCTTATACTTCTCCAGGCTCACCTTGAGTTTTTCGAAATCTGCGGTGTTGATCGGATAGATTCCGCTGAACACCATGGGGTGAATCTCTTTGAAGCCGGGCAGCGGATCCTGTGTCGGGAAGCGCGCAAGCGTTACGGTATCGCCGATTTTGATTTCTGACGGATCTTTGATATTGCCGATAAAGTAGCCCACATCGCCAGGGCTCAGTTGATCCACCTTTTCCGGGTCTGGAGTAAAGATGCCGACTTCTTTGACTTCGTAATCCTGCCCGGTACTGAGCATGCGAATGCGGTCGCCCATCTTGAAGGAGCCATCCACCACGCGCACATAGGTGACCACACCGCGGAAGATGTCGTAGGTTGAGTCAAAAACGAGGGCCCGGACTTTGTCGCCTGTAGATTTCGGCGGCGGGATGTGTTCAACGATTCCTTCGAGCAGCGCATCCACACCCAGGCCTGTTTTCGCGCTCACTTTGTAAGAATCTTTAGCTGGGATCGCGAGGATTTCCTCTAGCTGGTTCTCCACCTCTTCGATGTGGGCGTTCTGCATGTCCACTTTATTCAACACGGGGATCAGCGCCAGATTCTGACCCATGGCCATGTAGGTATTCGCCACGGTCTGCGCTTCGACACCCTGTGTCGCATCTACAATCAATAGCGCTCCCTCACATGCGGATAGGCTGCGCTGAACTTCGTATGAGAAGTCCACATGGCCCGGCGTATCAATCAGGTTGAAGGTGTAGCGACGCCCGTTCTTGGCGGTGTAAAACATCGTCACCGGATGGGCCTTGATCGTGATTCCGCGTTCGCGCTCCAAGTCCATCGAGTCGAGAAGTTGGGCCTGCATATCTCGCTTCTCCACTGTGGCCGTCAGTTCGAGGAGCCGGTCGGCCAAGGTGGATTTGCCGTGGTCAATGTGGGCGATGATGCAAAAATTGCGTATGTGGGAAAGGTCTTGCATGTAGTTGAAGTCTATCTTTCGGCGAAGCCTTTTTCGCAGCGCGCC
>WBZO01003653.1_pt1 | contig 17588 bp, 26 predicted proteins | sample 5204261 | NCBI WGS metagenome assembly WBZO01 (sample SAMN12412400, study PRJNA552823) | activated sludge metagenome | isolation source: activated sludge from anammox sidestream of wastewater treatment plant... | place: USA: North Carolina | collected 2017-09
CGACCCGTCCGGCGGCATCAGATACGCCGGCGCATTAGAGCCAAGGTGCCCATCTGTCTTTAGTGTCACGGCGCGTGTTGTGTCGTTGACAAACCACATGCCTTGCGGCGCAACCGCGCCCTCGCCAGTGTTCCCGACCGATCCCCCGCCGACCCAGACCCGGCTCCGCGCGGCATCCCACGCCAGCGCCGAATAGGTATGGAGCGAATAGGGCGCCACGTTGTTGTTCGGGCCAAGTGTCCCGGTCTTGATCGTCTGCGGAAAGCGCAGGTCGAATGTCGAGCCCTTGACCACCGCCGGCCATGCCGGATCGCGCTCGGCCTGATCGTTGTTCGTATCCACGGTCGAGAGCGGCGCCGGGTCCGTGTATAGCGCCCATCGGCCGCCAGACCCGCCAATGAGCTTGCTCTGCGCCGCCGCCGACACGTCGAAGCTGATGCCATGGTTCATGGCGCCGTTCGAATGCCCGCCGCCGAATTGAATAATAGTATGTGTCGATGTTTTGTAGGCGATGCCAGAATAGAGCGGCCGCCCCTGGTCGTCCGTCGTGTAGGACCCCATGACGTATGCCTTGACCGCCGCATCGGACGCAAAATTTGACGATACGCCGCCCGATGAAATGTATTCGGCATCGTAATACGAGCGCGTGTAAACGTCGGTCCCTGGGCTGGTTAGAAGGTTGAAGCTGGTATTGTTTAGCAGCTTGAACTCGCCAACCGCCATTGTGGCCAAAAGCTGGGTCAGCGCGTCTCCAGCAGCCGGGGTCTTTTCGCGGCCGTTAAACAGCGCCGACCGCGAGACCGTCCAAGCCGAAATGTCGCCTTCCAGCGCCGCATATCGCGCCATTACTGCACCCGGATGCGCGACCTCGACCCGACCACCCGGCCAGACCCGTCCCTGACGGCCTCCGTCTCACGCTCGGCCGCGATCAATTCGGCCAGACGCTGCATCATCGCCTCGAACTGCTTGGCCCGTTGTTCCTCGGCCTGACGCTGGTATTGCAGGAATTGCAGGATGGCTGCGGCCAGTTCCTTCATTGCACTGTTCCCTGAAAGGTCGAAAGGAAGTTCCGGGCCATCGCTGCAATTGCTTCATCGTCATCGCCGTATTTGGCCTGCGCCTGGTTCTCGCGCCGCTTGGCGTTCAAGTCCGCGCGCCGGGCCTCGACGTCGAGCGCCTTGCCCTCGAGCTCAAGCATCTGCGATACCTGTTCGGGCGCCGATACCGGCTTGCCCTCGTCTGGCAGCACCGCATCGGCCTGCATCTTGGCAATTTCCGCGTTTGTCTTGCGCTCGGCCAGCTCTATCTGCGCCATGGCAATGAACGCCTCAAGCTCGGCCTTGCTCTTGTCGCGCAGCTTGTCCTGTTCCAACTTCTGCGTCTCAAGTTGCATCTTGGCCTGCATCTCGATCATACGCGGATCAGGCGCCGGCGGCGGCATCGGCGTTACGGCCGGATCGGAGAAGAAACGATCCGGCCCCTTGATCCCGGCCAGCTTAGCAAATTGAACGGCCGCCGCATGGATATTCGCCGCCGTCACAATCGGCCCGCTTGCGCCCCCCTGCGCCATAACGGCCTTTTCCTGGAGCGCCAATATCTCACGCATTGCCAGCAATTGCTGATCGTTCTGGCCAGCGCCGAGGCCAACGTTCGCCGTGAAATCATATTCCATCTCCCATGATCTGGGGTCGATCTGCACCCATTGGTTTTTGAGCCGAATCGTCTGCGCCTTCGACTTGTCGTGGTACTGCGCCGCGTTCGCCATGATCAGCTTGAACGCATCCTTAACCCCGGTCTCGGCAAAGACGCGCGCGATCAACTCCACCCGCATCATCGCCGCCGTGTACATTAGGGCCTCGCCCGACGCCGTATCGTGCAGGCTATCCGCTCCGAGCCCTTGGGTGCGGGACGATACGCCAGTTCGGTTCTCCCGCAATTGGTCGAGGTATTGCAGCCCCTCTAGCGCCTGGGCGCCGACAAACGGCACGCCAATCGGCCGGATCGCGGCGACGCCTGGCGCACCCTTCACCCGCACAATCCCGCCAGGCTTCGACGACAGCAATTCGGCCGGGTCCTCGACCCGATCCGCATCCACCTCCTGGCGCGGATTGTTGGCGAGATAGAGCGCGTCCAGATATTGCCGCAACACGCTGGTCCTGATCTTCTGCAGGTCCTGCACCAGATCGACCACGGACAATCCGAACAGCCGATGCGGCATCATGATCGGCGACAATGTTGCGAACGGTCGTGGCCCGTCCCATTCTTCGCTCTCAAGAACCATATGCCCGTCGCCAGCCGTTACAACCCGGCGCATCTCGGCAATCCCATCGCCGTCGACATCGACGCGAATGAAGCTCTCGGTCACCCAGAGATGGCGCATGGCCTCGTTGACGGCCGAGGTTTGCATCGAAATATCGCTATCCTCGACCGTATCACGCGCCAGCGCCTCGGTTGTGGCATCGGTCATGTCGCCTGTATCAGACGACATCCCTTCGATCTGCTTCCGCTTGCGCGGATACATCTCGATCAGGTCCGATACGGTCATCTTGCGACGATGGGCGATGTAGCGCGCGGTCTGTACATCGCGGGCGTCGCGCGAAAACAGCATTTCCTCCGGCGGAACCGGCTTCACACAAATCTTGCCGGTTGTCCTGCGCTTCTTGACGACGACATCATGCGATGTCGCGCTGATCGGCAACCCATCCGGGCCTACGGCCTCGTCGGCCTGTTCGGTGTGTTCCAGCACCTCGACATCGGCATCCCCGGCGATCTCGGCAAATGACGCATCATCGAGGCCCTGATAGCTCTCACGCTTCCATTGCTCCGACTGCTCGTAATAGATCTTGACCACGCCCAGCTTTGAGATCAGCGCGTCCTTGAACCATGTGTAGGTGTTGGCGAAGCCCTCGTTCTGGCGGTCCCACACCCAATTGCAATACGCCGTCGCCTGTTCGGCAAGCGGCTCATCTTCTGGTCCCGTCGCGGTAAACTCGACCGCGCTTTCGCCGGCCGTAAACACGCGCAACAGCGATGGCATGATCCATTCAACCGTCTCTTGGGCGGCGGTATCGACCACCTGCGACCGACCCTCGACCTCGTTGCCGTATGGCTCGCCAAGATATGCCTTAACCGCATCTTCGCGCTGCTCGGCCAGATCGGACGCCATGTAGCCAAGGGCTTGCTCGGCTTCCGCTTGTACGATTGCCTTCAACTCGCTTTCGTCGATGCCGCGTCGTGCCATCAGCAGCGCCTGCCGCCCTTGCCCTTACGGTTTGTTTTCATCAGACCACCCACTTGACTGTCGGCTGCCCCCACCTTTGGGCCTTTTCCTCGCGCAATCCCAATGCGAGGTAGCGGAAAGCGTCGGCTGGATGTGACGCCCAATTGTGCAGCGGCCTATTTTTCAGGACCTTGTGCCTCTCGTCCCACTCGGCGCGATACTCGCGCAACGCCTTGATGCCTTGCGCGGTCTTGTCGGCATCGAACCAGCAGCGCGGGAGCAACATCCGCGCCGCGTTGATCCCATCTTCGACCGATTGGGCCGGGATGACGCGCCCATCGATCCCGAGCGACCGCAGCATCTCGATGCGCGACCGCCCGGTGCCAAGCTCTTTGACCTCGGCATCGTGCGGCAGGATGTGGTCGCCATAGACATAGCGCTTGCTCGCCAGCGTTTTGGCGTAATGATCCAGTCCGACGCCAGACGCCTCGTAATAATCGATCAATCGGACTTCCTTGCCGACGATCTGGGCAAACCAGATCGCCGTGGCGTCGCCGATGCCAAGGTCCCATGCGGTGTGGACCTTAACTGCCGGCTCCCACGGCACCGACGCAATGCGCTTTTCGGTTTCGGCCGCGCTGATTTCCTTAGCGTAGTAGGCGCCGATCACGGCCGCCTGGAACGAACACTCGAACTCCTGGGCGTATTGATCCGGCGTCATTTCCTTGGCCGCTGCGGCAAGTTCGCCCGCGTCGATCAGCCCGGTTTCTGACGCCTTGAGCATCAGCGTGAACCAGTCCGGGTCCGCCAATGCGCGCTGCCAAGTCTCGTAAAAGCTATTTTGCCCGCGCGGCGTGCCGATGAACACGGCCCATCCCTTGCGGTCTGCGAGCGCGGGCCGGATAACCTCGGGCCAGGCCCGTGGGTCCATGTCCGCGTATTCGTCCAGCACGATGCCGTCGAAATACACGCCGCGCATCCGGTCGTAGTTGTCTGCGCCATAGAGCCTGATGCGCCCGCCGTTTGGATAGTCGGCGCGAAGCTCGCTCTCGTTGAAGCTCATGCCGGGGATTACGGCGCTGAAACGGCGGATATAGTTCCAGGCAACGTCCTTGGCTTGCGTGTAATACGGCGCCAGGTACGCAAAGCGCGGTTCGTCGCGCTCGCAAGTCAAGGCGGCCTTGATCAAGTCATTGACGCAAGCAACCGTTTTGCCGGCGCGGCGATGGGCCACGATGGCGGCATATCTCTGGGTGCGGTTGTGGAATGGCAGGAACTGGTCACGCGGCGCGTATGGGATTGTTATGTATTCTACACGCTCGGGCGGAAACTCGATTACGTTATCCACACGTTAGCTTTGTGTTTTTTCCGGCAAGCCCCATGAAAACGCGTGCTTAATCGGGGCATTGTCATCGCCCTTGTGTGTGACTTGGGCGAGGTCTGGGAGCGCCTTCTTAAGCAGGATTTCGGCTGCCTTGATGCGGGTCACTGACAGTTCTTCCTCGCCATCGAGGTGCCTGTGCAGTCTGTGGATAATGTTGCCAACCTGAATGCGGCGGCGCAAATCTTCGTCGTGGCGCCGCACGAGGTCGGGCCTACGTCCTCCGGCCATGGTTTTGCCTTGATCTCTGGGGATTGGCGGCTGACAGGTCTGCCAGCCTAGGCAACCGGCTAGTGCGTTTTTAATTCCGTGTCAAGGAGATTGTTGGCCGGCACGATGATTTGGATATGCCTGCCCCAATAATCGGGCTGGGCTGGCGTCGGGCTGATTGCCCAAAACCCCCGGGGTGTTTCGAACCGAGCGCCGAGTATCCATGGCTCGCCAGGCCCGTTTTCGCCATAGAATGCGAGCCTGACCGCGCTGTTGATCATCGGCTCGTCCAAGGGGACCGGGTTGACACCCGACAGCCTTTTGAGGACCGCAAACAGTAAGTCCCAGCAATAGCGTTGGTCTGTGGTCAGGCCGTCTTTGTAGAGGATTTCCCAATCCTCGCCGTCTGATCCTAGGTCGGTGTTATTCGGTAATTCGCCGCTCAAATCGGCGTAAATGTAATATTTATCGGTCAATTCAACTTTAATTCCGTGTCAAGTTCTTTGTACCGTCGGTAATATGCCATGAACCGCTCGTGTTTTTTCCTACAGAACATTGCACATTTCATTGACTAGCTGCTCTTTCGTATATTGGTTGAGGCGGATTGTGAAAGGATCAGGGAGAGGACTGTTCATTTTTGGCCCCTCGTAACAAGCACTTGTGCCCCTCCTAACCCAAAATGCTTGGCCAGGCATTGCAACCCCATGCGCAACGCTCCGAGGCCGGTTCCGGCCCGGAATGCGGCGGCGCGTTCGTATGCGACGATTGGGCGGCTTTCTATAACGACCATGGTAATGGGCTGGCGAAGCGGGATGGGCAAGGCATCGATGGCGCGTCGGAATGCCTCGCGGGAGCCTATGGCGTTTTCGGCCGATCCTCGTGCGCCGTCAACGGGCTCGGCGTCTAACCGGATTGTGGCAAACCGGGTAAACCCGCCTCTGTTGGCGAGTTCATGGAGATGGATGCCGGCAGCCCATTCGACATCGGTGATGGTGCCGCGCCGGGCCAGCCTGTCGAGGATATGCTGGTCCCGGACAACAGCATGGTGCGTATCTTCGCCGCGCCCGGTCGTGTCGCCCTCGAGGTCAACGATAAAATGGGCATGGAGGTAGGCACTCCCATAGTCTGGCCTAGATATCGCGGTGGAGGTCAATGACAAGTGGCTGTGTCTCCGCTGCGCATCGGCCGCGCGCGAGCTATGGTGTTGGCTTTGCCAATACTTGTCAAGCCGCCTTGTAGCGCGTTGATTTACAATTGAAATTGGTACACACAAAAAACTGTGTTGAAATAATGTTGCGTTTAGATCGTTGCGACATCGAAACGAATTGGCTTGCGTCGTGGCTGCCTGCGGGAACCACGCGGCACGGCAAGCTGGTTCGCTTCCCGCTATTCCATGTCGGCGAGAAAGCGCGCGTAGAGCGCCCGGATTTTGTCGATCACGTCCCTGGGATGCTCCATGGGCCGCAGGACGATGTCCTCGTTCCACGATGGCCCGCCGCTCATGTACTGTCCTAGACGCTGTGGCGTCTCTGGGATGTGGTGGTCCGACAGGCGGACCTGGAACTTCCCATCCGGCGCGACCAAATAGCGGCTTGACGCCCGCCCTGATTTCGCTTGCGACACATGCCTGACTGTCCACCCTTCCTTGCCCATGGCGCGCGGCACAGCTTCCATGTTGGCCTTCGCAATTTCGGCGCCTGACCCATATTTGGCGTCCAATCGTGCCCGGTCGATAAAATCCTTGCGCCAAAGGCCGCTGGCCTCGACGTCATCAATGAACGACAGGCGTTTGGCAATCCTGGCGCGCTCGGCCGCCTGTTTCGCGTCCTCCACCGCAAAGTACCGCTTGGCCTCCAGATCTCTCTGGATATGGCCTGGCTTTAGCGGGTCAGTGTTGATTTGGGCCATCCTGCGTTCGGATCGCAGTTTCGCCAGATCGTCAACATCCGCCTTGAGCTTTGCGTATGACGCATCGTCGAGCGACAACCCAAGATTTTTTGCAGTCTCTTGATAATGCTTGAATTTTGTCCCGTCGCGCGCCGGCCTGAAATCTACGCTGACGGGTTTTCCGGCCCCCGGATCCGCCCGCGTGAGGCGAATTGCATCGTCGGCCTTGTCGGCGCCTGTCCCCCCCGCCCGAAGAGCATCGCGCGGCGGCGGCGCCATGCGCGATCCGATCTCGCTCGCCATCGCCGTTTCGATCAGCGGCAACAATCGCCCGGCCTCAAGGCTGACTTCGCCAGTGCGTTCATTTTGCCCGACCGGCAAAACACCGGCAATATTAACCCTATCAGGATCCCGATAGCTGCCATTCGGCAGCCGCCAGACCCGCCGCCCGTCCAATTCCGTCACCGTGACACCCGGTGGCGGCGTTGCCTCGCGCCAGCCCTGCATGGCCGTCTGGTAGTCGCCCAGATATTGCCGGGCCGTGTTGAGTGTCGCCTGGGGCAGCATTGTCACCGGGGCTGCGATGGCGCCGGCAATCCGCCCAAACAGGCCCCGGGCTGCGTCGCCCAGATAGGCTGCGGCCTCTGGCGAAAACCCTAGCAGCCCGGTCTGATCTTGGGTGGGCTGGCCCAATAGACCTAAAGCCCGCGTCCGCTGTGTGGTCATTTTGTGTTTTCCTCCTAATCGCGATTTTTTGGCCGTGGGATAGCCATCTCTAAAATCCCGCTCAGCCACCAGACCATTTGATCCTGTGCCTTGTTATTGCCCCGACAATAACTCCGGCATCGATATATTGGCGCAGGGAATAGCCCATCTCGTCCTTTTCTCCGTCGTCCCATTCTGGAAGCAGGAGATATTTCCCATATCTTTTTTTAATCCATTGATTAATAAACTGTTTTCGCTCAGTAACGGTAAACAACGATCGCGCCCCCAATGCCGAGTTGCACTCCGCGCATGCGTCCACGGTCAAAAATTCCCATCGCTTGATACCGTGCTCCACCAAAATTGATCGGGCCGCCCGAGGCGGCACGTGATCGACGGTTTCAGCCGGAACGCCGCAATAAAAGCACGGCACAATCGCTGCGTCGTCTTGGGAGCTCCATGCCAACCAACGGCAGCGATCCGTACAATAACGACGATTCCGACGCGCCTTGAACTGGGCGCCGCACCGCCGACAATAGCTTATTTTTGTCTCTGCCATTTTCAGCCCAACAAATCGTTGCAAACGGTTTTACCATACCACACCCGAAATTTCCGTTGCAACGATTTCTACCCCCCCAAAGTGTGGCGGCAATCGGCATCCTGGCTATCCCCATACCCTCGCCACGTCGTCCGGGCCGATCAATCCCGCCTCCAGCATCACTGCCGTGTCGTGGCGCGTCAGGATGCGCCGGGCCACGTCTGGTGAACCTCTGACCAACGCCACCCGCGCTGCCGCCTGAGCCGCCGCCTGATCGTGCCCGTTCGTCGGGGCATCGTCGTATGCGCCCTCTAGGATTTTCGTAAATTGTTGTTCTTTAACAACAAAATCGAATGTTGCCTTCCATCCCCGGCCCGATTTTTTCCCGAGCAAGAACGGGCTCGCCTCGATTTTTGCCAGCGCATTTCGCCATCCGTCCATCCCGCCAGCGTCTTTAAGCCGTTGAGATAACGCTGTTTTCCGCCCTGCGGTCAATTTTTGGACCTGTGCCAGCCCGCAACGGGTCGCCATCTCGTTCCAGGCATCGACCGCAAGTTGAATATTTTCGTTCAAGCGCGCGGGCGGCGCCGAAGGCGACGTGTGTGCTTCTTTTTCTTCCTTTGTGGGTGTGGGTGTGGGTGTGGGTGTGGGTGCATTGCGAAACACATGCGAGCCTGCATTGCGTCCGCATATGTCTTTGTCCTTATTCCACCGCGCCTTAGCGGCATCGCTCCTTTGTTGGGCACGTTTGGACACATAAGACCACTCCCGCGCAAGACGCTTCTGGGTGATCCAATTTCCGTCCGTCGAACAGAACTCAGAAATAAGCGGGCGCAGGTCTTGCCGGACGGCTTCGACCGATCGCCGAAACTTACGCGCCAGCCATTCGTCATCATTCGGGACGCGCTGATTGGGCGATCGCCACATCAGGATTAAAAGTTGAATATAGCGGCCATGCTCGGCATCGGTCAGATGCGAGCAATCCGCCATGTAAGCGTCTGTGAAAAGTGGCAAATATGGAAAATCAGACACTTTCGCCCCCAAGCCAAAATTGGTGCCGGTAATCTACCCGCTTGGGGTCGGGAGAAACGGTGGCCGCCGCTGTCCCGGCTTGGCAATTCTCTACTCGGCAGCCTGTCCAGTCAACGCCCCCGGCTTGAATTTTTTGCTTCGGCGCCCGGTGTAGCGGTGCCTTGGCGCCGTAGTGTGATATTCGACCGGAGGGGTCATCGGCGCCGTCAATGTCCATCCTACCCATGGGGTCGGGCATCGGGTGATCGTGCCGCCGCGCGCCAAGTATTCCTCGACCGTCTCGGCTTTGACGACCGGCCTTGGCTTGGGGACGGGCGCCGCCCACTCTCGAGATCGAGACCTCGGCCCAGGGCGCGTCGGCTCGATTGGCAGCCCCAAGCGCCGTGCGATCTCGTTGACCCACCGCTGCTTGAGGCCCGTAATGCCGGCTACAGTGAGTGCCGTAAACCCGGCCCGCAGCTTTTCCTCCGCCAATCGCAAAGCCCGTTGCTTGGCGGTCTCGCGCGTCACCGGAGCGTCCAACGCAATCACGCCGTGCCGACGACCCCACCGAAAAACGTGTGAAAACCGCGACGCCGTGATGCCGAGATGCGCGACGATCCTGGACCTGCCCCAGCCTGCCGCCCGCAACCGCTCGATCTCGGCCGCCAGCGTCTTGGTTGCGTCCGACGACTGTCTGTCCCGCGCCCGTAATGATTTCGGGCGCGATGATCCAAGCCTGATGACGACCTGACGCACCGCCCACGAGGTGACGCCTAGGCGGTTGATGATTGCGGGGTGTGTCTCGCCGGCCCGCAGAGCCGCCTCAATGGCGGCAACCGGGGCCTGAGGCTTGAGCGGAACAACACGGCCGCGCTTGACGATCCCGCTTACCGTGCCGCGCCGCACATTGAGCGCCCTGGATATCGATGCGCTCGTTCCGCCCTGTTTCGCCAGATCTAAAATCTGGCGTTGCAAATCCTCCGATATGCGCTTCCCCGACATGTCATGCTCCCTTCATCCCCACCTTGGTCGTATTTCTGAGCTGTTTCCTACCGGCTCGTAAAACCGCCTTCAAATCGCCGCACGATGCAATGTCGGCGCGGCGTTCTCTGCGTGTCTTGGCCACGATCATGGCCATATACACCTCGCGGCAATCATACTCCCGGCACATGGCCGGCTTGTGGTCGTGAATTGAACAGCCGTGATTGGTCAGATACACGCAATCGCCATTCGGTCGGCTCTGCAATATCCGGTATTGATCGCCGCTGGCGACGCGGACGATTGTGTCGGCGTAGCCTGTCTCGTCGTCACGCAGAATGACCATGGTGTTCCGGCAACATGCCGTACACTCACCGCATTGGATAATGGTGTTGGCGATCAGGTCGGCGGGGGTCATCGCACTGACCTTGCGATGCCGATCAACAGGTCTCGAAACGGCAGCGGCGTGGCATTACGTATGCGCGTCTTGTCCTTGCCGCCGACCATTGCCGTAATACCTATCCGGCGGGCCTTCGCATATCCATGCTTCGCGAGCGCCGTCGGGTGCAGGCGTTGCGCCCCCCGCGCCCAGTTCAGCTCAGGCAGCTTGTCCTCGCCCATACCATACGCCAGCAGCCATGTCGGCTTACGGCTCATGTGGCCATAGTGACCTTGCTCGACATAGCACGTCCAGCCGCCATCGCCAGTCGGCTGCCAGCCTGCGCCGCGCTTGGGGCGCGCAATGCCGAAATGACGCCACGCATGGCTGTCGGCCGGGTGTTCAATCACGCCGCCCCACTTCTTGACGGCGGCAAGCGCAGACGCAAAGCATCCGCCGTCGCTCCCAAGCGTGAATTGATGCGGCTTCCGCGTTGACCCATGCCAGAAGCGCCCCCACCGTTGGCATGGCGGATGTGCAACAACCGGATGCGGGCCGGAATACGTGCGGGCGTCTCGCACCTCACCCCATGGGTCAACGCCGGGCAGCCCATAGTAGCAGCCTCCAGCCTCGACATAAAGCGCCGCGATCATCGCGTCCTCCTGTTGAACAACCGCCGGAGCGCGTAGCTGCGCGCCAGCGAAACGGCTGTGAAGATCGCGCCGAGTGCCAGATTATCCCCGAACGCCACGGCCAACCCAAACAGCGGGAACACCGCGATCTGAGTGGCGAGCGCAACGCCATAACCAATAGCGACGTTGGCGACGGCCTCGACGGCGCTCATGGTGCGGGTCTGGGTCATGCGAATAGCAATTGTTGGCGACGCGCCTTAGCAGCCGCCAGATTCTTCCGCGCCTGAGCAAAATAGCTAGGCTTCAATTCGACGCCGACCCCAAACCGAGCCATCTCGACCGCGCCATAGACCTCCGACCCAATGCCGAGAAATGGCGTGAATACAACGTCGCCAGGGTTAGACCAAAGATCAATGCACCTCTCAATAACGTCGAGCTGCAGCGGGGAAATATGCTGCTCATCATCTTCATCGCGCCCGCCCCGATATTGCAGAGTGCGCGTCTGGTTGATGTCCATCCAGACTGGAGATGCGTACCGCTGCCAGACCTCGATTGAATACCAATTCCGGCTATCCATGGCGGTTGTATATTTTGACCTATCCGGCTCGAATTGTGGGTCGCCAATAAATTCATCGAAGCACCCGGAAATGCGCTCGGCATTTTCGCCCGGCTTGCGGAACACGCAAATATAATCCGCGAGCCCATGGCCGGACATGGCGCTGTCCTTCACGATCTGCTTATGGAGAAGCCGCAGGCTTTTGGTCCGCTGCTGCGCCACAACCGGGTCTTTCCAGACGCATACCTCGGAGTGAAAATACCACCCTGCCGCCTCATAGGCCCGCACAATCTCGCCCCGGAAATCTCGTATTCCAATGAACCCATCGCGCATCTTGCTGGTCGGCAATTGCATACAATGAACGGCATGGAGGCGACCCGGCTTCGTCACCCTCATCAAATCCGAAATCAGGAACCCATAATGGCGCCAAAAACCGTCGCCCTCGTTGTTCGAAATGTCGCGCGGATCGTTCGAGAATTTATAAAGCCCTTCGAACGGCGGCGAATGAATGCCGAAGCCCACGGAATTGTCAGGAATGGCCTTGATGATCTCGCACGAATCCCCGTGATAGATCGCATATGTCTCGGTGATTTCCTGGTCTATCGCCTTGATGTTGGCAATCATGCTATGCGCTCCTTAGCCATGTCGGCAATTGAATGATCTGTTGCGGCGCATAGTCAGGCGTGTCGCGTCGCATCCCACGGATTTCCGCACTCGATATGTCGGCCGTGTGGGCCACCATCGCGGCTGCCATACGCTCCGCGTCTGCTTCCTTGCGGCGCAGATTTGATACCACCGCGCCCTCGGTCTCAGCGGCGATGAAATGGACCGTGACGGCGTGGCGCTGGCCGAAGCGCCAGAAGCGGCGGATCGCTTGATATACCTGCTCGAAGCTGTCATTGAGCCCCACAAAGCCCGTATCTGCACAATGCTGCCAATTCATCCCAAATCCGCAGATGCTAGGCTTCGTGATCAGAACGCGGATTTCCCCGTCCGTAAATGCTATTAACTTGCGCTCTTTTTCCGCCTCACTATCGCTTCCGCGAACTTCTACCGCGCCAGGAATTGCCCGCACCAATGCGTCACTCTCGGCGTTGAGGTTGCACCACCACACGAATGGCCGATCTGATGGCGTGATTTGTGCCGCCATCGCCACTCTGTCATCGACGGAATCGCGGCGGGCGCCGATCCGCTCCTGCAACGATCTAGCCTCGACCGGGAATAGAAGCCCGGTCTCCATCGACGGCGAATATTCGACTTGCACCAGATGCTGATGTTGGATCAGATCGGGGAGATCGTACCCATCCTGCTCATACCCAAGATCGCGCGGGTTGCGCAGCATGACCGCCCACGACGACATCCATTGCCAGAATGCCCCATCGGCGTATCCCTTAAGCCGCCATTTCTGCGTGTCACCGCCATCGTGAACGAAGAATGTGGCGAGCATGTCGGTGTAGCTCATCACGCCAAGAAACTCAGCGTGGTTCCCAAGCTCCATATAATCGTTCGGGGCCGGCGTCGCGGTCGCGGCAAGCCGGAATGGGACATCTTTACATGCGGCAATCAATGCGGTCCGCGTCTTGCCGTCATATGATTTCAGGATTGAGCTTTCATCCAGAACTATGGCGTCGAATGACCCAATATCAAAATGCGCCATCTTCTCATAATTCGTGACGTTGATGCCGGGATGTAGATCAGACGATTGCCGCACATGCGTTACACGAATCCCAAATTTATCGCCTTCTCGCACGAATTGCGCCGCCACCGCGATAGGCGTGAATATCAGCGCCTTGCCGCCGGTTGACCGGCAGATTGCATCCGCCCACGCTAGAGATATGGCTGTTTTGCCAAGGCCCGTGCCGGCGAAAATCGCAGCGCGCCCGCGCCTCAACGCCCACCGCACAATGTCGGCCTGGAATGGAAATAGTGTTGCCGGCAGGCTTGGCGCATCACGCAAGCCGGTGGGCGGGTCAATAATGGCCTTGTGCCGCAAAAACTCCTGGTAATTCATGCCGCCACCATAACGGCTGCATTTCTGCCGCTCCGGTTTTTGCGTCTGACGCCGCTATCGCGCACCATCCCAAGGCGCTTTAGTTCCGTCAGGCGCGGTCTGATTGACAGCACATCGCGGCGCATGACAAGCGCAACCTCGTCCGCCGTCAGACCGCGTGGCCATCGCCGCAGCACATCGAGCGCCATGCGGCGCAATGTGGTTGTGTCAACGCTTTCTGCCGCCGCAATCGACGTGTCAACCAGGGCCGCGCCCGGAGTGTGTGGGTAGGTCATTAAATCCTCCGTACCGTGATCATTAATCGCGGGACAGCGGAATATTCCTTAGCCATGGACAGGCTAACGATCTCACTGTCATCGTTCCAGACGACGCCATTCAACGCATCCTCTGCCGCCTTGGCAATGTTCGTTAAATCAGGGCGGCTTGTAGGCATGATGATTTGCCTGGCCGCCGCGAGTTTTTTGGTCCAGCCCCAACTCGCCGGGATCGGCATGTAGGCAATAACCACGACGGCGAGCGGCCCATCCAGCGGCTTGCGGCGCCCCATGACTTTGCGCGCCTCTGCTTCCACCTGCGCCTCATAGTCGCGGGTTTTCTTCGGCGTGTAGGCCCTGGCGTATCCGCCCCGCGTTGTGATTCGCGGGCGCCCCTTCGCCACCGGCTCTCCGGGGACGGTGATCGTGATGCTAGTCACGGACACCCCGGGTCGAGGAAGTTTCGAGGCACCGAGACGCCCCGCCGCTTCGCCAGCGCGACGACGGCCGGGCGGAAGCGCCACGGGACGCCCCGGACGCGCCACATTGATATGGTTGACTGTTTTTGCTTCAGCGCCTCGGCAACGGCCTTGGAACCGCCCAGGCGGTCAATAAGGGGTTCGTATTTCATGCCGCGAGCGTTTCACAAGCTGTAAAAAAGGTCAAGAAAATATTTTGACGCGGGGTGAAAAAACCCATTGACGGCCATCACGCGCCGTGAAATGATAACGCATCAATCAGGAGGTACGCCATGACCGATAGCTTCCCGCGCCCTGTAGACATTGCCACATACAGCGAGGACATCGACGCGCTGGCCTACATCGAGGCCCAGGCCCGCGCGCTGGCCGAGAAGGCCCGCGCTTGGTCCAAGACCGCTGCCCATCATGAGACCCACGCCGCTCTCGATGATCTGGCTGGGATGATCGAGGACGCGCTAGGCGACACGACCACCCCTGCAATTACCAGCCTCTCCGTTGAGGCCGCCCAGATGGAGGGCGTCGCATGATCGCGCGCCTCCTGGCCGCGATCCGGCCGCGCAAGCCGTGGTCGCCGACATGGTGCCGCGTCGTCGCCATGCACATGATCGCCACCGAGGCCGGCACCGGCTATCGGCGCAGGATGGAGACCCATCATGAAATTTGACGTGCTCAACCGGTACACCGGCGCCGTGAAGTTCACCGCCGAGATCGACTGCGAGGATGATGCCCCGCGCTCGCTGAAACTGCGCCTTGCAGTCCTGTGGGCTGTCAAGAACAACGTTTCCCTGGCCGGCGCCAATCTGACCGGCGCCAATCTGGCCGGCGTCTATCTGGCCGGCGTCAATCTGGCCGGCGTCTATCTGGCCGGCGCCAATCTGACCGGCGCCAATCTGACCGGCGCCAATCTGACCGGCGCCAATCTGGCCGGCGCCAATCTGGCCGGCGTCTATCTGGCCGGCGTCAATCTGGCCGGCGTCAATCTGGTCGGCGTCTATCTGGCCGGCGCCAATCTGACCGGCGCCAGTCTAATAGACGGCGGCCAGGATGCTCGAGGTTACCGATTCTGGGCGTGGCGGCGCGATGATGGGGCCGTGATCGTGCGGGGCGGATGCCGCGAGTGGGCCGGCTTTGAGGCCGCCCGCGCGCATTATGGGGCCGACTACGCCAGCGACGGCGACCGGGCCGAGTGCATCGCACGGATAGCGCTGATCGAGACTGTAGCGCAAGCGAATTGGTGGGTGTCGTGATGCGGGACATGTTGCGCGTGCGTGGCCTGCGCCGCCTGATTGACGACGTTGCCACCCTGGGCGGCATGGTCGGGCTGGTACTGCTACTTGATGCGCTATTTAGCCTGTGGGTGGAATAATGCTGACACAAGATCAAATGGCGCGGCGCGCCAATGTCCTTGGGTCGTCCCAAGTTGGGATATTAATGAACGGGACCGATGCCGACATACTGAACCTATGGCGCGAAATGGTAGGCGACCCGGAATATGTGGCGCCGGATCTGTCGGGCGTCTGGCCTGTCCGCCTTGGATCTCACACTGAGGCCCTTAATCTCGATTGGTATGAGAGCAAGACAGGGCATGTGTTAGACCGTGGCCGCCATGTAATATCGCCTGATTTGCCATGGGCCGGTGCGACGCTTGATGCCTGGGACGTTGACGCAAAGCACTGTGTCGAGTGCAAGCACGTTAACGGATTTTCCAAGTTGCCGGACGTGATCGGCCGGTATCAGCCGCAATTACATTGGCAAATGTATGTCACGCAGACTGATCAGATCGCAATCAGCGTCATCATTGGCGCGAATGAGCCTGTCGTCGACATCGTGCCGCGCGATCTCGGTTATATGCGCCTGTTACTGTCGCGCGCGGCAACCTTTTGGGAATGTGTCGAGAGCATGACCCCGCCCGTCGCAATGGCGCCAGTGGCGCCGCCAGTTGTGCCGGTACGCGAGGTCGATATGACGGGGAATAACGAATGGGCCGACGCGGCATCAACGTGGCGCGAGAACCGCGACGCGGCGAAGATGTTTGACGGCGCCGCCAAGACAATCAAGGGCCTTGTCCCATCCGACGCCCGCTTGGCGCATGGGCACGGTATTGCTGTCACCCGCGCCAAAAACGGCGCCCTGTCAATCCGAGACTGAAAGGACCGTCATGAGCGAGATTGCAAAGGCATTGGCCGCCGCCCAAAGCGAAATGGCCAACGCCACGATGAACAAAGAAAACCCGCATTTTAAGTCGAAATACGCTGATCTATCAGTCATCCGTGACGCCGTTATGCCGGCGTTGAACAAAAACGGCATCGCCGTTGTGCAGCTCCCGACCCTGACCGCAACAGGCTTTGTGCTGATCACGCAACTGCGCCATACGTCCGGGGAAACCATCGAGGCCATCTACCCGCTCCCGCAAAATGGGCGCCCGCAGGAAATCGGGTCAGCTATCACCTACGCTCGCCGCTATTCTCTCGCGGCTATATGCGGGATCAGTGCAGAGGAAGATGACGACGGCAACCGAGCGGAAGATGGGGCTAAGAAAGCCCCGCCGCCACCACCGCGCGGGATGACGGCCCCGCCGCCCAAGACGCCCCCGCCCTCGGGCGGGCCGCGACTGCTGGAGGTTTCGACAAACCCAGATGGAACGCACAAATGGGGAGAATGGGGCCAACAGATCGCTGCCGCCATCAAATCCGCCCCCACAATTGACGCGGTGAACGCCTGGATGCGCGAAAATAGCATGCCACTGGCGAACTTGCGGCAAGCGTCCGACAAGATGCACACCAGAATATCAGCTATAGCGGCGGAACGAATAGCGGAATTGTCATGAGCCGTGACATTCTGATGGCGCGCACCAAGACTGGGCTTATGCCGGCGACGCCGGATGACGACAAACGGCTCGCCGAGATGGCAGATTTGGGCGCATATGTCATGGTTGCGATCCGAAAGCCACGTTCACCGCAGCAATTGCGCTTGTGGTGGGCGCTGGTTGAGATGGTCGCCCCAAACACGGATTATGAAACAAAGGAGGCTCTGGCGGCGGCGATCAAGCTAGCCGTCGGCGCCTATGACGTTGTGCGGGAATTGGACGGCACTTTAACCAAGGCGCCGAAGTCCATCGCGCTTGGGTCAATGCCGCAAGACGAATTTAACGAGTTTTTTGAGGCGACCATCGACATAATTTGTCGCGACGTATTGCCAGGCGTGTCCAAAGATGACTTGCGGCGCGATGTGTTGCGTCTAGTCGGCGCCGGGCACGATGCGGCGGCGGCGCGAGTGGATGAAGCGATGGGGGATGCGGCACTCAAGGAGACCGAGCGATGAGAGCAATCGGATGGGGAAAGAAAATC
>WBZO01003655.1_pt1 | contig 17580 bp, 18 predicted proteins | sample 5204261 | NCBI WGS metagenome assembly WBZO01 (sample SAMN12412400, study PRJNA552823) | activated sludge metagenome | isolation source: activated sludge from anammox sidestream of wastewater treatment plant... | place: USA: North Carolina | collected 2017-09
CGCTGACCAGCTCGCGCGTGGCGGCCAGGATGAGCTGGGGCTCGTCGGCCGTTACGGTGGTGGCGCCGCGGATGCCTCGCACCCAGTTCTCGAGAGCCATGGCGGGGAGTGTACCAGGCTGCCCCGGCGTGACGGCAGCCTGACGGCGCGCCCGGCATACCGTTGGGCATGCCCCGACAACCTGCGGCGCCGGCCTGGTTCGACCTCACCGACGATCAACGGGCCATCCTGGGTCCGTTGCGCGATTTCCTGACCGCCGAGGTCGCCCCCGGCGCCGTCGCCCGCGACGAGGCGGGTCGGTTCCCGCACGACATCGTGAAGAGCCTCGGCCGACTGGGCGTGTTCGGGCTGCAGGTCCCCGAGCGGTACGGCGGCGCCGGCCTCGGCACGGCCACGGCCGCCCTGATCGTGGAGGAGATCGCGGCCGTCGACGGCTCCCTCGCCCTCACAGTCGCTTCTCACAACTCGCTCTGCGTCGGTCACCTGTTGACGGCCGGCACGGACGCGCAGAAGCGCGAGTGGCTGCCCCCGCTGGCCGCCGCGGAGAGGCTGGGGGCGTGGGCGTTGACCGAGCCGGGCGCCGGTTCGGACGCCGCCGCCCTCGCCACGCGCGCCGAGCGCGTGGCCGACGGCTTCGCGCTGACCGGCAGCAAGCAGTTCATCACGCAGGGGACGGTGGCCGGCACCTACGTCGTGATGGCGCGCACGGCCGCGCCGGCGCAAGGCGGCAGCCGCTCGAGCGGCATCAGCGCGTTCGTGATGGACGGCGCCACCCCGGGCCTCGTGCGCGGCCGGCCGGAGAAGAAGCTCGGCCTGCACAGCTCGGACACCACCCCCCTCACGTTCGAGGGGGCGCGCGTGCCCGCGGGGGCGCTGCTGGGCGAGGAGGGGAGCGCGTTCGAGGACGTGGCGCGCGTGCTGTCGGGTGGCCGCATCGGCATCGGCGCCATGGGCATCGGCCTGGGGCGCGCCGCGCTGGAGCGCGCCGCCTCCTACGCCGGCGAGCGGCACCAGTTCGGTCGCGCCCTCGCCAAGCACCAGGCCGTCGCCTTCAAGCTCGCCGAGATGGCCACCGAGCTCGAGGCCGCGCGCCTGCTGGTCCTGAAGGCCGCCGCGCTCCGCGACGCGGGCCGCGACCACACCATGGCCGCCGCCATGGCCAAGCTGAAGGGGAGCGTGGCGGGCGTCGCCGCCTGTGACGCCGCCATCCAGATCCTGGGCGGCTACGGCTACCTGCGCGACTTCGAGGTCGAAAGGTACTGGCGCGACGCGCGCCTGACCCGCATAGGAGAGGGCACGGACGAGATCCAGCACCTCATCATCGCGCGGGAGTACCTGCGCGGGCAGGCCTGAGCGGCAGCTCGGCCACGCCAGGCGGCAGCGCCGCCAGCGCCGCCTCGAGCACCTCCACCCCGGCGCCGGGCAGGTGCGACCGTTCCGTGAGAACGCGCCGCCAGGCCCTGCCGCCCGGCAGGCCCCTGAAAAGGCTGAGCATGTGGCGGGTCACGGCGGCCAAGGGCGCGCCTGCCGCCAACCGGTCGGCCGTGTAGGGGAGCATCGCCGCGACCACCTCGCGCCGCGTCGTCGCCAGCATCGACGCCACGCCACTGCCCGGCGCGGGCGCGGCGGGCGCCCGCGCGACGCCGCTCGGGCCGGCCGGGTCGCCGCGCCACGCGCCGATGAGCTCGTCGGCCCCGACCAGCACGAACGGATCGTCGTACACGGCGCGCCCAAGCATCACCCCATCGACGCGGTCGAGCTGCTCCGCCACCTCCTCGAGGTCGGCGACGCCGCCGTTCAGTTCGACGACGAGCTCGGGCCTCGCCGCCTTGAGGCGGTGCACGGCGTCGTGACGCAGCGGCGGCACCGTCCGGTTCTCCTTCGGGCTCAGGCCGGAGAGCCACGCCTTGCGGGCGTGCACCGTGAAGGCGTCCGCGCCCGCCGCGGCCACCGCGTCGACGAAGGCGAGCAGCTCCTCGAAAGAGTCCATGTCGTCGACGCCCAGGCGGTGCTTGACGGTCACCGGCACCGTGACGGCGGCACGCATGGCGGCGACGGCGGCCGCCACGCGCGGCGGGTCCTTCATGAGGCAGGCGCCGAAGTTGCCGCGGCTCACCCTGTCGGAAGGGCAGCCGACGTTCAGGTTCACCTCGGCGTAACCGCGCGCCTCGCCCATGACCGCCGCGCGTGCCAACAGGTCGGGGTCATCGCCCGCCAGTTGGAGCGCCAACGGGCGCTCCGCCTCGTGGTGGCCGAGGAGCCGCTCGCTGTCGCCGTGCAGCACGGCGGCCGCCGTGATCATCTCGCTATAGAGGAGCGTGTCCCGCGTGACCTGGCGCAGCAGGTAGCGGAAGTGGCGGTCCGTGAGGTCGAGCATGGGCGCCACCGACAACGGCCGGCGCGCCGCGCGCCGCGACGCGTTCAGGCGCCGCCCCGGGCGTCGGCCGGCGGAGCCACCTTGCGCGGCTTCCGGAAGACGATCTTCTCCCACTCGCCCTCCTCCACCACCTCGAGGTCGGCGTTCGCGCGCCGGAAGTATTCCACCACCTCCTGCACCAGGTCGTCCGGCGTGGAGGCGGCCGAGCTGACGCCGACGGACGACGCGCCCGCGAACCACTGGGGCCTTATGTCGGCCGCCGACTCGATCCTGTGCGCTCTGCCCGTCAGCTCCTCGGCGAGTTCCAACAGACGCATGCCGTTCGAGCTGGCGGCGCTGGTGACGACGAGGAACACGTCGGCCCGGGAGGCTATCGCCCGCACGGCGTCCTGGCGGTTCTTCGTCGCGAAGCATAGGTCGTCGGACGGCGGCACGACCAGGCGCGGGAAGCGCCGCTTGAGGAGCTCGACCGTGCGCATGGTGTCGTCGACCGAGAGGGTCGTCTGCGTGAGGACGACGACCTTGTCGGGGTCCGCCACCTCCACCGTGCGCGGGTCCGCGAGGCCCGGATCGGCCTTGCGGTTGCCGAGCACGGCCACCACCGTCGTCTGGTCCGGCGCCTCGCCGAGCGTGCCGATGACCTCCTGATGCTTCGTCGAGTCGCCGACGAGGAGGATGTGATAGCCCTGAGCGGCGTACTTCTTGGCCTCGTTATGCACCTTGGTGACGAGCGGGCAGGTGGCGTCGATGGTGGTCAGGCCCAGCTGCGCGGCGCGCATGCGCACCACGGGGCTGACCCCGTGCGCGCTGAACACGACGGTCGAACCGATCGTCCTGCCGGCGTCGGCCGCGGCGCGCCGCGCCCCCTCCAGGTCGTCGAGGCGCTCGACGAACGTCACGCCGTGGTCGTCCTCGAGGCGCTCCACGACGGTGCGGTTGTGGACGATGTCGTGGTAGACGGCGACGTCGCCCTCTCCGGCCGCGCGCGCCTCGGAAGCGGCCTCCTTGACGGCGTCGATCGCCATGACCACGCCGGCGCAGAAGCCGCGCGGCTTGGCGAGGTAGAGACGTGCGATGTTCACGGCGACATTCTACCGGGGCTCGCCGCCGCGGCCGGTCGCTCCCGAACCGTCGTCGAGCGGAGCCGCCGGCGCCGACCCCGGCGCCGGCCACGCGTGGGCGGCGCGGACGCGCGCTGCGGACGCGCGCTGCGCGCGGTTGCACGCGTCGGAGCCGCGTGATATCCTCCGCTTCGCTCGCGGCGCCACGACCGTTCCCGGCGCCAAGACGAGCAGGCGTGGGCGATTAGCTCAGCTGGTTAGAGCGCGTCGCTGATAACGACGAGGTCAGTGGTTCGAGTCCACTATCGCCCACCATCCGAACGGCAGCCCGCCCCAACCCGAACCTGCTCAGTCGGTCGCGAACACCGCCGTGCTCGGGGCGAGCTTCATCTCGAGCCTGAACGTCGCGGGGCCACGCTGCACCGTCAGCGTGACCACGTCGCCGATCCGCTTGCTGCGCACGACAGCCAGCAGGTCGTAGAAGGTCGGGGTGGCCCGACCGTCGACCGCGACGATCACGTCGGCGACCGGCGTGACCGTCACGCTGCCGTCGCCGTTCACCACCGTCTCCTGCTCGAGGCTGCGCAACCCCGCCATGGCTGCCGGCCCACCGGGCTCCACCCTATCGACGATCGGGCCGGGGCGCGGGCCAAGGTAGTGGGGGCTCCTGGCAGGATCGTAGTCGAGACCCTCGCGCCACCTGAACCCCACCACGGGCACGTCGCGCCGCTCGCCCGCGAGGACGCCCGTCACGAGGTCGCTGCCGCGCGTCAAGGGGACGGCGTAGCCCGCGAAGTCCCGCGTCAGGCTCAGCCCCTGCAGGAAGGGCGGGACGTACGACTGCGAGCTCATGGCGTTGGGGTTGAAGCTGATGTAGCTGACGACGCCCACCGCCTCGCCCCTGTCGTTGACGACCGGCCCGCCCGAGTCGCCCGGCGCGAGCGAGTTCGTGAGTTCGATGGTGTCGTTCGCGAAGTCGGCCCGGCCGGCCTGCACCCCGAGGCGCGTCACGCGCCCAGCGCGCGCGCCCATGAAGTCGTCGCGGCTGTTGCCGATGGCCACCACGTTCGTGCCCGGGCTCGGCGTGCGCGTCGCCAGCGGGATGTACGGCACCAGCGTCGTCACCTGCGCCCTCAACGCCGCCAGGTCCATGTAGGCGTCGAACCCGACGAGCTCGACCGGGTACTCCAACCTGTCCGTGGTGACGGCCACCAGGCGAGCGCGGCACGGGGCGTTGGTCTCCGCCGCCACGACGTGATAGGCCGTGAGCAGCAGCCCCGACTCGTCGACGAAGAAGCCGGTTCCCACCCCGAGGACGCGGCTGCGGCCGCCGCTCACGCAGCGGGCCTCCAGCCTGACCGTCGCGTCGCGGCTGTTCTCGAAGGCGGTGAGCAGCCGGCCGGTCGGCGCCTCGATGGCGGGCGACGTACCGGCCACGTGCACGAGCCGCGGCTCCGGCCGCAACCTGCTGCCCAGCACCGCCGTGAGCGCCAGCAGCGCCAGCAGCACCCAGGTGAAGGCGCGCACCTGCCGCAGGCGCGCCGCTCCGCCGGCCGGCCCGACCTCGCCGGCCGGCGCGTCGTGGACGGCGGCGCCGGCCGGCCGCGGCCCGTGCTCGTCCGCCTGAAGCTGGTGCTCCACCGGCAGGTGCCTGCCCCCGCCATCGCGAGAATCCATGGGCCCATTATGAGGGCCGCGCGTCCGGCGCAAGTATCATGGCCCTCATGTCAGTGACAGTCGACAACCGCGGGGACGCCCGTTACGGCGAGGTGCTCGCCGAGATGGCGCGCAGGACGCGCGCCTGGACCGGCCCCATCGTCGTGGTGGCGCACGTCGATCCGGACGGCGACGCCCTCGGCAGCGCGCTCGCGCTGGCGCGCGCCCTCGAGACCCTCGGCAAGCGCGTGACGGTGCCGCTCACGCCCCCCGCCTACCTCGGGTTCCTGGCCGAGGCCGGCGAGCTGGCGCCCCCCCTGACGAGCCTCGAGCCCGGCACCCTCCTGTTCGTCCTGGACGCCGGCGACCCCGGGCGCGTGGCGGGAGCACCCGTGCAGGGCGCCGCGGCGGTCTTCAACATCGACCACCACGGCACCAACTCGCGCTTCGGCGACCTTGCGGTCGTCGAGCCGTCGAAGGCGGCCACCGCCGTGCTCATCAAGGAACTCGTCGACGCGCTACGGGTCGACTGGACCGGCGCCCTGGCCACGCCCTGCCTGGCGGGGATACTGACGGACACAGGCAACTTCCGCTTCGGCAACACCAACATGGAGGCGTTGACGACGGCGGGCGCGCTGATCGAGGCCGGCGTCGACTACGGCGAGCTCACCGACAGGTTGCAATGGCGTCCCCCGGGCTACTTCACGCTCCTCTCCAAGGTCATGGCCACCGTCACCTTCGCGGAGGAAGGGCGGCTCGTGTACGCCAAGCTCACGGAGGAGATGCGCGGCGGCAGCCCCGACGACGACTCCGACGACTTCGTGGGCGTCATCCGCTACGCCGAGGGCGCCATGGTGGCGGTGCTCCTGAAGGAGCGGGGCGAGACCGTGAAGCTGAGCGTCCGCGCCCGCGCCGGCGCGTCGGCCCAGCGCATCTGCCTGGCGCTGGGAGGCGGCGGGCACGTGGCCGCGGCCGGGGCGACCGTCGCCGGCACGCTCGCGCAGGCGGAGGCCTCGATGCTGGCGGCCGTGGCCGACGAACTGAGGCGCGGGACTACCTAGGGAGCGGCGCGCGCCCCGCCGCCCCGACCCCCGCCAGCTCGCCGGCGGCCCGCGCCAGCGCGGGGAGCGCGGCGAGGTCGGGCGCGACGACGAGGCCCGCGGCGGCCAGCCACGGCAGCACGTGCTCGGTCGGCAGGTTGCCGACGAGGGCGTCGGCCGCGAACGGGCAACCGCCCACCCCACCCAGGGCCCCCTCGAACCACCTGACCCCGTGAGCTAGCGCCACCTCGAGCTTGTCGCTCCACGCCCCGGGCGCGGCGTGGAGGTGCAGGCCCAACCCGGCCGGGTCGGACACCTCAGCCATGACGGCGCGCACCACCTCGGCGCTCGCGTCGCCGAGCGTGTCCGCGAGCGCGAGGCGCCGCACCCCAAGCTCGCGCAGGCGCGCCACCGCGGCCGCCGTCACCGCCGGGCTCCACGGGTCGCCGTACGGGTTACCGAAGCCCATGGAGACGTAGACGACCAGGTCGAGCCCGGCCGCGCCGGCAGCCGCCAGCAGCCCCGCCACCAGCTCCCACGACTCCTGCACGGAGCGCCCCACGTTGCGGCGCTGGAACGTGTCGCTCACGGATAGCGGGTACCCGACGCTGGTGACTCCCGCGGCCGCCGCCGCTCGCTCGAGGCCGCGCTCGTTCCCGATGATGCAGAGGAGGTCCGCGCCCGGGGCGGGACCGAGCGCGGCCAGGACCTCCTCGGTGTCGGCCATCTGGGGAACGAGCTTCCTGGAGACGAACGAGCCGAGGTCTAGGTGCGCGAAGCCGGCGGCCAGCAGGTCCTGCAGGTGCCGCACCTTCAGCGCCGTGGGGGGCGCGTGCGCGAGCCCCTGCCAGGCGTCGCGCGGGCACTCCACCCAGGTGACCCGATCGGGAGCGGCCATGCCGCGAGTGTACCCGGGCCCCGCCCCCGCGGCACCGGGCAACGGCCCAACGGCGCCCGGTCGCGACCGGGCGCGCCGGCCGGCCGACGCGGCGGCGTTCCCTATACTTGGAGGCGTGCTGCGGACGCTGGAACTGCGCGACTTCGCCATCGTGGACGAGCTCGCCCTCGACCTCGCGCCGGGCCTGAACGTGCTGACCGGCGAGACCGGCGCCGGCAAGTCGATCGTCGTGGACGCCCTCGAGCTGCTCAGCGGCGGCCGGGCAGACGTCGGCGTGGTGCGGGCCGGCGCCGAGGCAGCGCTCGTGCAGGCAACGTTCGAGGGCGCGCCGTTCGGCTCGGCGTCGCGGCGCGTCGCCGTCAACGGACGCCACGGGGCGCGCCTCGACGGTGAGCTCGTGACCGTCGCCGAGCTGTCGACGGCCGTGGGGGCGGCCGTGAGGGTGTTCGGGCAACACGCCGCCCAGCAGCTCCTCTCCCCCGCCGCGCAACGCGAGCAGCTCGACCGGCTGCTGGCGCCCGGCGACCGGGGCGCCCTCGCGCGGCACCGCGAGGCGTTCGCGGCCCTGCAGCAGACCGCGTCCGCGCTGGACGAGCTGCGCGCCGCCCGCAGGGAGCGCTCCCGCCGCCTCGACACCCTGGCGCACCAACTGAGCGAGATCGACCGGGTCGCCCCGGTGCCTGGCGAGGACGAGAGCCTCGCCGCCGAGCTCGCCGCGCTGCAGCACGCCGAGCGGATCGTGCTGGCGGGCTCCAGGGCTTTGGCGGCACTGGCGGGCGACGACGGCGGCGCCGCCGCCCTCGCGGCCGAGGCCCTGCGCGAGCTGGAGGGAGCGGCGCGCTACGCCGCCGCCTACGCGCCGTTGGCGCGGGACCTGCGCGAGCTGGTCGGGGGGCTCGGCGCGGTCGCCACCGAGGTGGAGGCGTTCCTGTCGGACTTCGACGCGGACCCGCGGCGGCTCGACGACGTCCAGGCGCGCCTGGCGGCCCTGGAGGGCCTCGAGCGCAAGTACGGTCCGGACGTCGCCGCCGTGCTCGAGTACCGGGCCGCGGCGGCCGCCGAGGTGGCCGGGCTGCAGGGGGCCGACGACGAGGTCGCGCGGCTCGAGGCCGAGGAGCGAGCGCTGGAGGTCGAGCTGGACGAGCTCGGTCGGCGGCTCACGGCGGCGCGGGGCGCAGCCGGCGGGGCGCTGGCCGTCGAGGTGCTCCCGCTGCTCGTGGCGCTGGGCCTGCCGGCCGCCCGCTTCGAGGTGGAGGTCGCGCCCGCTCAGAAGCGCGGCCGCTCGGGTGCGGACGACGTGGCGTTCCTCTTCGGCGCCAACCCGGGGGAGCCGCTGAAGCGCGTGTCCGACGCCGCCTCCGGCGGCGAGCTGTCGCGCATCATGCTGGCGCTCCACCTGGTGACGGGCTCCGACATCCCGACCGTGGCCTTCGACGAGGTCGACGCGGGGGTCGGTGGCAGGACCGCCGACCAGGTGGGCGCGCTGCTCGCCCGCCTGGCCGGGGAGCGGCAGGTCTTGGTCGTCACGCACCTGGCTCAGGTGGCCGCCTACGCGAGCGCGCACTTCAAGGTCGACAAGGCGGAGGTTGGCGGCCGCACCGTCACGCGCGTGCGGCGCCTGGCCGAGCCAGAGCGGGTCGAGGAGTTGGCGCGGCTCCTGTCCGGCACCCTGACCGAGGCCTCCATGCGTCACGCGGCCGAGCTCCTGGCGCGCGCCGGGGCGATGGCAACGGCCCCCGCCGGCGCCAAGAACCGGGCGCGGGCGAGCACCGGCGCCCGCGCCGGCCGCCGCCAGGGCAGCGCCGACGGCTGAGCTGCGCGGGCGGCCTCGCCTCGCGCCCGGGCGGTCGCGTCACACCAGGGCCACGGCGCGACTGCGCTATGCTGGGCACGTGGAGCAGCGCCGATCCCGCTGTAGCGCCTGAGGATGGACGCGGAAGGCCGTCACGACGGCGAGCCGTGCCCGCGCTGCGGCTCCACGGCCACCATCACCTACCACTACGTCGAAGGGTTCGAGGAGCTGGAGTGCCCGGCCTGCGGGTACGCCTCGGACGCGCACGAGCTCGCGGCGCTGGGGCGCCTCGCCCTCGGTCTGCCCGAACGCCCCCCGACGGGCAGGGGCGCGGCCACCACCGAACCCGACTCGCCACTGGAGCGCGAGGCGTCGTCCTACCCGCGCCGTAGCCTCCGGGCCTGACAGTGCAACACGGCGCCCCAAGCCTCCGCCGCGCACCATGCGACCGGCGGAGGCTTGGGGCGCGTTCATCATCGTCACCACCCCGCCAGGAGCAATGGACCCGCCCGAGCATCGCGGCCCCACGGGTCCGGAAGGAGCAGGAATGGACGTGAAGGTCGTTCTCAGCACCGAGGAGATCTTGCGCGGTCTGAAGCATTACCGGCGCATCGCGAAGCAGGACCTGCTGCGCGCGCCGGAGACGCCGGACCCGGAGGCGTTCCGCCAGCACGCCGAGGCCAGGCGCGGCGTCTACGCCGAGCTGAGCAAGATCGCCGAGGACGGCGGTCCCGACGAGGCGGCGCGGGCGGCCCTGCGCGCCTACCAGGACCTGCCGTTCGTGACGGGGTCGGAGCTGCCCGAGCACACGGAGATCAAGGGCCGCGAGAACGCCCTCGAGAACTTCTTCCTGATGATCGGCCTCGAGCCGCGCCTGCGGCGCGAGGCGCGCAGCCGCCGCCCCAGCTTGGCAGGTCCCGCCGCCGCGGTGGCCCCGGAGCTGGGCGGCGAGCCGGGCGACCTGGGCGCCTGAGCGCCGAGCCGGGAGACCTGGGCGCCTGAGCCGTCGGAGCGCGGCGGGCGCTCACGGGGCGCGGTCCGGGTCGCCGCCCGACCGTGGTAGAACGAGGCCCGTGACGCTCACGGAACTCGAGCGCGCGGCCGCGGAGCGGCCAGCCGTGCTGCACGAACTATCCGAGAACCTCGTGTTCGGCGAGGGCGACCCCGACGCCCGCCTCGTCCTCGTGGGCGAGGCGCCGGGCGAGGACGAGGACGAGAGCGGCAGGCCGTTCGTCGGACGCGCCGGACAGCTGCTCGACAAGGTGTTGGCCTCGGTCGGCATCGACCGCGGCGACGTCTACATCACGAACATCGTCAAGTTCCGCCCGCCAGGCAACCGCAACCCGCGCCCGGAGGAGGTCGCGGCGAGCGAGTGGGTGCTGCTCGAACAGCTCAGGATCATCAGGCCTCAGATCGTGGCGCCGCTCGGCAACGTCCCCACGCAGTACTTCCTAAGGACCACGGACGGCATCAGCCGCACGCGCGGCAAGTGGTACGACTGGCACGGCATCCGGCTCTTCCCGCTGTTCCACCCCGCCTACCTGCTCCGTAACCCGAGCCGCGAGCGCGGGGCCCCCAAGTGGATAACCTGGAACGACATGAAGGAGCTGAAGCGCGTGCTCGACGACCTCCCTCCGAAGGACGACGGCTTCCACCTCGACACCGCCGAGCAAGGGGCGCTGTTCTGAACGCGGCGGATGGCGGGGCCGCCGGCGACCTCGCGGCGCGGCAGGCGAGCGACGACCGGGCGCAGCGCGAGGCCGGCGTGCGGCTGGTGGGGCTCATCCACGCTCTGCGGGCGTCGGCCGACGCCGCGCTCGGCGACGACAGCAGCCCCCTCCGGCTGGCGGGGCGCGACGGGGTCGCCGGTCGCAAGGCCGCCAAGCGCAGCCTCGACCTGCTCGAGATGCTGGAGGTGAAGACCCTCGGCAACCTCGACGCGGCCGAGCGGGACGTGCTGTGGTCGGCCCTGCGCGCCGTGCGCGCCAGGCTGGACGCGACGGCCACCGAGCTGCCGGTCCTGGACGCCACGGCCGCCGGCCTCAAGACGGACGACGACTGATGCGCGCGCTGGTGCAGCGCGTCGACCGCGCCGCCGTGCGCGTGGAGGGCCGCACCGTCGGTGAGATCGGCAAGGGTCTGCTCGTGCTGCTCGGGGTGCGGCCCGGGGACGACGCCCTGCTGGCGGCCCGCCTCGCCCACAAGGTGCGCAAGCTGCGCGTCTTCGAGGACGACGGCGGCAAGATGAACCTGAGCCTCGGGCAGGTCGGGGGCGCCTGCCTGGTGGTGAGCCAGTTCACCCTCTACGGCGACGCGCGGGGCGGCAACCGCCCCGGCTTCAGCGGCGCGGCCCGCCCCGAGCTTGCCGAGCCGCTCTACCTCGCGTTCGTGGCGGCGCTGCGGGGAGAGGGCGTGAAAGTCGCGACCGGCGAGTTCGGCGCCATGATGGACGTCGAGCTCGTCAACTCCGGCCCGACCACGTTGTGGCTGGACAGCGACGAGCTGTTCGCCTGACGCGCACGGCGTAGCCGAGGCGCGAGGTGGCTGCGCCGCGCGGCCGCCGGCGCCGCGGCGCCCACGAACGCGTTCCGTTCAGCCGACGGCGGCGCGCGCGGCCGGCAGCGCCGTGGCGCCCTCGAACAGGTTCACTTCCTCGATGAACCGCCTGAAGTGGTACGAGGCGTCGTGCGGCCCCGGGCTGGCCTCGGGGTGGTACTGGACGCTGAAGACGGGGTAACGCGCGTGCGCCATCCCCTCCAGGGTCCCGTCGTTCAGGTTGACGTGAGTGGCCACGAACTGTCCACCCGGGATCGAGTCGATGTCGACGACGTAGTTGTGGTTCTGGCTGGTGATCTCGACGCCGCCGGTGACGAGGTTCTTAACCGGCGTGTTGGCGCCATGGTGGCCGTAGGCGAGCTTGTAGGTGCGGCCGCCGACGGCCAGCCCGAGCAGCTGATGGCCCATGCAGATGCCGTAGGTCGGTAGCAGGCCAAGCAGCTGCCACACGGTGTCGTGGGCGTACTTGGGGCCCGCCGGGTCGCCGGGGCCGTTCGACAGCACCAGCCCGTACGGGTTGAGCGCCATGACCTGCGCGGCTGTGGTCTGGGCCGGCACCACGATCACCTCGGCCCCTGACTGCTCGAGCTTATAGACGATCGAGTGCTTGATGCCGAAATCGACCAGCACGACCCGCGGGTGGTCCTGGAACGTGGGCCGCGCGTACGGCAGGGGCGTGGTGACCTCGGGGGTCATGTCGCGCCCGTCGATGTCCTCGTGCGCGCGCGCCTCGGCCACCAGCTCGGCCTCCAGGGCGTCGTCCGTGTGACCGTGGTAGATGACCCCCTTGACGACGCCCCCGGAGCGGAGGCGCCGCGTGAGGGCGCGCGTGTCGATCCCCTCGATGCCGACGATGCCGTGCTGCTCCATGAACGCCTGGAGGTCCTGGTTGGCACGGTGGTTGGAGGCCACGCGCGAGAACTCGCGCACGATGAAGCCCCTGGCGTAGGGGCGGTTCGACTCCATGTCGTACACGCTCACGCCGTAGTTCCCGACGTGCGGGTAGGTCATGGTGACGATCTGGCCGTTGTAGCTGGGGTCGGTCAGGATCTCCTGGTAGCCGGTCATGGACGTGTTGAACACGATCTCGCCGACGGACTTGCCATGCGCCCCGAAGGCGTAACCGTAGTAGACGGTGCCGTCTTCGAGAGCGAGGAGCGCGGGGGGTTTGCTGAGGAGCGACATGCCGCCTGGCAGCGTAGCAGATGCGCCTAGCCGGCCGCGTGCCCGGGCGCGCCCACCACCGTGAACGGCGCCACGACCGCCTCGGCGGCGACGGTCGCGTCCTCGAGGACGCTGTAGGCGCCGACCCGCGCGCCTTCCCCCACGCTGGTGCGGCCCCGCAGGACGACGCCCTGCTCGAGCACGACGTCGCGCCCGAGGGTCACGCCGTCGTCGATGTAGGTGGTGGCGGGGTCGAGCATCGTGACGCCGGCGCGGAGCCAACGCGCCCTGACGCGTTCCCGCAAGATGGCTTCCGCGACCGCCAGCTGGGCGCGGTCGTTCACACCGAGCAGCTCGCGCTCGTCTGCGAGCAGCGTCCGCACGGGCAGACCGTCCGCGAGGTAGGAGCGTGGCAGGTCCGTGATGTAGTACTCACCCGCCGCGTTGTCGTTCTTGAGCTGCGCCGCGCGCCGCCAGACGTCGGAGTCGAACAGGTAGACGCCGGGGTTGATCTCGTGCAGCGCCCGCTGCTCCGCCGTGGCGTCCTTCTCCTCGACGATGGCGACGAGGTCGCCGCCCGGCCCCCGCACGATGCGACCCAGCCCGCTCGGGTCCTTGGTGACGCAGGTGAGCAGCGCCATGCCGCGCTCCGCCCCCAGGGTGCCGACGAGGGCGCCGAGCGTGGCGCTGGTGAGGAGGGGACCGTCGCCGTTCAGGACGAGGACCTTGCCGTCGTGGCCCGCCAGGCCGCGGCCCGCCTCGCGGAGGGCGTGCCCCGTGCCGTAGCCGGTCGCGAAGTCCTGCGTGACGAAGGTGAGGTCGCGGCCCTCGAACCGCTCGCGCACGGCGTCGCCCGAGTACCCGACCACGACGACGGTGCGGCTGGGCCGCAGCGGCGCGGCGGCGGCCAGGATGTGCTCGAGGAGCGGCTTGCCGGCCGCCTCGTGGAGGACCTTGTGCAGCCGCGAGTTCATGCGCTTGCCCTCGCCGGCGGCGAGCACCACCACGGCGAGGTCAGCCCCGCCGCTCACGAGCGCTTCCTCCCGCCGGTCGTCCCCTCGTGCTTGCCGGCCGGGCGGGTCCCATGGCCCGTCGCCCCCGCCGCGACGGGCGCCGGCGCCGGCGCGGCGGCGCTGCGCCTCAACATGAGGAGGGCCACGATGACGATGGCGACGCTAGCGACCTGCGTGATCGTGAAGAGGCCGATGCCGGCCTTGTCGAGTCCGTCCTGGAGCACCACCTGGGGCGCGAGCGGGTTGTCGCGGAACGTCTCCTCCAGCACGGAGCGCAGCACCGAGTACCACAGGACCATCTGCCAGAAGGCGTAACCGGGTCCCCGCCCGCGGCGCAACGCCCAGAGGGTCACCAGCAGCACCACCACCCCGATGACGACCCCGTAGGCCTGCGTCAGGTGGACGGGTCCGCGCACGATCTCGGCGGTGCACTGGTGGAGGGGGATGTAGGAGCCGTCGGAGCAGACGCCCGGGAAGGCGCTCCACAGGTCGCGCCCGAACACCAGCCGTCCGAACGCGCCGAAGGTCTCCGTGCCCGGTTCGGGCCAGGTGAACCCGACGGGCCAGGCGGTGAGGCGGCCACCCGTGTCGGTCCCGTTCATGAAGTTGCCGATGCGTCCGCCGATGATGCCAAGGCCCGCGACCGGCGACATGACGTCGAGGTAGGCCCACATGTTCAGGGGGTGCGCACGCGAGTAGAGCCAGGTGGCGAGCATGATCCCCAGCACGCCGCCGTGGATGCTGATGCCGCCCTGCCAGACCTTGAACACGTCGGCCACGTTGCCGCCCGGGCCGAAGAAGGCGGCGGGGCTGGTGATCACGTACACCAGGCGCGCGCCGACGATGCCGGCGATGACCAGCCACACGGCCATGTCGAGCAGCTTCTCGGGGTCGAGGCCGCGGCGCTCGGCGTAGCGCAGGGCCAGGGCGGAGCCGGCGAGCACGCCCAGGGCGATGAGGAGGCCGTACCACCTTATGGCGAGGGGGCCAAGCTGGATCAGGATCGGGTCCATGCAGCTCCTATGGGGTCGGCGCTAGCGTCGGGCGCGCACGGCTCAGCCCGCGAAGAAGCGCGGGAACACGAGGACGCCGATGACGACCATTATGACGAGTTTCGCCACCGTGCCGCCCAACGTGCCGACGAAGGCGCCGAGGCCGGAGCGCAGGGCGGCGGCGGGCGTGCGCCCAACGAGCAGCTCGGCCAGCACCGCGCCGATGACGGCGCCGAAGAGGAACCCCCACGGCGGGAAGGCGATGATGCCGACGAACGAACCGACGACGCCGCCCCAGGTGCCGGCGCGACCGGCGCCGTACGCCTTGGAGCCCACCCAGGTGCCGAGGACGTCGAGGAGCTGCGACAGGACGGCGAGGAGGCCGACCTGCACCAACACGAGGACGCCGAAGCGCTCGAAGCCCATGATGGCGGCCGCCGCGAGCGCTCCCAGCGCCGCCACCGGCACGCCGGGGAGGAGCGGCAGCACCACGCCGAGCGCGGCCACCGCGAAGGTGAGCAGGAAGACGACGAAGGCGAGGATCGTCACCGCGCCAGCATAAGGCCCGCGTCAGGTGGCGGGCGGCACGATGCGCTCCCCGCGAACCTCCTCGACCGCGAACGCGAGCGCGGTGACCACCGCCGCCAGCGCCGTGCGCGCCGAGTCCGGCGTGGCGGGCAGGTTGACGATGAGCGTGCTGCGCCTCACGCCCGCCAGGGCGCGCGACAGCACGGCCAACGGCTGCTCCCTGGCGAGGGCGGCGCGCATGGCCTCCGGCAACCCCCTGACCTCGCGCTCGATCACCTCGGCGGTGGCCTCCGGCGTTCGGTCGCGCAGGCCCAGCCCCACGCCGCCCGTGGTCAGGACGAGGTCCACGCCCCCCTGGTCGCACCAGACGCGCAGCTTGGCGCGGATGAGCGCCTGCTCGTCCGGGACGCTCTGGTAGTCGACCTCCACGAACGGCCCGCCCTTCAGCACCTGCCTCAGCGCCCGCGCCGTCTGGTCCTCGCCGTCGCTTGGGGCGTTGGGCCGCGTCACCGTCAAGATGGCTGTCCGCACCATGCTCCGACTGTAGCCAGGGGGCGCGGCCGCGCACGCGGACATCCGCCACATCTCGCGCGGGGCGGCCCCGGCCTGATCCGTTCGCGCCGACGCCCCGGCGCGCTCCGGGGCCGCGCGGGGTGTACCTTGGGCCTAGCTCCGCGCCGCGCGGCCCGAACGGTCCACGGTAGCCTGGCGCGGCTAAGACTAGCGTCCTGGAGGTTGTCTTGAAGATCCACGAGTACCAAGCCAAGGAGCTGATGCAGCGGCGCGGCCTCGCCGTGCCCATCGGCCGCGTGGCGCGCACCGTAGACGAGGCCGTCGAGGCCGTCCGTCCCATCGTCGAGGCGAGCGGCAACCCGGTGGTGGTTGTGAAGTCGCAGATCCACGCGGGCGGCCGCGGCAAGGGGCGCTTCGTCGAGCACCCCGAGGTGGCCGGCGTGAACGTCGTCACCGCCGGCGTCGCCGGCGGGGTCAAGGCCGCCGAGGAGCGCGTGCGCGAGCTCGCCAAGACCATGCTCGGCTCCACCCTGGTCACCGTGCAGACGGGCCCAGGCGGCAAGCAGGTCAACCGCCTCTACGTCGAGCAGGGCATCGACATCGCCCGCGAGCTCTACCTCTCCGTCGTGCTCGACCGCAGCACCGGCCGCAACGTCGTCATGGCGTCCACCGAGGGCGGGATGGACATCGAGGAGGTGGCGCACGCCACCCCGGAGAAGATCCTGCGCGAGAGCGTGGACCCCGCCACGGGCCTGCTCGACTTCCAGGCGCGCCGCATGGCGTTCGCCCTCGGCCTGACGGGCGAGGCGCACAAGAACGGCGCCCGGTTCATCCGCGCCCTCGCGGCCCTCGCCACCGACCTCGACACCGACATGGTCGAGATCAACCCGCTGGTCGTGACCAAGGGCGGGCAGGTCATGGCCCTCGACGGCAAGATGAGCTTCGACAACAACGCGCTCTTCCGCCACAAGGACCTGCTGGAGATGCGCGACCTGACCGAGGAGGACCCCGCCGAGGTAGAGGCCGGCAAGTTCGGGCTGTCGTTCATCAAGCTCGAGGGCACGGTCGGTTGCCTGGTGAACGGCGCCGGCCTGGCAATGGCCACGATGGACACCATCAAGCAGGTGGGCGGCGAGCCCGCCAACTTCCTCGACGTCGGGGGCGGCGCCACCACCGAGAACGTCACCGCCGCCTTCAAGATCATCACGCGCGACGCGAGCGTCAAGGGGATCTTCGTCAACATCTTCGGGGGCATCATGAAGTGCGACACGATCGCCAACGGCGTCGTGGAGGCCGTGCACCAGGTGGGCCTCAAGGTGCCGCTCGTCGTGCGGCTCGAGGGCACCAACGTGGCGCTGGGTAAGAAGATCATCGACGAGTCTGGCCTCAACGTGATCAGCGCCTCCGACATGAAGGACGGCGCCCGCAAGATCGTCGAGCTCGCCGGGGGTGCCAAGTGAGCGTCCTGGTCGACCTGAACACGCGCCTCATCGTCCAGGGCCTGGGCGAGGCGGGCAGCTTCCACACCGACAAGGCCATCGCCTACGGCACCAACGTGGTGGGGGCCGTGCGCCCCGGCAAGGGCGGCCAGAACGTGCGCTTCGAGGGCGAGACGGACCACTCGGGCGTGCCCGGCAGGCCGGACCGTTACGCGGTCGACGTGCCGAGCTTCGACACCGTCTCGGCGGCCGTGGCCGCCACGGGAGCGAACGCCACCGTGGTGTTCGTGCCGCCGCCGTTCGCGGCCGACGCCATCATGGAGGCGGCCGAGGCCGGCGTGAAGCTCATCGTGACCATCACCGAGGGCATCCCGATCATGGACATGGTGAGGGTCAAGCGTTACCTGGAGGGCAAGGCCGTGCGACTCGTCGGGCCCAACTGCCCCGGCGTCATCACCCCGCACCAGTGCAAGATCGGCATCATGCCCGGCTACATCCACCAGCACGGCCGCATCGGGGTCGTCAGCCGGTCGGGCACGCTGACCTACGAG
>WBZO01003656.1_pt1 | contig 17575 bp, 13 predicted proteins | sample 5204261 | NCBI WGS metagenome assembly WBZO01 (sample SAMN12412400, study PRJNA552823) | activated sludge metagenome | isolation source: activated sludge from anammox sidestream of wastewater treatment plant... | place: USA: North Carolina | collected 2017-09
GCGTTTTTCTCTCTCTATAATCATGTCATCCCTTCGGGATTTTCCCGTCTGCCCGTTTTCCCTATCGGCTCCTAACTATTCTGAGAAAATATTCTCTCTCACCATCCGTTTCGCTGAATAGTTACGTGTTGATTACGTAAAATGTACGGATTTTTCATGAAACTAAATTGTTACAATTTTTCAAGGAAGTGTTTAGGGAATAGCCCACCCCCACCCTTTCCCTCCCCCATCAAGCTTACTGTTGGACAATTTTATTGCTGGACAAGTTAATGGAGCTGTAGATGCCTTATTATTCATAGACTTACGACATATACTCTGTTGAATTTTCTATTACGAAGCACTTGTTTTTACCAAAATGTTGAGTCTACAAAACTGGGATTTCGAAAAGAAATCATGAAAAAACCAGCAAAACTAGCTATTTTGAAAGATAATCGTCCAATTAGGGTCATTTTGTCCAGCCAAAATTTTGTCCAACAGTAAGCCCATCAAGGAGGAGGGAATATGACGATTTCCCGTTTGTGCAAATTTACCAATATCTATTTCCTCGCCTCCCGTTGGCGCTAATTTACCAATATCGACTTCTCCTCCCCTTGCTGGCACTAATTCACCAATATCTACTTCCCCTCCCCTTGTGGGAGGGGTTAGGGGAGGGGGCTGCACGGTTACGTATTCCGAAATGTGTGGTTTTTGACAACCCGCAAAGTCCTCTCCCTGCCCCCTCCAGAGGGGGACAGTTTTCTCCTCGTTCGGGTGGGCGCTCACGACAGGGTTTAAGGGACAACAACCCCCTTGATCCCCCTTTTCGTTCGACTGAATGCTCACGACGAGATCTAAGGGGGAATTGGGTGCGACAAGGCGGTTTTTGATTGCCTTGTAAAGCAATGGGGCTACTCGCCACTGCCGGGAACGTTTGTAAACGTGATCCCAGTCAAAGGATTTAAAATCGAAGGCGGAAAAAACAACATCGCCGTTTCCGCTAAATTCCGTGCGGAGACAGGTGAGGATGAATTGTTCTTCAGGGGTTAAATTTAAATCAGACATAATATTCACCACAGAGGACACAGAGAAAAACATAGAATACAGGGTTCAAGGTTTAGGGTCTCTTGTCAAGCCGCAAAGGACGCCAAGAAGTTCACCACAGAGACAAGGAGTAGCGTAGCCACAACCAAAATATATTCACGGATTACGCAGATTAAACAGATTAATAATTTTTGCTAAAAACCTGTCCTCATGGAAATAGGGAAAGCAAGGTTTTATAAATTTGTAATACAGATTTAAATTGTTTACATTATACTACAGATTCTAATTCAATTTTCTCTATTCTTGATAGTGTTTTAGGACGTATATTTATTATTTTTATATATATTACTTTACCACCTTCGGCTTCTATATTTTTACCTATCTTGAGGTTGAATTCTTTTAGTTCCTGATCAAATTCGGGTAACAGAATAATTTCGGCATTTATAGGAATAGTATTTTCTATTTCAGGATGTTCAAATAAATACCGGCTAAACTCCGCACTTAATTCAATATTTCTTTCTATCATTTTTTTCTCGTTATCCATTTTCTTCCTCCAAAAATCTCTTTTTATAATACTGCCAGTTGGATTTCAAATCATTTTCTGCAAAGGTTAGTGCATCGTTATAATTTTGATTAAACAAAGGCGTTTTCTTAATAACTCCCCTTATATTTAAAATATCTCTATGAGCATAACCATGAGCAGTGTCATATCTAACAACAGGATACCATGTATTTCCGACTTTTGTTTCATATTGAATTCTAAAATATATTATCTTTCCCTTCTCTGAAATATGCAAATGTCTGTATCTGTCTAAATGACCTATTCTGATTACATATTCAGTTTTTTTATTTGACATTATAGGTTATTAATCCTCTATCTTTAGTTTTTCAATGAAGTGTTCCGGGATGTTTAACTTTTGACAACCCCCAATGTCCCTCTTTGATATGGAGAAACAACCCCCTGAATCCCCCTTTTCTAAGGGGGACTTGGTTGCGGCTTTGCTGCGTTATGGATAATGTATTCACTAATGCTCTCTTTTCTTTGATGAAGAAAAAGCAAAAGGGGCTTTGTTCATAATTGAGAATTTCTTTGCGCACTTTGCGTCTCTGCGTGAGGCATCTTTCTTTTCTCTCGCCAAGCCGCTAAGCACGCCAAGGAAAAAATATAAAAAGGGTCTTTATTCACAATTTAAAATTTCTTTGCGATCTTTGCGCCTCTGCGTGATGGATTATTTTTACCACAGAGGACACAGAGGGCACAAAGAAAGAATTTTGTAATACATGGTTCAAGATTCATGGATTAACGTAATAAATTAGCCACACAAGGATTTTACTCATATTAAATGTTTTAGGGTTTCAATAATGTATCATTTGCCATAATATGAATTATTCCATTCTACAAAATGTTTCATACCAGTTTCAACGGGTGCATCTTGCTTGAAACCAGCGTCTTTTATCAAAACATCAACATCTGCATAAGTAGCCGGGGCATCGCCTTGTTTCACGCCAAGCCGCTAAGAACGCCAAGAATCTAACCACAGAGACAATTATCGCTTGTCTGTTGACACATTTATCTCATCAAAGTTCAATATATCCATGTATTCCCATTCCCGCCATGCCATTAATTATATCCTCTTTCTGTTTGCACTATTTATTACATTCTCACGCTTTCAAGACGATCCACCCTTTTTTCAATTGTTGGTATAGCAAACCTCTCATACAGTATTTATTTGAACATAGAGACGCAAAATATTACGTTTCAACAATGTGAAGAGGAATTTAATGATGGTTCTTAATGGTATTTATTATATTTTTACCCGCCTGTCCATTTCCATATAGATCAACATGAAAATCAATCTTTTCATCTTTCATCTCATGATAAACATTTAATATCTTTTCCTTTTCTGCACCAGCGAGTCTGTTAAATCCTTTGTCAACCAGTTCTACCCATTCAGTTTCATCCCTTAGGGTTATGCACGGTTTTGCAAAGAAAAATGCCTCTTTTTGCACGCCGCCGCTATCTGTCAGGACCATCCTGGTATACTTCAGGAGTTCTATCATGTCAAAATAACTTACCGGATCGATAAGCTTTAAGTTTTCAGTTCTGTGGTTTATGTTCATGGAGTTAATAATTTTTTTCGTTCGCGGATGGAGAGGGAGTATGACTTCTAATTCTAAGGCAATTTCGTTCAGGGCATTAACAATATTCGTCAATCTTCCAACATCATCGGTGTTTTCTGCACGATGGATCGTACATAATAAAAAATCCTCCCCCGCCAAACCGAGTTCGTTCATTATGTTGCTTTTGTTTGCGGATACCTCTCGATAATACCAGGCTGCATCCTGCATAACGTCGCCGGTCATGACAACCTGACAGGGTAAATGTTCAAATCCCTCTCGTTTCAAATTCTCTATGGCTTTGTCCGTTGGACAACAGAGGATATCGCTTATTCTGTCAGTAAGGATTCTGTTTATCTCTTCCGGCATTTTCATGTTATAACTTCTCAGTCCCGCTTCAATATGCACCACACGGATGTGAAGTTTTTTGGCTGCCAATGCACCCGCAAGGGTGGTGTTGGTATCGCCATATACCAGGACATAGTCCGGCTTTTCTTTCAAAAGGACGGGCTCAATTCCTTCCAGCATCCTGCCTGTCATAGCGCCGTGATTCAGGGAGTTGATATTCAAACGATACCGCGGCGTTGGTATCTGCATCTCCTCAAAAAAGACGTCGGACATGTTTTTGTCGAAGTGCTGCCCGGTATGAATAATGATTTCATTAATCTCAGGGCGCTTTGAAATCTCCCTGCTGACTGCAGCAGCCTTTATAAATTGCGGACGGGCGCCAACGATTGTTATAATTTTCATGTCTTTTAGCCTGTTAAAGAAGTTTCCCCACAAAGACATCGAATACACGGAGAAAGACAAATTCTGAAAATTTTTTTAGTAAAATGCGTAACGGTACTATGCTGGGACATTCCCACCTTTATTCTGTTAAATTTAGCGTCCAGGGTTTGTGAACAATCTGATTTTCTCACTTTTCTCGACTATTCGTGATAGAATTTTTTGATTGTATGAATAATACATGAGATCGCTTCTTCGCTCATTAACGGCTCCATGGGCAAGCTTAGAACTTCACGGACTGCCTTTTCACTTTCTGTTAAATCACCATTCATTTTATACCTTCCGTCAAATACCCGCATTTTATGAAGCGGAACGGGATAATAGACCATGGTGTCAATTCCCTTTTCCTTAAGATGCTTCTGCAAGGCATCCCTTCTCTTATTGAGAATGCGGATGGTGTATTGATGGTAAACATGTCCATCGTGATTCCGTGAAGTTCCCTTGTCATCTGGCTGTGTCGTTGAGCAGTTAACAGGCAGCACAATGCCACTAACGTTAGAAAGTTCGCGGTTATAAATTTCTGCTATTTTTCGTCTGCGTTCATTGAACTCATCGATGTATTTAAACTTTGCCAGAAGGATGGCCGCCTGGAGGGTGTCGAGTCTGGCATTATAGCCAATATGGTCGACATTGTATTTGTCTTTTCCACCGTGTTTTAGCAGCATGCCCATAAGCTCGGCAAGTTCATCGTCATTTGTTGATACCATGCCGCCGTCACCAAACCCACCAAGATTCTTTGATGGGAAAAAACTAAAGGCGCCCGTCGTACCGAATGAGCCGAGTTTTTGCCGTGAGCCCTTCGACAAACCCACGGCAGGCACTGTCGGACCATTCCACGTGCCGCCAAAGGCCTGAGCTACATCTTCAAGGACAAAGAGGTTGTATTCCCTGGCAATCTTCATGATTTCGTCCATGTTACAGGACTGGCCGTAAAGATGGACGGGGATGATACCTACGATGTTGGAAGAGTTTTGAGTTTTGAGTTTCAAGTTTTGAGTTAGGTACTCACGGGTCTTTATGGGATTGATGTTATAGGTAGCAGGATCGATGTCGACAAAGACGGGAGTTGCGCCTGCGCGTAAGATGGCGTCGCCGGTTGCGGTAAAGGTAAAAGGGGTGGTAATAATTTCGTCGGTTTCATCGAAGTATTCCTGTCCCTTGAGTTTTATTGCCAGCGCTCTTAAAGAAAGGACAAGGGCTTCTGTGCCGGAAGACGCTCCTATACAGTGTTTAACGCCAAGAAATTTTGCGATGGTATCTTCGAGTTCCTTTACCTCCGGACCAAGTATCCACTTCTGATGATCGAGGCATCTTTTAATTGCAGTATCAATATCAGTCTTCATATATTGATACTCAAGCTGCAAATCCAACATCGGTATTTGTTTCATTTTTTTCCTCCTTTAGTAACCATGGACAACGATGAGCACGAAAGAATACTTTTGTTCATATCCGTATTCATTGGTATTCATCGGTGGTTAGTATTCCATCATTGAGTTGATATTCATTTCCACAATAGGCACACAGCGCATGCTCGTTGTTAAACTTCAATGTCGTTCCGCATTTGCATGCCCAACCGACCTGTTTAGCCGGCACCCCGGCAACAATTGCATGATCCGGCACGTCCCTTTTTACCACGGCGCCCGCACCGATCATTGCATACCTGCCAACGGTAATTCCACACACTATCGTAGCATTTGCCCCGATGGTTGCTCCTCTTTTCACCAGGGTCTGCTTGAATTCATGTTTCCTTTCTATGAATGCCCTGGGATTATAGACGTTGGTGAACACACACGAAGGACCACAAAACACCTCATCTTCGAGCTTTACCCCTGTATATACAGACACATTATTTTGGATTTTACATCGGTTGCCTACTTCTGCATCGGGACCTATCATTACATTCTGACTGATTATACAATTCTTTCCAACCCTGGAACCTTTCAAAATATGTGAAAAAAACCATACCTTTGTCCCTGCTCCAATCTCAGCGCCATCATCAACATATGCGCTTTCGTGGACAAAATAGGGTTGCAAAGTTGAGCGGTTGAATGGTGGAATTGCAGGCTCGTTGCGTTTGGATTCTGATACGGATTTTTCGGCTGCTTCGAGCGCCCTCAAGACACGCAATCCCTCCGCACCATCCGTCTGCGGTCTCTTTCGTTCCGTTACACATTGTATAAAATGGCTTAATTCATTCTTTAATGGTTCCCCTGGTTCTATGGGTATCACCTGATAATCAGCCTTCTGGGCAATAGGGATCTTGCCGTCTTTCCATTCTATCCTGTGCGGATACATAAACAATTTTTCATTACTTACGTCATCAAAGACAGCCATAGCCCTGGAACCAACGACAATCAATTTCTGCTCCTTGTAGGGGTGTATCCAGCTCACGAAGATATGTGCTTTTACACCGTTCCTGAAATCAAGGGTAGTCAACGTGGTGTCATAAATCCCCCGATTAAGGTAATCTCCTCCAAAGGCTGAAACGTGCTGGGGCTCTTCACCAAGAAGCGCCAGGATTACCGATATGTCGTGCGGCGCAAAGCTCCACAGGATATTTTCCTCTGTCCTGAGTTTTCCAATATTCAATCTGTTGGAGTAGATATACTGAATCTTGCCGAGTTGGCCAGTTGATATAAGTTCTTTTAATTTAATAACCGCCGGATGGTATTGAAGAATGTGACCTACCATGAGAATCCTGTTTTTATTCTCCGCAAGCATCACGAGTTCTTCACCTTCCTTTACCGTAAGTGCAAGAGGTTTTTCAACGTAGACGTCCTTCCCCACATCAAGGGCATTTTTCACCATTTCATAATGCATCACGGCCGGCGCTGAAATGGCAACTGCCTGAACTTTCTTATCGGACAGAAGGTTGCGGTATTCTGTATACAGCTTTGCTCCGGTATACGGAGTAAGATTGGAATTCCCGGGATCGCTCTCACAAATTGCATACAATGCGCCGAGTTCGTTAAAATTACGCAGCAAATTTTTTCCCCAGTAACCAGCGCCAACGACCGCTACATTTATCATGCCTTCACCACCTTACGGTCATTCAGGGAAACCCCCATGGCGTTGCGCGTGTCAATGATGAGTCTTGCATGCGCATAGAGCCACTGGTAATCATAGTCTGAATGATCCGTGGATAGAACCACTGCATCATATGACGTAACCGTATCGTTGCTCAGCGGAATGGATTTCATGTCCAGGTTGTAATGTCTGAGTTTTGGTATCTCCGGTATATACGGGTCATTATAGTCCACCACGGCGCCCTTTTCCTTATACAGTTCCAGGAGTTTTAACGATGGCGATTCTCTCATATCGTCCACATTTTTTTTGTACGCAATCCCCAGGATTAATATTTTTGCGCCTTTTATCGTTCTCCCCCTTTCATTGAGCGCATCTGCCGTTTTCTGGACTACGTAATATGGCATCTGGGTGTTTATCTCACCGGCAAGTTCAATAAAACGAGTAGTAAATTCATATTCCCTTGCCTTCCAGGTCAGATAAAATGGGTCAATGGGAATGCAGTGACCTCCAAGACCAGGACCTGGATAAAATGCCTGGAATCCAAAGGGTTTTGTCTTTGCCGCCTCTATGACCTCCCACACATCGATCCCCATCCTGTCAAAGAGCATTTTAAGTTCGTTCACAAGCGCTATATTTACGGATCTATAGATATTTTCAAGAAGTTTTGTCGCTTCAGCTACTTTAATTGAGGACACGGGAATTGTCTTAATAACTATTGAATCATAAAGCGCTTTGGTTGCTGCGAGGCATTTCTTCGTGTAACCACTCACTACCTTTGGAATCGTTGAAGTAGAGAAGTCTTTCCTGTTCGGGTCTTCCCTTTCGGGTGAAAAGGCAAGACAAAAATCCTCTCCTGCCTTTGAGCCTTTTTCTTCAAGTATCTTTTTCATGTCTTCATCTGTAGTGCCCGGATAGGTCGTTGATTCGAGGACAATAAGCTGCCCCTTTTGCAAGTATTTTGCTATGATTTTTGTGGTATTAAAGACATACGTCATATCCGGTTCGCGATTCCTGTTGAGAGGGGTGGGGACACAGATGATAATACAATCCATCGCAGATAGTTTGGAGAAATCACTTGTGGGGGAGAATCGCGATCCATTGTCCGCAATCCGCGAATCGTCAATATGCTTTATGTAGCTTTTGCCCTGCCTGAGTAGCTCTACTTTTTTATCATCAATGTCGAAACCGACGACCGTAAACCCAGCCTTACAGAATTCCATCGCAAGGGGCAAGCCCACGTAGCCAAGTCCGATGATTCCAATATTCGCCTTTTTCGATTCAATCTTTTCAATCAAGTCCATATCCAGTAAGCTCCTCAAAAGTGTTTTTACATAATCTGAAGAAAACGTATCTCTATAGTATTACCGTATAAAATCTTTCTTTTTTGGTAACCATTTAGTTTTTTAAAAATTTCCAATAAAAACCGGCTATTCCATGCAGTGCAGGGGCAGGTTTAAAGCCTACCCCTACACGTCAACATTATTCATACAGAGAGTTTTTTAAATAACAAAACTTTTACTTTTTGTAACTATTCAGCGTACTTTCGTTCACAAACACTATGAGTGAACAAAATATTGATTCTGTAATCCCGAAGGGATGTCATTATTATAGCATATCGTTATGCAATGACGGTTAACCCTGTAGGGGTGACATGGTATCATTATTTTCTCGATATTTCACCCCTACGAGGTTGAATGTTATGGGGCGTTTTTCTCACTCTATAATCATGTCATCCCTTCAGGATTTTCCCGTCTGCCCGTTTTCCCTATCGGCTCCTAACTATTCTGAGAAATTATTCTCTCTCACCATCCGTTTCGCTGAATAGTTACAATAATTTAATATAATCACCTGGTTTCATGCATGGTATGCAACCGATGTTTATAAAATCCTCATCAAAGGTTAAAAAAGCATCTGCCGATAATTCAATTGCCGCAGTTAGTACTGTTGCATCTGCAATGGATAGTTTTTCTGAAACCTTTATTTGAGAAATAAGCAATGCTGTATCAGAAGTAACGTCAACGATGGTTGTATTTGGGAGTGATTTAATAAGGCTAACCGCCTTTTTGGCTTTTTGTTCTTCTTTTCTTTGATAGAAAAGTGTTGCTATTTCTATCAAAGAAATACAACTCACAACACCTTCTAAAACACCCTCATGAATGAGCGCCAATACCGACAAAGACTGCTCGATTTTATCTTTTTCTCCCGGAAAAATACCCATAAAAATATTGGTATCAAGCCCGATTTTATTCACCGTTTCCATTCTGCCCTAAGTTCTCTCTGAAGAGTTACAGAATCCTTGGTAAATACATTTTTACCTAATCCAACCATTTCTTCAATAATTCCCGTTTCTTCTGGTATTCGTCTTATAACAATTTCATTTTTCCCTACCAGAATAGTTATTTTTCCTTCAATGCCTGCTTTTTCAAGTAAATCTTTAGACAGCTCCAAATTTGCATTTTTTTTAAATTTTTTTTTATGATCATAAAAAGCTCTTTCTTTATTACCAGGCCAAATGCACCGTAATAAATAAAATAGGATTTAGGATTCACGGTTTAAATAAGATATTATTTGCCATAACAATGAATTTTCCCATTCTACAAAATGTTTCATACCCGTTTCAACCGGTGTATTTGGCTTGAAACCAACGAGTTGTTTTAATCTGGCAAGCTTGAGATTAACATCGCCGTAATTATTGGGGTTATCGATACCAACAACGCAATCGCCACGCATAAACGATCTTTTCGAGATATGAAAGCCGATAAACCCGGCAGCGCCGGTAACAAGGATTGTATTCATATTCTACCAAGGATGAACACAGATACCATTATTTGTCAATCGCATAAAACGGATTTTATCAAATATACTTATAATGTCCTGTCTTCGCCCCCTTGACTTCGCGGTGATGGTTCGACAGGCTCACCATGCACGGCGCAGATCCTGGACATGCCGAAGGATCCATTGAACGACAGAGGGATTCGGTTGCCGCCTTGCTGTGTTATTACACTTTCCCTGAGTTTATGCTCTTTCCCATAAAACCTCGATCAGGATTCCGGAGTAACCACAAAGATTCAAAGAACACGAAGAAAGATTTTATATGGAAAGATTGAGAGTTCACGATGGCTCGATTTCGTTTATTACAGGGTTACGGATTCGCGCTAAGTTTCAAAATATTTCATTTCTCTTCGCTGCCTTTGTATCTCTGCCTGCATGATGGATTTGTCTCACCACACGAGCATCTTATCGATAATGGTAATAATACGTTTCCGTATTTTGTTTAACCTGGTTGAGGATTGCGCCAATGATGTTTGCCTTTGATTCTTTTATTGAGTCAATTGCCCGGTTGATAGCGTCGACAGATGCCTGCCCGGATTTCACCACAAAGATGACTCCATCAACCAACGAAAGTAACGGCATTGCAGCGCTCATGGTGTCCAGAAGTGGCGGGGCATCCACGAGAACGACATCGTACCGTTGCTTCAAGATTTCAAAAAACTTTGCAAGGATCTTGAAATAGACCAGGCTATCAAATCTGGGATGTCCCGTGCCAGCAGGCAAGAGCGATAAATTCTGGTCGTGCACAGATCTTACATAAGAGAGGACTTCTTTTTCCAGCAATTTGCTCCCCGCCATACGGCTCAACCGATTGATGATCGCTGTATAATCTTCTCCAAAATAGATTCGTTTGTCCTCGTATGTCTCTACCCTGCCAGGTTCAAAGGTAAAGGTTCCGTATTTCCAGCTAAAGAGCTTCTGGAGATGTTCTTCCATCTGAAGCTTTAAGGGACCCTGCAATTGGGCATGGTTAATATATCCGGCGTTAATCAGGATGTAGCCCAGAGGCTGTCCGGTGCGTTGATTCCGCTCCAGGGCGTCTTTCAACTGATCTTCCGTAATAAAACCTCCGCGCAGGAGCATGGTTCCCAGCCGATTTTCAATGGGAAAATCTTTGCTTTGAATATGGAAGAGACGCCCGTTGTCAAACACAGCGGTCATGGATTTAACATCATTGGTAATAACAAGCTGGCCGCTTTGTTTTTTCAGAGAAATGAGAGAAAAGAGGTCGCTTATGCTGCACGAGCTTAAACTCCCTTCCCCTATTTCGTGCGAGAGAACCCCATCCAGGGCGTTCGTCAGCCCGCGTTCTTTACCATTCTGCAAGCCAAACAGGTGGTGCAGGGATGGTTGCTGCAAATCAGCGTCCACCATAACCACCCGAAGCCCTCCCTTTGCCAGCCTGATTGCTGATCTTGCAAGGATTGTGGTCTTTCCCTCACCTGCAGTTGCGCTTTCTACCATGAGGATGTGACCGGACATGCCGGATTGTGTCATGGGCAGCCGGGTGATAAGGCTGCCAGTAATATCATACCGAGCTGGATATCCCGCTCGTTTATCCTGAGCCGGAAGGGATTCACCCCATGATAACGCAAGTTGCTCGTTGTTCTTCCACGATTTATAATAAGGAAGCATTCCCAGAAGGGATAATCCCAGCCGGTGCGTGACATCTTCCGGCGTCCTTACCGTTCTGTCCATATAATCCTGAAAAAACGCGAACCCTGTACCGAAAACGAAGCCAAGCACCACGGACAGCAGAACATTTAAAAAGATCCTCGGTTTTGCAGGATTACGCGGCACCTCGGCCTCGTCTACGATACGGATATTGTTTTTTTCCATATTCCCCGTAAGGCCAATTTCTTTAGCATGCCTGAGCAAGACATCATAGATCCCCTGATCACTTTCCTCTTCCAGCCGCACCATATCATACGTAATGGTCGTTTGGGCAGGGGGAATATCTTCCGCCGGCGGAGCTTTCCCGCTTTGCTGAACCGCATCTTCTATGGCTATGATTTTATCCAGTTCCGTTTTAATTGCCTTTCTGATCGTTTGTACCTCATCGGTGATCCCCTGTTCCAGTTTTTGAATACTGGAATTTATTTCAATCATCTTCGGGTGCCTTGGGCCGTATTTCGTTGCCATCTCGGATCTCCTGGCCTTGAGCTCGGCAAGTTTGGTATGGAGGTCATTGATAACCGGACTTTCCTTGATCTCTGGTATCGAGAAAATGCTTTCGTCATCGACCGAAAATGATCCCAGTTGCTCATATTTATATTCATACATTGTCCGCTGTGATGTTCCCATCCTGATTTTCTGGTCCCTGATTTGTGTCTTAAGCCAGTCGAGCGCCTGCTCTGATACCAGATGCTGGAGCTGGGTACTTCGCGCAATAAATGCACGGGCGTGCGCGTTGGCGATCCGGGCAGATATTTCGGGTGACTTGCTGAGAAAACTCACATCGACAAGTTTCGTTGCACGGATGGGTGCAATCTGAAGCCTTGACAGATACGAATCCACCATACGAGGGTCTATCGTCACTTCTGACGAAAGAGGAGTCTGCGGGTTTTCACCATTATCTTTTCTAAAATCCTTCCAGAGGCCCAGGTCTTCAATTACTTTTTTGGCAAGGCTCCTGCTCTTTAACAACCGGTATTGTGTCTGATAATAGGCATCGTCCTTGGGGTCTACGTAGGTTGCATCCGCTATTTTATTAATAAAAGAAGACTGGCTTTCAATCATGATCTGTGTCGTTGCCTTATAGACCGGCGTGGTGAGAAATGACCAGATGGTAACGATGCTAACTATGGCAAGGAAGAATGCCACAACCGTCCACTTCCTCTTTTTTATGATATTGAGATAGTCTGTCAGATGGACTTCTTCTGAAGATAGTGTTTGCTCAGACGCAAGTCCCGTTCGTATTGGTTGATTCACGATTCCCACTCCTCCTTCTTTTCTTCTGGCTTTTCTTTGGATATACCGGCTAAGCAGTTATATCTTCGATGACTTTTACTCTCCCCAGTTTACAGGGAGTAATAGAAATTTCTCTCTATTAAAATAGCAACCATTCTGCTTTTTAAAATGATAGCGCCGATTCCTTGTGGTCAGCATCTGACAGGGGGATTTCGTCGTGAACTCAGTCGAACGATAATCCACCAGCGCCACATTTTTTGTGTGAATTACGCATCAATGCACGGGTTTTCAAAAACTAAATTCCCACGTAAGCATTAATTCCAACGCGTATCCGCGATATTTTCATATAAAATTTATCAGAAATAACGAGCGGGAACTTTAATAACATCACCCGGCACTACCGGATCGTCCATTCTGGGCTTTAATTCCTTCTCTTTCCCCGTTTCCATACGGGTTATAATTACCCGCCGCGGGGATGCCTTGTCTGTAGGTCCTCCCGCGCGGGAAATGGCCTGCCGGACGGTCAACCCCTTTTCCCAGGGAAATTCACCAGGTTTTTTTACCTCTCCGGATACAAAGATCTGCGGGGCCATGTTAACATAAATGGAGTCCCCGTTCTTTACATAAAAATTATTATAGGCGCTGTTCGCTTTGAAATCGCTTAAATCAAGCGTACAAACTTCATTTCCCGTCTCTTTTCCGGAATGGGTATGATGTTCATCCTGTAGTCCCGCATTACTCTGGGAAAACTTCTTTTTGAAGGAAACTTCACCATTCCCTTCCGTATTAAGCCGGGCATTAGCGGCGACGTCACCTCCTCGTGAAGGAGAGGAAAGAGAGGCGATTGATTGGTTATCGCCGTAGGGCGCTACAGATGTAGTCCGTACAATGGTAATAATCTGCCCTGCCTTATCGGTAAAACCCCCTGCCTGGGATATCAGTTCCAGGATGTCTGTCTTTCTTTTCAAGGCGTAACTCCCCGGTTTATTCACTGCGCCAAAGATGAATACCTTCTGGCTATTGTATTCTTTTATGCTGATATTCACATAAGGAGAAACCAGATAGCCATCCCCCAATCTTTCTTCGATAAGATTTTCAAGCCTCGAGACGGAAAGACCGTCTGCCTGAACCCGACCAATGAGGGGAAAGGTAAATGCCCCTTCCAAAGAGACCTCAGTTACACAATTCAAATCTTCATTATCCCACACCTGAATCTCAAGGACATCCTCGGGACCAATAATGTACTCCTTATCTGAAAGGTCTTTGGCTGAAAGAGAGGCAAGACCGGCACAGAAAAAAACGATAAGACCGATGCTTACCAGGAATCTCTTTTTTTCAAATACAGAAACAGGTATTCTTTTCATACAATTTTCCATTCGTTATAAAATTTTAAAACTTAAAAGATTTTCCGCCTGGCCCAAAATGATATTTTTGATAGTTTCTATCCAGATATTTATTAAACGGAAAGTCACCAGCAATATATTGAACACTTTCTACCACACCCGAATGAAAATTGAGAAGCGCCCTGGCAGGGTTAGTTTGTGTCCTATTGCAAAATTCAGACTCAATCAACTATTCAGGGCAACCCGCTCGATTTCCTGCCAAAAACTGTTATCATTTTTGAATCGCAATTCGTACATGGTGACATGATTATAAACGTCATGAATAAATTTTAACCTTTTTTCCAGTTCATCCACCAACAACCGTCTTTCCGAAAGATTCACATAAAACAGATTATCCAAAAGCTTCCGGACCATTTCCGATCTGTTTAACCTTTTCACCGAGTTAACATCATCCTTAATAAGGGAAAAAATTGTACAAAGCCGGATTCTCTTCTTGCCCCAATTCGTTATTTCTGACTTTATCGGACCATGAGAAATCCAATAGCCTTCATGATCTTTGGAGACTATGACGGATTCATCCGAAAGCACCTCCGCCTCCGGCAATGACAATTTCGAAACGATCGTTTTCCCCGCCCCTGATTCTCCGGTGAAGATAAATCCTTTTCCGTATTTGCACAATCCTGCAGCGTGTAATATAAAACTATCATCTTCATGTTTATAAAATTCATTATACAACAAGGCAAGAACACGCATGGTATTGGAAAAAGCCTGATTTCTTGGAAAAAGCACCCGAATCTCCCCATTTTCCAGACTAGAGTAATGCCACGTTTCACCTTTAAAATAAACAGATTTCCCGTTCTGAGCTATTTTTCCGTTATCCTGATATCCGATGGTTAATAAATAATCATGGTTTAGCGGATGCCGGGAAAAATAGATGTGTTCTTTCAGTTCATCTTCCATGGCTTTGTCTAAAAATGAGAGTGAGTACTGTTTTTTGCCAAACACCAATTGTAAATATCTCCGCGCGGATTCTATTCCCTGTGGCAGCGTGGCCGCTTCTTCTGATGTCCGGCTTGTTTTACTTTGTCTCCTTCTCTCCAGGCTTTGCAGGTAATTTTTTATAGTATCTCTGATAATTTCGTAATCCTCGATCGCCGGCAATTCATTCAACAGTTTTTCAAACTGCATTTTATTATGTCGGAACAGGACATCGTCGCCCTGTGATAATTCCGGATCTGTGCCCTCTAACCACTGGTTTTGTCTGTTGTATCCCCTTCTTTCAAAGCTTTTTACATACTTCCTGAGCACATCTCTGATTATTTCGTAATTATCCATTATCGGAAGCACTTTCAACAGTTTTTCAAATCCCTTTATCATCGTTTCAATTTCAATTTTTGAATATGCGTTTCCCTGTTTTGCAATAAATATTTTTTTATGTTTGCTTGCCGTCGTGCCTTCTTCTGCCGAGAGTGTTTCTTCAAAGAGTTTCTCTCCTGGTCTTAAGCCTACAAACTGTATATCTATATCTTCATATGGTCTTAGCCCATGAATTCTTATCAATTCTTCCGCCATGGTCAGAATCTGTACCGGTTCTCCCATATCAAGAACCAGGACATCCCTCCCCTTTCCAATAACGGATGCCTGCAACACGAGGGATACCGCTTCCTGGATAGTCATAAAAAATCTCTGGATATTTTTATGGGTTATCGTGATGGGACCACCATATTTCAATTGCTCAAGGAAAATAGGTATAACGCTTCCACGACTGCCTAAAACATTGCCGAATCTTACTGCGATAAAATTTGTTTCCGAACTACCATGAAACGCTGTGCAAATATATTCGGCCATTCTCTTTGTTGCGCCCATAATGCTCGTTGGCCTGACCGCTTTATCCGTAGAAATTAAGATAAACTTCTCTGCATGATGCTTTGCTGAGACCTTTACCATATTGTATGTCCCAAACATATTTGTCTTTACCGCTTCTTTGCAGTTAATTTCCATGATAGGAACATGTTTGTATGCAGCGGCATGGAATACAATATGGGGTTTAAATTTTTCGAAGATCTCGTCCACCACGTCAACATCTCTAATATCCCCGGTTATCAGAACCACTTTATCCTGTATCCTCGAATTTATTAACGTCCTGTCAAATAAATAGGGAAACAACCTCTCTAACTTATGCTTCACATTATGCAATTCAGTTTCATCAATATCCAAAAGAACAACCTTTTTTGGTTGAAAGGAACATACTTGCATTACTAATTCTGACCCAATAGACCCCCCTGCGCCTGTTATGAGAATTACCTTATTTCTTAAAAACGTATCAATTTCTTTATTGTCAATTTCTACCGTCTGTCTTCCTAAAAGATCTTCTGCTTGTATATCTTCAAGATTCTTTATATTTACCGAAGGATTATGAAGATCATAGATCCGCGGCACAATCTTTATGGTATCTATCGCCAGACTCTTCCCTAATGCGAACATCCGCCTAAGATCTTTATAATTTAAGGATGGAATGGCAATAATAAGCGCTTCAACCCCATATTTGGAAACAATATTCCCTAATTTTTCTGTCGTGCCCAATACTTTCAACCCGTGGATACATGTCCTGACCTTTTTCACATCATCATCGAGGAAGCCCACGGGATAATAATCTCCATAGCCCTGCCTTTTCATATCACGGATGATCATTTCCCCCGTATTTCCGGCACCGATGACAATCGTTTTTTTACCGTATTTTTTTCCGTTTTGCGTCCTTATATTTTCCAAAAATAATCTTCTGGAACTCCTTAGCCCGGAGAATAAAAAAGAAAAATAAACCAGTCTATAACAAAAATACTTCTGGGAAACTCACTTAGGGACATATCAAAAGGCAAAGCCTTCGTCACAGGAAGGTCTGATAATAAGGGAAGGGGTATCTTAAACAATATGTACAAAACACATACGGATGCCACCTGGATAATGACAACACGGATAAAATCATTCAGGCCAAAATATCTCCAGGAAATTTTATATATGCCAAAACAAACTAATGGGAGTAGTTTGATAAAAATGAAAAAAGGTAATGCGCTGAAAAATATCACCCAATATTTATCGGGAAATGAAAATTCGAAACGGATGAAAAAGGAAAGATAAAGTGAGATCGAAACAAAGAAACAATCAGACAGAATTAAAAGAAATGTCCGCTTAAATACTGTAGGATGCAGTAATTCCCCATACACACCATCATTCAACAAACGCACTTTATTTTTAGGTTGTTCCTGAGTTTTATCCATATTGTGTAAGTCGGATTCGGCAGTTACTTGAACCTACGGTCAATTAAACATCCTTCTCCCTCGATGGGGGGAGAGACAATAGTTTGAATCCTGATACGCTAACATTACTTTGTTAAAAAATATTTATGAAAAGATATTTCAAGTCAGCATTGTCCGGTTAGGAAATTGCGTAATACAGGTATCAAGAAAAACGAGAAAAAATAATGTTTTGAGGAGATATTTTACTTGACAATTCAGCAAAAAGCGCATGCACAATTTTTCGTA
>WBZO01003657.1_pt1 | contig 17572 bp, 18 predicted proteins | sample 5204261 | NCBI WGS metagenome assembly WBZO01 (sample SAMN12412400, study PRJNA552823) | activated sludge metagenome | isolation source: activated sludge from anammox sidestream of wastewater treatment plant... | place: USA: North Carolina | collected 2017-09
CGGCCATATCCCGCCGGCAGAGGCTGAGGCAAACTACTACCAGCAACTCGCCGAGAGGCCCGTTGCCGAGGTGGTCTAACTTAAACCAAACAGCCTCCACGAAAACCGGGGCGGTTCATCCCGACCCAGGTCGATACCCACGAACCGTCGCATCGCTTGCGAGTCGTACAGCGCCTCCTCCACCGCCGGATCCGAAAGGTCGTACCACTGCTGCAGGAAGTAGATGCGCAACATGCGCTCCAATCCGATCGGCGGGCGACCGCCGCGCTCACGGCCTTTCGGGTACACCGGCTCGATCAGTGCGCACAGCGCAGACCACGGCACCACCTGTTCCATCTCCGCCAGAAACACGTCGCGTCGCGTCGCCTTGCGGTGGGTCTCGAAACCGCTGTCTGCTTGCATCGCCAACGTCAGTTGCTTGCCGGTCATCGCGTTACGCTCGAAAGTAGGTCACCATCTGACCGCAAAGCAAAATCAGAGTTTCCTTAAGTTTTCGCAGGGTTTCCTGAGCGATGGCGCAGCTCGTAACTGCTGTGGATATGCGCATTGCGCGCAAAGTCGAATGGAATCGTCGATGCCGTCGTGGTGCGCACCTCGAATGCGTCACACAACGCCTCGTCAAACCTGAATCGACGCAGATTGTTCGAAAACAGGATGACGCCATCGCGTGACAATCGTTCACCACACAGCCGCAGCAGGGCGGCGTGATCGCGCTGCACGTCGAAATCGGCGGCGCGCTTGGAATTGGAGAATGTCGGCGGGTCGACGAAGATCAGGTCGTATTCGCCACGCGCATGCCGCAGCCACTGGACGGCATCGGCCTGCACCAGCTCATGCCGTGGGCCACCAAGGCCATTGAGCGTGAAATTGCCTGCCGCCCATTCCAGATAGGTGGCGGACAAATCGACGCTGGTGGTCGATGCCGCGCCTCCCGCGGCGGCATGGACACTCACCGCACCGGTGTAGCAGAACAGGTTGAGAAACCTCAGTCCACGCGCGCGGGCCCGCACCTGCGCGCGCAACGGGCGATGATCGAGAAACAGCCCGGTGTCGAGATAGTCGAACAGATTGACGCGAAAGCGCAGCCCTCCCTCCTCCACCAGGAGAAATTCGCCGCGCTGCGCATGCCGCCCGTACTTGGAGCCTCCCTTGGCCTTGTAGCGCGTCTTGACCGCGATGCGTTCGCGCGGCACGTCGAAAGCCACGCTGGCCGCGCGCAGCAGATCGCGCAGGCGCTGGCGTGCAACATCCTCGGGAATGTCGCGCGGCGGCGCATATTCCTGCACGTGCAACCACGTCTGCGGCACAGTCGCGTGCGCATCGGCCAGTGCCGCATACACATCGATCGCCGCCGCATACTCCGGCAGATCGGCGTCATACGCGCGCCAGCACGAAATGCCCTCGCGGTCGAGACGCTTGCGCTGATGCCGCAAGGTCTTGCTGATTCGGTTGACGACGGCCTGCGCACCGTCCGACAGAGGTTTCTCGCTGCGTTCGGCTGGCGGCGGCGCGGGCGTGAGATCGAAGGTGAGCAGCCGGCATTCGAGTGCGCCGTTGTACAGGGTGTAGCGCTTGTCCGCGCGCAGGCCCAGCGCATGTCCAAGCTCATCGTCGGCAACGATGATGCCCGCCCGCCAATCCTCGAAGCCTTCGCGCAGGCGCCCACCCAGGGTGCGATACAGCCCTGCCAACGCAGCGCGCTCGCCAATGCGTTCGCCATAGGGCGGATTGCAGACCACCAGGCCGCGCGCCAGCGCCGCCGGCCGCTGCCAGTGTTCGATTGACTGACGTGCCAGATGCACGAAACCCGCAACGCCGGCAGCCTGCGCATTGCGGCGCGCCTCGGCCAGCACGCCTGGATCCTGGTCGGAGCCAAAGAAAATCGGCTGCAAGGCGCGCAACCCGACCTGCGCACGCGCATCGGCCTCATCGCGCAGGTCTTGCCACACCGCAGCATCGTGTCCGCGCCAGTGCAGAAAACCGAAATGCCCGCGACGCAGGCCCGGCGCGACATCGGCCGCCATCAGCGCCCCTTCGATCAACAAGGTGCCGGAACCACACATCGGATCGACCAGCGCGCCTCCCATCTGCGCCATGCGCGGCCAGCCCGCGCGCAGCAGGATGGCGGCGGCAAGGTTTTCCTTGAGCGGCGCCTCTCCCGTGCCCTGGCGCCAACCGCGCCGATGCAGCGGCGTCCCCGACAGATCGAGCGCCAGGCTTGCCCGTCCCTTGTGCAGACGCACGTTGATGCGGATCGACGGCTGCACCGGATCGACATCGGGACGAGTGCCCTCACGTTCGCGGAATTGATCGACGATGGCGTCCTTGACCTTCAGCGCAACGAATTGCGTATTCCGCAACGCATCGCTGCCTCCGACCGCATCGACGGCGAAACTGCCCCGGCAATCCAGATGCGCGCTCCAGTCGAGCGCGCGCACGCCGGCGTACAGCGCATCGGCATCAATAGCCTCGAATTCGCCCAGCACCAGCAGGATGCGACTGGCCAGCCGCGACCACAGGCAGGCTCGGTAGGCGAGTGCAAGCTCGCCGCTGAAATGCACGCCCGCCAGCGCTTCGCGCGCATCACCGGCGCCAAGCGCGTGCAACTCGTCGCGCAGCAGGTATTCCATGCCCTTCGGGCAGGTGGCAAAGAATTTCGCCACGTCAGTTCAACCTGTGTAGGAAGCGGGCAAAGGTCTGCGCGCACCATTCCACATGCGCGCCCAGCCGATGATCGTCGGCCAGCAGATGCAGCATCGCGCCGCGTGCCCGCGCCAACTCGATGACGGCATCGACCGGGCAGATCTCATCCTGCCAGCCATGCACGAGCTCAATCGGTGCGTCGGCTGCCGCAAAAGCCCGCCGATAACCGGGAATCGCCACCGGCAAGGCCAGCAGGAACAAGCCGGCGCTCGCCCGCTGCAGCGAGGCAAAGCCGGAAATGAACGCCCCCATGCTCGATCCGGCGAACACCACGCGGCCATCGGCCGGGGCGTGTTCGAGGGCTCGCGCGACGCGCCGGTCGATCTCGCGCACATCGTGCCGCGCATCGATGTCGCGGTAATTGGGCCGGACACTGTCCCAGCCGCAGGCCGCGCACACTTCGGCAAGGGCGCTGACCTTGGCCGCCTGCGGCCCGCTGCCCAGGCCATGCGAGAGGATGACGGTGCCTTTCATGGAAGTTCGCAACTCGAGGATCGGCAAGCATAACAGGCGGACGCGGCCGAACCGGCGCCGCGCACCGCGGAATCCGCACGCATTCGGCGCTGCGCTCGAGCGGGAAAAGCCGCTAGTCTTGGCCACCGTTCGAATGCCGGAAACCGCTCGCCCATGCCTGCCCTCGCCATCGACCACTGGCCGCTATCCTACGAATCGCGCCTGGCAGAACGCCCGCTATCGGCGATCGACCTGGTGGTGATCCACTGCACCGAACTGCCCGACATGGCGATGGCCCGCGAATTCGGCGAGCGCATCCATCATCCGCATTCGCAAACCGGCAACAGCGGGCACTACTACATCGATACCGACGGCCGGGTCTACCGCTTCGTCGCCGACACGCGGGTGGCCAATCACACCGTCGGCTACAACCCGCGCTCGATCGGCATCGAGCTGTCCAACATCGGCCGTTACCCGCACTGGGGCGACAGTCGACACCAAGCCTTCTCGGTGCCCTACACGCCGCAGCAGATCGACGCCTTGCGCAGCCTGCTCGCGCAACTGCGCAACGACCTGCCCAACCTGCGCTGGATCGCCGGTCACGAGGATCTCGACCGCCGCCTGGAACCGGCCAAGGACGATCCTTCGATCCTGCTGCGCCGGCGCCAGGACCCGGGGCCGCTGTTCCCCTGGGATGCCGTGCTCGAACACAGCGGCCTGGCCCGGCTCAATGCCGATCCGTCATGACCGGGCTCGCGGACGCGCCGGTATAATCGCCGGCTTTCCCGCCGTCGCCCGTGCCGATGACCTCCGCCGTCGAAGAATTGCTGTCGCTGCTGCAGCTCGAACGTCTCGAAGACAACCTGTTCCGCGGCCAGAGCCGCGACATCGGCACGCGATACGTGTTCGGCGGCCAGGTGCTGGGCCAGGCCCTGTCGGCTGCCCAGCAGACCGTCGACGCCTCGCGCGCCGCCCACTCGCTGCACGCTTATTTCCTGCGCGCCGGCGACATCGAGCATCCGATCATCTACAACGTCGAACGCACGCGTGACGGTGGCAGCTTTTCGGTGCGGCGGGTGACGGCGATCCAGCATGGCCAGCCGATCTTCAATTTCTCGGCATCCTTCCAGGTGGCCGAGGAAGGCATCGAGCACCAGCTGCCGATGCCGAGCGTGCCGGCGCCCAACGACCTGCAGCCTCCCGATCCGCTGCCGCCCGCCGTGTTCGCGCAGCTGCCGGCCAAGCTGCAGCGCTGGTTCGGCGGCAATGGGCCATTCGAATTCCGCCCGGTCTATCCGCGCGATGAACTGCATCCGACCAAGCGCCCACCGTTCCAGCACGTGTGGTTCCGCCTGACCCAGCGCGTCCCCGACAATCCGCCCTTGCAGCGCGCCCTGCTGGCCTACTCGTCGGACTTCCATCTGATCGGCACGACCATGCTGCCACACGGCATCTCGTTCCTGCAGCGCAATGTGCAAGTGGCCAGCCTGGATCACGCCATGTGGTTTCACCGCCCCTTCCGCGTCGACGACTGGCTGCTGTATTCCTGCGACAGCCCGACGGCCCAAGGCGCGCGCGGCCTGGCCCGCGGCATGATCTACGGCGAAGATGGTCGCCTGGTCGCATCGACCGCCCAGGAAGGCCTGGTGCGCGTGCGCAACGGTCAGGAGTAGGATCGCGGCATGCGCCAGATCTACACATCACCCCGCATGGAAAACATCGAGCGCGTCGTCGCGCTGATGGCCGAGCATGGCATCCAGACCTCGATCGGCAACCGTCGCGCCTATCAAGGTGCCGACTGGAAGCGTTTTTCCTACACCGAGCGCGGCAACCGGGACAGCTGGCCGCACGTGTCGGTGGTGCGCTCCGAAGATCAAACCCTGGCTCGCAAGCTGCTGCGGGACGCCGGCATCGAGCCAGCCACGCGCTTCGCCGACGAGCTTGCCGCCGCGCGCGGTGTCGGCGACCTCAACAGCCACCGCCGCACGTCCTCGCGCGTCAAGCTGGTGATACTCGCCCTGATCGGCGGTATCTGCGTGCTGATCACCCTGCGCCTGCTCGGCGTGGGCTACTGAGCCTCCGATGCGGCGCTGCCGCATGCCCGGACGGCGTTAGAATCGGGCCATGCGCTCGGAAGTCGTCCGCCTGTTCCAGACCCTGCCGCACCCGTGCGGCTACTTTGCCGAACGCACGGCGCAGAACCTCGTCATCGATCCCAGCGCACCGCAATTGCCGCGCCTGTACGACACCGCCGTGCAGCGCGGCTTCCGCCGTGCCGGCGGACATGTCTACCACCCGCAATGCCAGGCCTGCCGCGCCTGCGTGGCCTGCCGCATTCCGGTTGCGAGCTTCGTCCCCGATCGATCGCAGCGGCGCTGCCTGGCGCGCAATGCCGACCTGACACTGCGCATCATGCCGGCCGGATTCACCGATGAATACTTCGCGCTGTACCAGCGCTATCTGCAATCGCGCCACCGCGACGGCGGCATGGACGATGCCAAGCCCGAGGACTTCGCGCGCTTTCTTTACACCCCCTGGAGCCCGACCCGCTTCATCGAGCTGCGCGCCAGCGGACGCCTGGTCGCGCTCGCCGTCACCGACTTCTGCGCCAGCGGCCTGTCGGCCGTCTACACGTTCTTCGACCCGGATGAATCAGCGCGCAGCCTGGGCACCTGCGCGATCCTCAGCCAGATCGAACTGGCCCGCGAGCAGGATCTGCCTCACGTCTATCTCGGCTTCTGGATCCCGGGACATCCGAAGATGGACTACAAGAAACGCTACCACCCCCTCGAAATCCTCGACGGCGGCGCGTGGAAAACCCTCGACCGCAGCGACTGGCAGGCGACCTGAACCACGCCGCGCGCCAGCCGGCGCATGCGTCAGCTGCGCGCGGTGAACCCGATGTCGTGTTCGCCGTGCATGGACAGCACCAACTTGATCATCGACACCGGCAGCATCAGTTCGAGCTCCAGCGGCTCGGCATTCGGCCCGCTGCCCACCAGAGTCATCTGGAACAGCGGCCCGGAGGCGTCGATCTCGTTGCATACGATATGCGCACCGCCCGTGCCATCGTGCAGGTAGGGCTTGATGGCATCCCCCAGCATCTCGATCGCCTGCGGGAACAGGAATACCGCGTAGTGCACCGCTTCGCTCATGAATGTTCGACTCCAGTTGGATGGGGCTTCAGGGCTCGACTGACAGCGCCCGCGCCGCGCGCACCGACTTGGCGATGGCCGCCGCCAGATCGACGTCACGCGCCAAGGTTACCGCCATGCGTCGCGTGCCGTGGATCTCGGGCTTTCCGAACAGGCGCAGCGCCGTGTCCGGCTCGGCCAATGCCTGCGCAACACCGTGATAGCGGGGCCGCGCGCCCTCGCCTTCGGCGAGCACCGCGCACGAAGCCGATGGCCCCAGCTGGCGAATGGCCGGAATTGGCAATCCGAGAATCGCGCGCGCATGCAGCGCAAACTCGGACAGATCCTGGGAAATCAGCGTCACCAGCCCGGTGTCGTGCGGCCTGGGACTGACTTCGGAAAAGATCACCGCATCGCCCTTGACGAAGAACTCCACACCGAACACACCGCGTCCGCCCAGCGCCGCGGTGATCGCATCGGCCTGATGACGCGCCTGTGCAAGCGCCGCCTCGCGCATCGGCTGCGGCTGCCACGACTCGCGGTAGTCGCCCTTTTCCTGGCGATGTCCGATCGGCGCACAGAACGCCACCCCATCGGCATGGCGCACCACGAGCTGGGTGATTTCGTAGTCGAAATCGACAAAGCCCTCGACGATGCAGCGCCCCGCGCCAGCGCGTCCGCCGGCCTGTGCGTATTCCCATGCCGCATCGAGCGCCGCCGCATCGCGCACCGTGCTCTGCCCCTTGCCGGAGCTGGACATGACGGGCTTGACGACCAGCGGAAAGCCGATGTCCTGCGCCGCGCGCAGGAACTCCTCGCGCGTGTCGACGAAGCGATAGGGCGACGTCGGCAGACCCAGCTCCTCGGCGGCCAGTCGACGGATGCCTTCCCGATCCATGGTCAGGCGTGCGGCACGGGCGGTGGGCACCACGTTGACGCCTTCACGTTCCAGCTCGACCAGCGTCTGGGTGTGGATGGCCTCGATTTCCGGCACCACCCAGTCGGGGCGTTCCTGTTCGATCACGCGGCGCAGCTGCTGCGCGTCGAGCATGTCGATGACGTGGCTGCGATGCGCCACCTGCATGGCCGGCGCGTTCGCATAGCGGTCGACGGCGATCACCTCGACCGCCAGGCGCTGCAGCTCGATGGCGACTTCCTTGCCCAGCTCGCCGGAGCCAAGCAGGAGCACGCGGATGGCGGTGTCGGTATGCGGAGTACCAAAGGGTTTCATGTGGGGGCGCCGCGGAAAGCCGCGCATTCTAAGCCAAAGCCCGGCCTGCGAATCAGGCACACTATGGGCTGGCCCCATCGGATGGACTGCCCATGCGCCTTGCCCTGCTTGCCCTGTTGCTGTGCTCCGCCGCGCAGGCGGCGCCGCCCGAACAACAATGGTTCACGGTCTTGCTCGATGGTCGCAAGATCGGCAGCTTCCAGACGCAGCGCCATGTCCAGGCCGGCAAGGTCACCACCTCGCAGACGCTCGACATCGGTCTGGAGCGCGCCGGCATCCGCATTGGCCTGAGCAGCAGCGAGAGCGCCACCGAGACCAGCGACGGCAAGCCACTGAGCTTCACCAGCAGCAGCCGGATGTCGGGGGTTGAATCACACCTGCAGGGCCGTATCGAGAACGGCACCGCCACGGTCACGACCAACACGGCTGGAGTCACGCAGACCAAGACCCTGCCCTGGCCCAAGCAGGCGCTGCTGCCGGAAGCGGCGCGCCTGGCCGGCCTGCGCGCCGGGCTTGCCGCCGGCACGCACTATCGGCTGCAGGCATTCCAGCCGTCGAGCCTTGAGGCGGTCACCGTCACCACCACGGTGGCTGGGCGCGAATCCGTCGATCTGCCCGGCGGCCGCCGCGAGCTGACGCGCGTGGATCAGGATCTCGCCCTTCCCGGCACCACCCTGAAATCGCGCAGCTGGGTCGATGCCGAGCAGCTCGTGTACAAGGTGACGATGCCGTTGATGGGCGTGGATCTGGTCATGCTGGCCTGCGATCGCGCCTGTGCGACGGCACCCAATCAGGACAGCGACGTCTTCGACCGCAGCATGCTCGCCGCCCCGCAGGCGCTGGCGCCGGAATGGCTCAAGCGCCCGATGCGCTATACCTTGCACCAGATCAGCGACAAGACCGTCTCACCGCTGGTTCGCACCGACGAGCAGCAGGTGCAGGTCCAGGGCAATCTGCGCATCATCACCGTGCGCCCCGACGCCCAGCCGGCACGTACCGACGAGCGCCCCACGGCAGACGATTCCAAGCCCAACAACTGGCTGCAGAGCACCGCTCCGGAAGTCGCCACGCTGGCCCGGAAGGCCACTGCGGATGCGCAGGGCGCGGGCGAGAAGATGCAGCGCATCGAGCACTTCGTGCGCGACTACATCCACACCAAGTCCCTGGGAGTCGGCTATGCCTCGGCGCTGGAGGTGGCCCGCAAACCCGAAGGCGACTGCACCGAGCATGCGATCCTGGTCGCCGCGCTCGGCCGCGCCGCCGGCGTGGCCACGCGCGTCGTCACCGGCTTCGCCTACGCCCCCGACTTTGCCGGCAAGCAGCGGGTTTTCGTGCCGCATGCCTGGGCGCAGGCATGGGTCGATGGCCGCTGGCGCAGCTACGATGCCGCGCTCAACGGCTTCGACAGCGGCCATATCGCACTGGCGGTGGGCGATGGCGATCCCTGGCACTTCTATGCCGGCCTGGAGCAGCTGGGCAACCTGCAGATGCAGGCGGCCGAACCCGTGCCTTGAGCGGATCGCGGCCAAGGCCAGCCGCGATCCAGGCCTGTCGGGTCAAGGCGTCTCGAAGCCGTCGACGAAGATGTCATCGTCGCCGACCTGTATCTGCCAGCTGCGCGTGTGGTCGAGCAGCCCCTCGGCCATCGCCGGATTCACCAACGCCGTATTGTCGTGCACGCGCACCTTGAGCGTGCGCGAGGCGGGAGTCGCCGCGGCCTGCGTGTAGGTGTAGCTGGCCGATGTCGCACCGGCGATGGCCTGCCCATCGAGATACCACTGGATGGACAGCGTGCCGATGCTCGGTTGCAGCGGCGTGAACTGGAACGTCCGCACACTGCCGACCGCAAGCTGCACCGGCGCCTGCGCCGACGGCGATTCGCTGCCGGGTTCGATCAGATCGATGCCCGCAGCCGGCACCCCCCAACCGCCGCGATACAGGGCCCGCACATATTCCTGCGCGCATACCGGACAAAACGTCTGCCCCAGCACACGCATCAGGCATTGCTCATCGGTCGGCCGATACATGCCGGTGGCCAGATACTGCGCGCCTTCGAACAAACCCACACCGGACGTGCCGGCGGGCGTGGGGATGGCAATTCCCGGCGTGAACCAGCTGCGCCACTTGATGCTGGCCGCCACGTTCAGATTGGTGACATTGGCCGCGCAGGAAGTTTGCGGCTGGGCGTCGTTGCAGGGAGGAGGACCCGAGGCGCCGTAATCGTATTCATCCGCCAGATCGGGGAAGGCATGACCGTATTCGTGCAGCACGATCAGGTTGGCGGCTGCATGCGTGGTGGTCAGTGAGTACGGGCCGCCCGCTCCGCCGTACACCGGATCGTTGACCACCACTACCACCTCATCCCAGTTGGGATAGCTCGATGCCGCTGCCATCAGGCGCGCATAGTCGACTGAAACCAGGCGATGGATCTGGCTGGTGCAGAAACGGGCACCGAAACGGTTGTCGACCATTTGCCCGGCGCGCGGATCGCCTTGCATCGCCGCATCGGCGCAGCACACGCCTTCCTGCGTGCATCCGGCCTGGTACGGCGGGTGCGAGGCACCGGATTGATTGGAGGCGATGAAGGCCGTCGTCCAATTCACGAAGCTTCGATATTCCTTGTACGGCGTCAGATTGAAAAAGGCGTCGTGGAGTATCTGCGCGTCGGCATCGAACTGTGCCTGCTGGCCTGCGGTGTAGCCTTCGCTGACGACGAGCAGGTCGACCCGGTTGGCTGGATTTCCCGCCAGGGTCGAGTGCGCAACCGGCAGAGGCTCGGTTCCGGCGTAGGCCAGCGTTGCCGACCGTGCGGCCAGCTGCGACAACGAAATGCGTTGCGGCTGCGCAGCGGTTCCGAATTCGACGGCGTCCCCCTCGGTCAGCGGCAGGCGCAGCACGAAATAGCGTTCCGCGGCCGTCGCGGCCGTTGTCACGATGCGCTGGTCGCCCTGCTCGGGATCGCGCGCAAATTCGGCGCGCAAACCAAGCGCCTGCGTCCAGCGGGTGTCGACCACCGCGCCCTGGCGCATTACCCGATAGGCCAGCGCCCGGGGGTCGGCGTGCGCGTGCGACTGAGCGGGCGCGCGCCCCTCCGGTGCCGCAGCCAGTTCCACCTGGCGGTAATACAGCGGCGTCACGTGCTGGGCCGCATCGACTTCGAACACCACGTAATGTGCTGGCACTCCTGCCATCGCACTCCCGCAGGCCAGCCACCACGCTCCCGCGATCCACCCCTTTTTCACCATTCGCCTCCTTTTGCAGACAGGCGCCTAGCGTGGCCACGAGGCAAGACTTGCGCAATCCAAAAATTTAGATATCATTTTGATATCCATTTATCGAGGAGACCGCCATGAACGAGACCCGAGGCTTTTCCCTTTCAGGCCTGCCGACCTTGCTGTTCGTCATCGCGGCCTTCATCGCACTCGGCCTGCTGTTCGTGGCGAATGCCAAGAACACCCCCACCCCGCTGTTCATCGTGCCCTGGGTATTGGTCTTGGCGGCGTTGAGTTTTTCGACCCGGGGTTTTTTCCAGGTACAGCCCAACCAGGGCGTCGTGCTGCAGCTGTTCGGCCGCTATGCAGGCACCGTGCGTGAAGAAGGCCTGCGCTGGTGCAATCCGTTCTGCTCGCGGCAGACGGTGTCCCTGCGCGTGCGCAACTTCGAGTCGTCCAAGCTCAAGGTCAACGACAGCGATGGCAACCCGATCGAAATCGGCGCCGTCGTCGTCTGGCAGGTCGTAGACACGGCCGAAGCGGTGTTCTGCGTAGACAACTACGAGAATTTCGTGCAGATCCAGAGCGAAGCCGCATTGCGCCAGATGGCACAGAGCTACCCCTACGACGCACACGACAGCGGCGCGCCTTCGCTGCGCAGCCATGGCGATGAAGTGACCGCGCATCTGCGTCAGGAAATCAAGCAGCGCCTGGGCAAGGCCGGTGTCGACGTGGTCGAAGCGCGCATCAGCCATCTCGCCTATGCGCAGGAAATCGCCCAGGCCATGCTGCAGCGCCAACAGGCCGGCGCCATCGTTGCCGCACGCGAGCGCATCGTCGAGGGCGCCGTGAGCATGGTCGAAATGGCCTTGTCGGAGCTGGGCAAACGTGGGGTGGTCGACCTCGACAACGAACGCCGCGCGGCCATGGTGAGCAACCTGCTGGTCGTCCTGTGCGGCGATCGCGCCACCCAGCCGGTGGTCAATACCGGCACGCTGTATTGATCCCTCACTGCTGGAGACGCCTCATGGATCACGCCATCGCTCCCCCGGCCACGGCAGTCATCGCTTTCGTTGCCGGCGTCGCACATCACAAGCACTGACCATCGTGGCTGCAGAGAAAAAAGCCTACCCCCTGCGCATCAGCGCGATCGTGCTCGACGCCATGCAGCGCTGGGCCGATGACGATCTGCGTTCGCTCAACGCGCAGATCGAGTACGTACTGCGCGAAGCTTTGCGCAAATCCGGGCGCCTCAAGCCGCCCAGCCAGGACATTTCGATCGAGGACGATTCAACATGACCCGCACGCCACCGCAACTACGCATCGCACTGCTGCTGGGCGTGGCCAGCCTGATCGCCACGGCCCTGCTGTTCCCCTACGTGCTGGCCCTGCAGCCGGGAGCACTGACGCAGGCCAGTGCGCAACTGCATCTGCCCACCTCCGCCATCATCGCGCTGCAGGCCGTGCAGAGCGGCATCTTCTGCTTTTTCCTCGCCTGGATCGGCCTCAAGCTTGGCGCGCCGCTGGGATTGTCGGCGCCTTGGCTGGGTGCCGCGCTGTACGGCCGTCCGCGACCCGCCGCATCCGCCTGGTGGCAGGCAGCGCTGCTCGGTGCCGCTGCAGCCTTGCTCGTACTCGGCGTGATGGCGGGCTTCGGGCCGCCGCTCGCGTCACCTCATGCCACACCTCCGGCGTCGCTGGACTTCGCCTTCAAGGGATTGCTCGCCACGCCCTACGGTGCCGTGGTCGAGGAGGTCGGTGTGCGCGTGTTCGTAATGGGGCTGGCCGCATGGCTGCTGATGCGTTTCACTCCACAGCGGGCACATCCCGGCCTGATGTACGTCGCCATCGTCTTCGCAGCCCTGATGTTCGGCGTCGGTCATCTGCCGATGGCTGCGCAACTGGAGCCCCTGAGCACTGGCATCGTGCTGCGTGTGGTTCTCTACAACGCGCTCGCCGGCTGCGTCTTCGGCTGGCTGTACTGGAAGCGCGGACTGGAGCACGCGATGCTCGCGCACGCCTGTGCCGATCTCGTGCTGCATGTCATCGCTCCCTTGGCATCCCTTGCCTGATGCCTGCTCAGCATCGATACACTCGTGCGTGCTAGCGTGCACGCCTCGCTCATGGAGACGCCGATCATGAAACCGCCCGCCCTGCTTGCCGCCCTCCTGCTGGCCCTCGCCCTGCCGGCCCTTGCTGCGGAAAAGCCCGTCCGGCACAAGGCAGCGCAGAAGGCGCCAAAGTCGGCTCCCCGTCAGATCGCACCGCAGGACATCGATGTCGATGCCATGGCACGCGCCAAGGATGTCGGCGCCAAACCCGAGCCCGCCAAAACCGATGCTCCCCAACCTGGATCGAGCACGCCCACTCCGGCCGCTCCTGCCGCGCCGGCTCCCGCGCCTGCCACGCCACCGGCTGAAGCTGCACCACCCGCACCTGCCGCACCGCCGGCTGAAGGTGCACCACCTGCACCTGCCACACCGCCGGCCGAAGCTGCACCACCTGCGCCTGCCACACCGCCGGCTGAAACAGCAGCTCCCAGCGGAACGCCGGCTGCGGCGCCGACTCCAGCCATCGATCCCAATTCACGCCCCACGCCCCTGGCTCCACCGTCGGAAGCCAAGGCTGCCCTGATCAAGAGCTGCGAAGCGCGTGCCACCGCCCTGCTCGATGCCGCACAGCAAGGCGACTTCGCCACCGCCACGCGCGATTTCGATGCCAAGATGCGCACCGCACTGCCTCCGGAAAAGCTCAAGACCGCCTGGGCAACGCTGGCGCAATTCGGTGCCTTGCAGGCGCGCGGTCAAAGTCACGCAGCAGAGATGGACAGTTATATCGCCATCACGATTCCGCTGATCTTCGACAAGGCCAACCTCTACGCGCAAGTTGCCTGCGGCAGTGACGGGCGTGTGGCCGGTTTCTACGTCAAGCCGCTAGGCGCCACGCAGTGACGGCTGCGGCCACGCCCCCCGCCGCCTGCGATCCGCGTGAGCGCGCGGCCTTGCTTGCGCAGGCGGTCGCCTTGGGCGTGCCCAGCGACTATGGCCGCCGCCGTGGATTGCGCCCGATCCGCGAGCCCCGCCGGCTGGTCAGCATCGGCCCCGACATCCACCTGCGCGAACAATGGCTCACTCCGCACGCAGCACGCGCATTCGCGCGCCTGCGCGATGCGGCCCGCGATGATGGCGTCGTCCTGCAGGTGGTTTCGGCCTTCCGTTCGATACGGCATCAGCTGGACATCATCGCGCGCAAGCGCGCGCGCGACTTGTCGATGCAGGACATCCTGCGCGTCAGCGCCGCGCCCGGCTACAGCGAGCATCACAGTGGCCGTGCCATCGACCTGACCACCCCCGGCTTTGCCGCGCTCGAAGAAATCTTCGAGCACTCACCGGCCTTCGCCTGGCTGCAGCAGCATGCCGGACAGCATGGCTTTCGCCTGTCCTATCCACGCGACAATCCGCACGGCATCGCCTACGAACCCTGGCACTGGTGCTGGCACGCGACACGCCGCGCGCGCTGAAGCCGCCGCTCAGTCGGGCGTTCCACGCCATGCGGCGACGGCCAGCGCCAGCCAGCCGACGATGAACATGCCGCCGCCCAGCGGCGTGATCGCACCCAGACCACGCGGTGCGCCCAAGGCCAGTGCATACAGGCTGGCGCAGAAAAGCACGATGCCTGCCGCAAACGCCAGCGCCGCCACATGCAATGCGCGGCACGGTGCATGGCGCATCAGCAAGGCACTCGCCAACAGGGCCAGCGCATGCCAGAACTGGTAGTCGACGGCGGTGTGCCAGATCGCCAGCGCACGTTCGTCGAGCCGATCCCGTAGCGCGTGAGCAGCAAACGCCCCCAGGGCAACGGCGCTGCCGCCTGCCAGCGCCGCCGCGGCAAGAGCGAACCGTGCCATGCTCATGGACTGCCGCTTCGTTCCCGGGATTGCCGACATGTATGACTGCACCTCGCGCATCAATTCCTGACTGTGGGCGCCTTGGCGGCGGCCCGGGATTTGGCTGGGCTGGACTTGCTTTCGACCGGCTTGAGCAGATCGGCCATCGTCTTGTTCAGGCTCGCATACTTGTACGCCGGCAACACGAACGTCCAACCTTCGAAACGAGCGTTGAGCTCGGCAACCTGCCGATTGAGTTCAGCCAGTCGATGCTCACGATCCTTGGCTGGATCGGTTTCAGCCAGCGGCTTGATCGGTGCCGCATGCTCGCCCGACGCCGCGTCCTTGCCATTTTCGGCTTTCGCCTTCTGCGCATCGGCCACGGCTTTTTCGTACTCGGCCCGGGTTTTGGCCTGCGCTTCGGCAATGCCCTTGTCTGCCTGCGTAGCATCGAGCGAGGCGACGAACACGGCGCGATCCTTGCCCTCCTTCTGCCAGGCCGTGGCCTCGATTACGAGGCCATCGAAGGTTTCGAAATGCGCCTTGAGTGCTCCCGCTTCCGGGGCCGCTTCCCTGGCCGGCAGCACATCGTCAAAGCGCAAGCCTTCGAGCACGCCTGCGATGCTGTTGATTGAGAAGGCATCGCCGGCCTCGCGCCCCTTGGGCATGTCGACCAGGGTGAAGTCGGCATCCCCCGGAGCCTGTTTGACGATGGCCAGGGTCGAGCCATCGGCGTGCGTCAGGTTGACGCGGGCAATGCGCGAGGCTGCAATCGAGGCGATGTCCTTGCTCAGCCAATGTGCCGCGTCCTTGTCCACCGACAACGTCGTCGCCGTCAGCCAGCTCTGCGCATCACCGGCGCGTCGCACATAACTGCCGCCATGTGGATTGGCATCGCCAATGATCAGGCTGACCGGCTGCGCCAGCCCCTGCAGTTCGATCTGCACGCCTTTTGCGTCGGCATCGGCGATGTCCTGCACGCCAAGCGCGGCGTACTTGTCCTTGTTGGCGGTCTTCTGTTCCACCAGGCGCGCCTGGGACAGCTTGAGCAGCAGTTCGCGCAGCTTGCCGCCATCGACGCCATAGCCGCCTTTTTCGGCAAGTGTCCAGCCCTTGTCGCCACGCACCAGGGTGGCCAGCGTCTTGTCGCCTGCGCCCTTGACGACCAACCGACTGACATCGTTGAGATGATCATGCAGTCCCGGCACCAGCAGCGCATCGCTTGCAGCGATATCGCTGGCGGGACGGTTGAAATGCCCCAGCAGCATTGCCGCCAGCAGCGCAGCGGCGGCGGCAATGGCCAGGCCCAGCAGGGTTTTCCGGTTCATGCGTGCGCTCCTTGTGCCGCGCGGCGCCGCTGGTTGCGCCACCAGGCGTAGGCCAGCGCGCCCAGGGTGACCAGCAAGGGCATCAGCAGGATGTTGATGATCTTAAGCCGCGTGCCGAGCGATTCGATTTCGGCATCGAGCTGTCGCCGCACCGCACGCAGTTCCTTGCGGATTTCCACCTTGCGTTTTAGGAAGTTATCGAGCTCGGCCTTCTGCTCCGGCGAGAGGATCATCGCCTGATCCTGGCTCTTGGCGCTCTGCAGCTGAGTGAGCTTGCGCTCGGTTTCCGCCAGTTCGCGTTGCAGGTCCTGCTCCTTGGCGCGGAAGCGCTCGTCGGCGCTGCGCTTGATCGCCTCGACCGTGGTGAAGGGCCGCTGCGCGGTGGCGCGGCCGCGGATCTTGATGAGATCGCTGGAGCCGGCGAGGTTGTCGAGCGCATTGACCGCGAAATCGCCATTGTTGGCAAACGCATTCATGATCGACTGTCCCAGGAACTGACGCACCTGCACCCACATGCGATCGCTGAGCAGGTCGGTATCGGCAACCAGCACCACCTGCGCATCCTCCTTGGATTCGCTGAGCGAGCCTTCGCCCTTGCGTTCCGGGAACGCCGTCTTGAGCTTGCCACTCAGCCGCGCCGCAATCACGAACGGATTGCCTGCCGGCTTGTAATCGGCCAGCAGGCTCGATGGGTCGCCGAGCATGCGCAGGCGATCCGTCGGCACGCTGCTCGCATCGGAGGAAGTCTGGATCAGCGGTTCGAGCTTTTCGTCCTTGGCATCCTTGGCCAGGTCGAAATAGCCCGCCGTGCTCACGTTGATGTTGTTCAAATTGGCGGTCACCACGTCATCGCGGTTGAAGTCATCCGACGTCAGCCCGAGGATCGCCGGGTGGCGCACTGGCGCCTGACCTTCCCCCATGCTGATCGCCAGCGCGCGCGAACGATCGATGGCGACCCTGTGCGGGTCGTATTCGATATGCCAGGCCTTGAATAGCCTGGGCAGGTCGGACGACTTGTCGGCCATCATCGCCGCCATTGGATTGCTCGGGTCGCTCCCCGCGGTATCGAGCTGTGCATCGGGATCGACGAACACCAGCAGATGGCCGCCGCGCAGCACGAATTGATCGATCGCGTACTGCACATCATCGGATAGCTGCTTGGGTTGCACGACGATGAGCACGTCCATGTCCTTGTCGATGCTCTTGAGCGTGGCCGCGTCGATGTTCTTGATGTCGAACAGTTGCGTCCACTGCTGATCGACGGCCCATGGCTGGCGCATCTGCCGCGTCTGCGGATCGAAACCTTCCGACAGCGGCAACCCGGACAGCAGGCCGACTACCGGCTTCTTCGGCACTTCCAGCTCATGAATGAGCTTGGCGATGTCGTATTCGAGGAACGCTTCCTTGTCCGGCTGCAGGAACGGAATCGCCGCCTGGCCATTGGTCGAATTGGTGCCGGCAATGCCAAGAAAGATCTTGTCGCCCGCAGCCGACACCGGAATCGCCTGCAAGCCCATGCTGGTCGCACGATCCTCGTCTTCCGAGAACGGCAGCGGATCGATCACCTGCAGTTTGAGCTTGCCGTTCGAGCGCGACGCCATCTCCTGCAGCATTTCGCGCACGCG
>WBZO01003658.1_pt1 | contig 17571 bp, 11 predicted proteins | sample 5204261 | NCBI WGS metagenome assembly WBZO01 (sample SAMN12412400, study PRJNA552823) | activated sludge metagenome | isolation source: activated sludge from anammox sidestream of wastewater treatment plant... | place: USA: North Carolina | collected 2017-09
GCCGAGCCCACTTCGAACCGGTCGGATTCGAAACTCCTGCCATTAGAGCAGCCTCCGATTGCGACCGCCCCGACCTCAACGCCGTCAGAAACTCCGCCCTGGCCGACTCCGATACACCTTTGCCGCCTTGCTCACCGAACCCCATCGAAACAACACCTCCGGACTGATCAGGTGTTGCAGCGACCGCTTGAGTCTGCCCGAGTGGAGGCCGGCAAGGTTCCTCACTCGATGACGTAAACAGATGCGTTAACACCGGCGTATCGTGGCTGCATGCTGCGCGTCAGTGACGAGACCCGGGAGCAGGTATTGCGGATCGGTCGGGAGGAGTTCGGCGGGGCGTCGGCCGACGAGACCATTCGCCGTTTGATCGATGAGCACTGGAAGGCTCGTGCCCTCGCGGCGGTCTATCACTACCGGCAGTCCGACCCGGAAGGCTGGCGGCAGTACCTCGCCGAAGCAGAGGGACTCGCCGGCGCGGACGCGGCGATCGCCGACTGATGGCTCGTCCGCCCATCGATCCCGGGCAGGTCTGGTTCGTCGACTTCGACCCGGTCCGTGGCAGGGAGCAGGGCAAAGACCGCCCGGCCCTGGTGATTTCGTCGCGCTTTCACCTTGACCTGACCGCGGGTCGCCTAGTGACCGTCCTGCCGCTGACCACCGTGGAGCGGCCGGGCTGGCTGCACCGGGTGCCGCTCGCCGCGGGCGGCTGGGTCATCACCGAACAGGTGCGCACCGTGTCGTCCGACCGCTTCCGGCGCTACGCGCCCGAGATCGCCCTGACGCCCCAGGAACTGCGTCAGGTCCGGCACGTGCTCGGACACATGCTGATCTGACCCGCTCATTCCCCGTAGATTTGCTGGCGTGCAGCTCAGTGCCGAGGCCACGGAACTTTTCGTCGGGACGAAGGAGGCGCCCGAACAGATCGTTCGGGTGTCGGTCACCGGGGCGCCGGCGCCCACGGAGGTGCGGATCTCCGGTGCCGGGCTCGCCGGTTCCGCGCACGTCCAAGCGGGCGACTCGGTGGTCGAGGTGCCGGTGGTCGTGCGCCACGCCGTCCCGGGAGGGCGGCGCGCGGCCCGGGTGACCGCGGGCGAGGCTGAACTGGACTTCGAGTTCACCGTCGCCGAACCCGGCTGGACCATGTTCATGATCAGCCACTTCCACTACGACCCGGTCTGGTGGAACACCCAGGGCGCCTACACCAGCGTGTGGACCGAGGACCCGCCCGGGCGCTGCAAGCAGAACAACGCCTTCGCACTCGTGGCCACCCACCTGGAGATGGCGCGCCGCGAGCCGGTCTACAAATTCGTGCTGGCCGAAGTCGACTACCTCAAGCCGTACTTCGACGCCCACCCGGAGGACCGCGACGATCTGCTGCGGTTCATCGCCGAGGGCCGCGTCGAGGTAATGGGCGGCACCTACAACGAACCCAACACCAACCTCACCGGCCCGGAGACGGCGATCCGGAACTTCGTGCACGGCATCGGTTTTCAGCGCGATGTTTTGGGTGCCGATCCAGCGACGGCCTGGCAGCTCGATGTCTTCGGCCACGACCCGCAGTTTCCGGGGATGGCGGCCGACGCCGGGTTGACGTCCAGCAGCTGGGCCCGCGGTCCGCACCACCAGTGGGGACCGATGGCGGGCGGCGGGGACCCGCGGCGGATGCAGTTCCGCAGCGAGTTCGAGTGGATCGCCCCTTCCGGACTCGGGCTGCTCACGCACTACATGCCCGCGCACTACGCCGCGGGGTGGTGGATGGATTCGTCGACGTCGCTGGCCGAGGCCGAGGAGGCCACCTTCGAGCTGTTCCGGTCGCTGAAGTCGGTGGCGCTGACCCGCAACGTGCTGCTGCCGGTCGGCACCGACTACACGCCGCCGAACGCCTGGGTCACCTCCATCCATCGGGACTGGAACGCCCGCTACACCTGGCCGAAGTTCGTCTGCGCCATCCCGCGCGACTTCTTCGCGGCGGTGCGGGATGAACTCGCCGAGCGAGGCGCCAGCCCGTCGCCGCAGACCCGGGACATGAACCCGATCTACACCGGCAAGGACGTCTCCTACATCGACACCAAACAGGCCAACCGGGCGGCGGAGGACGCCGTGCTGGGTGCGGAGCGGTTCGCGACGTTCGCCGCCGTGCTTTCCGGCGCCCGCTATCCGGAGGCGGCGCTGGCCAAGGCGTGGGTGCAGCTGGCGTGGGGCGCACATCACGACGCCATCACCGGAAGTGAGTCCGACCAGGTCTACCTGGACCTGTTGACCGGGTGGCGCGACGCGTGGGAGCTGGGCCGGGCGGCGCGGTCCGGGGCTTTGGGGGTGCTGTCGAGTGCGGTCGCGACGGAGGTGCCGTCGGTGGTGGTGTGGAACCCATTGGGCCACAAGCGGACTGACATCGTGACGGTTCATCTCGAGGAGCCCGTCGGCGATGCCGTGACGGTCCTCGATTCGTCTGGTGCTGAGTTGCGCGCGCTGGTGGAGGACGACGGCCATTCGGTCAGCTGGCGGGCCGATGACGTCGGCTCACTTGGCTGGCGCACATACCGGGTGGTCGACGGTTCGGAGCCGTCCGGCTGGTCTGAGGTCGACGGCGTCGAGATCGGCAACGAGTTCCACCGCGTCCGTGTCGCCCCGGCCCGCGGCGGCGGGGTGGAGTCCATGCTCGAGCTCAGCACCGGTAGGGAATTGATCGCGTACGGCGCCGTCGGCAACGAGTTGGCCGTCTACGAGGAGTACCCGGCGCATCCGGAGGCCGGTGAGGGGCCGTGGCACCTGCTGCCGAGTGGGCCGGTGCAGTGTTCGTCGGCGTTCTCGGCATCGGTCCGGGCCTACCGCAGTCCGCTGGGCGAGCGGTTGGTGATCGAGGGTGCCGTCGGTGAGGTGTTGCGCTACACCCAGACGCTGACCCTGTGGCACGGAATCGACCGTCTGGACTGCCGCACCACCATCGACGACTTCACCGGCGCCGACCGCCTGGTCCGGCTCCGCTGGCCCTGCCCGGTTCCCGGGGCGATGCCGGTCAGCGAGGTGGGCGACGCGGTGATCGGCCGTGGCTTCGGCCTGATGCACGACCACGCCAGTGGCGAGGACCGGGCCGTGGACTCCGCGCAGCACCCCTGGACCCTGGACAACCCGGCGCACGGCTGGTTCGGGCTGTCGTCGTGTGCGCGGGTTCGCGTCGGTGCGCAGACCCGGGCGGTGTCGGTCGCCGAGGTGATCGCCCCGTCGGAGGACGACGCCGCGCTCGCCAAGGACCTGATGGTCGCCCTGGTGCGGGCGGGGGTGACGGCGACCTGCAGCACCGCCGACCGTCCCCGCTACGGCCACCTCGATGTCGACTCCAACCTGCCCGACGCCCGGATCAGTCTCGGCGGACCCGAGGAGAACGCGTTCACCGCCGCGGTGCTCGCCGCCGCCGAGCCTGCGTACGCCGCAGAGGTGAAAAGCCAATTGGCCGAAGCGGGTTCAGCGCGGGTGCTGGTTCCGGCGGTCTCGCCGCTGGATGCGGTGTGGGTTCCCGACGCCGACCTGCGTGGTGTGCTGGATCTTCCGGTGCTGATCGTCGCGGGTGACGGGGCGATCGAGGCATTGGCCGCTGACCTGGACGACGCCGAGGTCGCGGTCGAGCAGGACGTGCCGGCGGACTGCGGTGACTTCGAGTCGCGCACCGTAGCACTCATCAACCGCGGCGTTCCCGGGTTCGCCGTCGAACGCGACGGCACCCTGCACTCGTCGCTCATGCGGTCCTGCACCGGGTGGCCGTCGGGAACCTGGATCGACCCGCCGGCACGCAAGGCTCCGGACGGGTCGAACTTCCAACTCCAGCACTGGAGCCACACCTTCGACTTCAGTCTGGTGACCGGCTCCGGGGACTGGCGTGCGGTCGGAATGCCCAGTCGCAGTGCGGAATTCAATCACCCGCTGGTGCCGGTGGCGGTCGGTCAGGGCAGCGGTGGACTCGCCGCGGACGGCTCCCTGCTCACCGTCGAGCCCGCCGGCGCGGTCCAGTTGGCGACGCTCAAACCGCGCGGCAACCCGACGGCCACCGGAAGCACCACGGCGGTCGACCCCGCCGACGTGACGATCCGGCTCGTCGAAACCACCGGCGCCCCAACCGAAGTGGCGCTTTCCACATCGGTGGGATCCCTTTCGGAGACGGTGTCGCTCGATCTGCTGGAAGAGCCCGCTGATGGCGATCCGCTGCGCCTGCACGGATACCAGATCGCCACTATCGGCGCCCAGCTCAATGCCCAGCCGGTGATCGACGCGGACGGCCAGCATCTTGCGCCGGATGCCGAAGCCGCACAGCCGCTGTACGCCCGCTATTGGCTGCACAACCGCGGCCCGGCGCCGCTGGGCGGGTTGCCCGCCGTCGCGCATCTGCATCCCGAGGCGCTGACCGCACAGCCGGGGGAGACCGTTCGACTGCGGGTGAGCATCGCCAGCGACTGCAGCGACGCCGAACTGGTGCCCAAGCTACGGATGCGATACCCCCGCGGTTGGGGCGAGGATGCCGCGGTCGAGAGAGTCGCCGCCCGTGCCGAAGGCCTGCCGCCTCGGGGGCACCGGGAAACGCACGTCACCGTCCGGGTGCCGGGCGAGGCCGAGTCGGGTCACTATCCGGTGCGCGCCGAGTTGGCCCTCTCGGGTGACGTGCCCGACGCCTGGCGGCAACCGGTGGAGGACGTCTGCGTCATCACCGTCGGGGACGTCGATGAAGACCTGGTCCGACTGATCGCCGAACCGGCGGACGTCGTCGTCGAACGGGGTCAGCGGACGCGGCTGACGGCCACCGTCGCCTCCAGCGCCCACGGTGACGTGAACCTCGAGGCGCACCTCATCAGCCCGTGGGGAACCTGGGAGTGGATCGGCCCCGCCGCCACCGGAGCCGTCCTGCCGGCGCAGGGGACGGCGGAGGTCGGCTTCGATGTCACGCCGCCGCCGTGGCTCACCCCCGGACGGTGGTGGGCACTGATCCGCGTCGGCTGCGCGGGACGGCTGCTCTACACCCCGGCGGTGTCGGTGACGGTCCGATGACCGCGACACACATGCACGTCGCCGCCACGGTGGCCGGCGAGCCGGTCGCCGTCGCCGACGTCGACGAACGCGAAGCGGCCCTTCGTAATTCGCCGCAGACCGCAGCACTGCCGCATCCCGGCACCAGCGAAGGGCGACAGCTGCGCCGCTGGCTCACCCAACTTCTGGTGACCGAACGGGTGATCGCCCACGAAGCCGACGCGTTGGGCGTGACCGTCACCCCTGAACCGCCCGGCGAGGAGGCCATCCTGCCCGACCTTGTCGCGCGGCTCGAGATCGGTAGCATCGCCGCCGGCGTCCTCGCCGATCCGCTGGCGCGGGCGCTCTACGCGACGGTGACCGCGGCAGTCGACGTCGACGACGAAGCCATCGCGGATTACCTGCGCCGCAACCCATCCCGCCTCGCCGGGGCGGCCGACCCCACGACGGCGGTTGCACAGCTGCTCCGCGGCGCCGCCCGCCGCCGCGCCTTCCGGCTGTGGCTCGAACAGCGTCGCGCCGCACTGGTGTGGCTGGCCCCCGGTTACGAACATCCCGGCGACCCCCGCCAGCCCGACAACACCCACAAACACTGATGACCGGACATTCCCCGAGCCGCTCCGCTCCTGCCCGTCGGCACCCGGTATTGGCCCTCGACATCGGCGGCACCAAAATCGCCGCCGGGCTCGTCGACGCGAATGGTCAACTGCTGCACCAGAATCGGCAGCCCACTCCGCACGCCGACGATCCGGACCAGGTCTGGGCGGCTGCCGAACAAACCATCGCCGAAGCGCTCGACGCCGCCGGCGGCGCCGTCGCGGGCGTCGGAATCTCCTCGGCCGGGCCGATTCACCTCACCGACGGAACCATCAGCCCGGTCAACATCCCCGCCTGGCGCGGCTTCCCGGTCCGCGACCGCGTCGCCTCCGCCGTTCCCGGCGTGCCCGTGCGACTGGCCGGCGACGGCCTCTGCATGGCGCTCGGCGAGCACTGGCGCGGTGCGGGGCAGGGCGCGCAGTTCATGCTCGGCATGGTGGTCTCTACCGGCATCGGCGGCGGCCTGGTCCTCGACGGCATGCCGTACGACGGGCGCACCGGCAACGCGGGACACGTCGGCCACATGATCGTCGAGGTCGACGGCCCGCCCTGCAGTTGCGGGGCCCGCGGCTGTGTCGAGGCCATCGCCAGCGGCCCGCACATGGCGGCCTGGGCCCGCGAGCACGGGTGGACCGGCACCGACGCCAAGGCCCTCGCCGACTCCGCGGCCGCCGGCGACCCCACAGCCGTCGAGGCTTTCCGCCGCGGGACCCGAGCCATCGCGGCGACGATCGCCTCCGTCGGCGCGGTCTGCGACCTCGACCTCGTCGTCATCGGCGGGGGAGTCGCCAACGCCGGTCCGATCCTCTTCGACCCGCTGCGCGAGGCCCTCCGCGACTACGCCGCCCTCGACTTCATCAAGGGCCTGGAAGTGAAGCCCGCGCAGCTCGGCGGGGATGCCGGTCTCATCGGCGCCGCCGCCCTCCTGCGCTGATTTCTGCCGCGAGCGCGCGCAAACGTCCCCATTCTGGGCGGGAAACCGGGAAGTTTGCGCTCCCTCGGCGGCATGTCGGGGGATCAGGGCGCCCAGGTTGGGCAGGCCGGGCATCCACAGGCGCAGCTCTGGTGACTGGCCGGGTCGGAGGGGCCGGGGGACCCTTACCGCGTGCTGCCCTCCTCGCTGCCGCGACGGGTCGCCGGGCTGGCTACGACCGCCGAACTGCTCACCGTGATGACACGTAAGCAGCTCGACACCGCCGTCCGGAAGGGCCGGTTGATCAGGGTTTGGCACGGTGTCTATTCGACGACTGAACCCGATCTCATGCTCCGATTGTGGGCACTGGATCTGGTCATCGGCGGGCATGCTGTCGCCTGCCTGCACACCGCGGCCACGCTCTATGGTTTCGGCGTGCATGACAGCCCGGCGGTGCACGTCCTGGACCCGGGTAACTCACTTCGGTCGACCACCGGACTCGTCGTGCATCGGCGGGAAGGCGCTCCGCTGCAACTGGTGTCGAGTCGGCTCGCGACGGCGCCGGCGTGGACGGCTGTCGAGGTGGCCCGCCAGTTGCCACGGCCGCGGGCACTGGCCACCCTTGACTCGGCGCTGCACTCCCGCCGCTGCACGCCGGTCGACCTCGCCAATGCGGTGGAACGGCAATCCGGCCGGAGGGGCATCGCCCATGTGCGCGAGCTCCTCGACATTGCCGACGGCCGTGCCGAGTCTGCGATGGAGAGCGAGGCACGTCTGGCGATGCTCGATCACGGCCTGCCGCGCCCGGAACTGCAACACGTCATCCGCGGTCACGACGGCGAACGGTGGCGCGTGGACTTCGCCTGGCCGGAGGCCCGGGTCGCGGCCGAGTACGAGAGCGTCGACTTCCACGCCGGTGCGGCCGCCATGATGCGCGACAGGAAGCGGATCGCCGGCATCCAGGAGACGGGCTGGATCGTGATTCCCATCGTCGTCAGCGATGTGCGACAGACCCCGGCGCGGATGTGCGCACGGATCGGCCGCCATCTCGAGCGTGCGTGACGCCGAGGGAGCGCAAAGTCCCCTTACCGGGAGTGGAGATAGGGGAGTTTGCGCGCGCTCGCGGTGATGGAACCGGGATTTGGCTGGTGAGGAGGGGCCAAGGTACCCTGACCAAGTTCCACCGAAGACCGTCGGTCACCAAGCAATTGGTTGAAGGTCCCGGACATCCGGGCGGCCCACGCAGGAGGACGAGGCAAGACCGCTGCGCACAGCAGCGTGCATCGATACGCCCCGGCCGTCTGCGCCGGGGCGTTCGTCGTTTCCGGGCCCAGAAGGTCGTCGGCGGCACACCGACATAGAAGGAGGCAATGCATGGCCAAACCTGAAAAGGCCACTGCGGTCGCCGAGATCACCGAGCAGTTCAAGTCCTCGACGGCCACCGTGGTCACCGAGTACCGCGGCCTGTCCGTGGCCAACCTGGCCGAACTGCGTCGCTCCCTGGGCGGCACCGCGACCTACACCGTCGCCAAGAACACGCTGGTCAAGCGTGCGGCGGCGGAAGCCGGTATCGAAGGCCTCGACGATCTGTTCGCCGGACCGACCGCGATCGCGTTCGTCACCGGTGAGGCGGTCGACGCCGCCAAGACGATCAAGAAGTTCGCCAAGGACCACAAGGCGCTCGTCATCAAGGGCGGCTACATGGACGGGCACCCGCTGTCCGTCGACGAGGTCAACCGGATCGCCGACCTCGAGTCGCGCGAGGTGCTGCTGGCCAAGCTGGCCGGCGCCATGAAGGGCAACCTGGCCAAGGCGGCCGGGCTGTTCAACGCCCCCGCATCGCAGATGGCCCGCCTGGCCGCCGCGCTGCAGGAGAAGAAGTCCGGCGAAGAAGCCGCTTAAGCAACCCCCCAAACCCCTAGAAAGGACCCATACCCATGGCAAAGCTCTCCACCGACGAACTGCTCGACGCGTTCAAGGAAATGACCCTGCTCGAGCTCTCTGAGTTCGTGAAGAAGTTCGAAGAGGTCTTCGAGGTCACCGCGGCCGCTCCGGTCGCCGTCGCCGCTGCCGGCGGTGCCGCTGCCCCGGCCGCCGAGGCCGCCGAGGAGCAGACGGAGTTCGACGTCATCCTCGAGAGCGCCGGCGAGAAGAAGATCGGCGTCATCAAGGTCGTCCGCGAGATCGTCTCCGGGCTGGGCCTGAAGGAGGCCAAGGACCTCGTCGACGGCGCTCCCAAGCCGCTGCTCGAGAAGGCCACCAAGGAGGCCGCCGACGACGCCAAGGCCAAGCTCGAGGCCGCCGGCGCCACGGTCACCGTCAAGTAGTAGCCGACGCGCCGTTATCGACGGCGCTCAGGCAGGCGAATCCCCCGCGTACCCGATCGGTGCGCGGGGGATTTTCTATTGGGGTACAAAACGTATGCAGCCAAAAGGTGTGCGCTACAGTGACTCAAACCACAGGTGCATTTCCGGTGGACAAATCGTGTGGGCGGAAGGATTCGCGTGGGTACCGCTATCGAGGTTGAGAACCTGACCAAGTCGTTCGGCTCGCAGACGATCTGGGAAGACGTGACGTTGACGATCCCGGCCGGCGAGGTCAGCGTCATCCTGGGCCCGTCCGGTACCGGCAAGTCGGTCTTCCTGAAATCGCTCATCGGCCTGCTGCGCCCCGAGCGCGGCAAGATCATGATCGACGGCACCGACATCATCCAGTGCTCGGCCAAGGAGCTCTACGAAATCCGGACCCTGTTCGGCGTGATGTTCCAGGACGGCGCGCTGTTCGGCTCGATGAACATCTACGACAACACCGCTTTCCCCTTGCGTGAGCACACCAAGAAGAAGGAAAGCGAAATCCGCAACATCGTCATGGAAAAGCTCGAGATGGTGGGCTTGATGGGCGCGGAGAACAAGTTCCCGGGTGAGATCTCCGGCGGTATGAAGAAGCGCGCCGGCCTGGCCCGCTCACTGGTGCTCGACCCGCAGATCATCCTCGTCGACGAGCCGGACTCCGGCCTGGACCCGGTCCGCACCGCCTACCTCAGCCAGCTGCTCATCGACATCAACGCGCAGATCGACGCCACGATCCTCATCGTGACGCACAACATCAACATCGTGCGCACGGTGCCGGACAACATCGGCATGCTCTACCGCAAGCATCTGGTCATGTTCGGTCCGCGCGAGGTGCTGCTCACCAGCGAGGAGCCCGCCGTCAAGCAGTTCCTCAACGGCCGGCGCATCGGCCCGATCGGTATGTCCGAGGAGAAGGACGAGGCCACCGTCGCCGCCGAGGCCGCGGCCATGGAGGCCGGTCAGGGTGACGGCGGCCTGGAGGAGATCGAGGGCGTGCCCCCGCAGCTCATCACCACACCGGGCATGCCCGAGCGCAAGGCCGTCGGTCGCCGGCAGGCGCGTGTCCGCGAGATTCTGCACACCCTGCCGCCCAAGGCGCAGGAAGTCATCCTCGACGACCTCGAAGGCACCCACAAGCTGCCGTCCCACACGTTCGCCGACTAGCCGACTGTCCTGACGGACCCCGCCCTCTGACCAATTGATGACGCGGCCGTCCGGCATCGCTTTTTCCCCGCTGAACGAGGCGGTGTCGCGGTAGCGTTTGCCCGATCCGTCACGAAGGGGCAAATGTTATGGCCGATCGGCGCACTCTGCTGGGCACCGGCGCAGTTCTCGTCGGGTTGAGTTCAGCCCTCCTCAGCGGAACGGCCGTCGCCAACGCCGACACCGGCCAGAGCGACACCCAGCCGGCCGACGGCCCGTCCGCCTCGGCGTCGACGCCCGACTCCACAACGAGCGCCACGCGGGCTCGCCACACCGGCGCCCGTGGTGGATCGGTGGCCAATCCGGCTCCCGCAGCGGCGAGCGCCGACGCCACCACCGCATCCCCGCGGGGACGACGTTCCGCCGCGGCCAGTGCCGATGACGCTGCGCTGCCCGAGGTCAAGAACACCGACCCGGTGACGGCCGAGGCTCCCGCAGCGCCCGCAGTGATACAGGCCGACGCGCAACCGCAACCCGCCGACGTCGTCGTCGCGGCCGAGACCGTCCCGGAGCCTGCTCCCGCGGCCGCGGTGAGCGTCACCCGCACCATCGCGCCGGCCGCGGCCGCCGCCGTGACGGCCCCGGTGAACGCCTACGCCGCGCCCGCCCCGGCGCCGGCCGCGGCCGCCACCGGAATCCTCGACGCGCTCGCGAACCTCGGTTTGCTGCCGGGCGGTGCGCCCATTGCCGCCACCCCGGCGCTGGCCGCCTTCGCCGGCCAGGTCGCCGACCCGTCGCCCGCGTCCGTCGTCGGCACCGCGCTGTCCGCGGGCGCGCCGCCGGATCCCAAGTTGCCCGGCCTGCCCACCAACGGCGTCACCGGAGTCCAGGTCGGCAAAGCGCCTTTGGAGATCCCGGGGGCGTTCATCGGCAAGACCGTGCCCGCCGACTGGTACTTCCCGACCCAGGCCGACGGGTCGGTCAAACCGCAGGGCCTGATCTGGCTGCAGCACGGCTTCGCTGCGACCAACACCTTCTACAGCGCGCTCGCCACCGAACTGGCGAAGAAGACCAACAGCGTCGTGGTGGCGCCCACCCTGTCGTCGAGTCCGTTCACCTTCTCCGGTGGCGGGCTCAACAGCCCGGTCACCCAGGAGGCCGCCGCGCAGGCGCTGCTCGACCCGAACCGCACCGTGCTGATCAAGAGCGCCCTGGCGGCCGGCTACACCGGCGACCCCGACGCGCTCAAGGGCAGCTTCGTCCTCACCGGGCACTCCGCCGGCGGCGGCTTCTCCTCCGCGGTGGGCGCTGACTACGTCAACGAGGGCACCATCGCCCAGGACGCCAACCTGCTCGGCATCGTGATGTACGACGGGGTGTCGACGAGCACGTTCGACGGAACCTTCACCAAGCAGATCCAGGCGCTGGCCGGCGCCGACAAGCCGGTCTACCAACTCGCCGCGCCCGCCCAGGCTTGGAACCTGTTCGGCGCGACCTCGAACCAGCTGCTGGCGGCCCGTCCCAACACCTTCGACGGCGTGGTGCTGGTCGGCGGCTCGCACGTCGACTCCATGCTCGGCGTCAACCCGATCTTCGACACGGTGCTCCAACTCGTCGCCGGCAAGGTGCCGCCCGGCAACACCGCCGCCACCTACACCTTGAGCACCGGCTGGATCAACGACTTCTACACCCCGGGCGCCACCCCGCAGGCCCCGCAGTACGGCTTCTATCCGGCGGCCAACCAGCAGATCATCATGGGACAGGCCGCCGGCGTGGGACTGCCCAGCGTGGTGCTGAACCAGACCACGCCGATCGGCACCGCCATCGAGTCGTTCACCAACGCGATCTTCAAGCTGTTGGGCATCCCGCCGAGCCCGAAGGTCAACACCGGCGGCAACGGCGTGACGTCGTTGGTGACACCGCCGAAGAGCAACGGCGTGACCGGGCTGAAGACCGGGACGTCGATCCTCACCATCCCGTCGGGCAACGGCTACGACGCGCCGGCCGACTGGTACTTCCCGACTCAGGCCGACGGATCGGTTCAGGCCAACGGCGTCATCTGGCTGCAGCACGGCTTCCTCGGGTTCAAGGCCTGGTACTCCGACCTGGCGCAGGCCCTTGCCCAGGAGACCAACTCGATTGTCGTTGTGCCGCAGATCAATTGGTTCAACGACGCCTTCTCCGGCCAGGCCGCCGCCGAGATGTTCACCGGCACCCGGCAGGCGCTGAACGTCAGCGCCAGCAAGGCCGGATTGCAGGGCCCGCTGCCGCAGAAATTCATTCTCACCGGGCACTCCGCCGGTGGCCGGTTCGCCACGGCGGCCGGTGCGGGCACCGTCGACAACGGCGCCTACACCGACCTGCTCGGCATCGTGATGTTCGACGGCGTCTCGGGTCCCGACCAGTTCCCCGTCGACATCGCCAAGCTCGACAGCAAGGGCATCCCGGACTACCAGATCGCGGCCCCGCCGCAGAGCTGGAACGCCTGGGGTGGCACCACCGAGCAGTACGCGCTGCTGCACCCCGGGCAGTTCATCGGGACGATGATCGACAACGGATCGCACACCGACTCCGTCGCCGGCGACTCGCTGTGGGGCCGTCTCGGCGTGATCGGCAGCAACATCTTCGTCAAGCCGTCGCCCCCGGGCGGCAAGGAAGCCGTCCGCACCTTCGCCACCGGCTGGGTGAACGACTACTACAGCGGCGTCTACGGGCCCGCCAACCCGGGCTACGGCATCTACGGCAATCCCAACGACGGCACCTACGTCCCGAACCAGCCGATCGTCATGGGCGAGGCCGGCGCGACGACGCTGCCCGCCCCGCCGCCGGTCGACGTCGCGATCTACGCCAACGGCCAGCCCTGGTACGAGCAGGGCAGCGTCAAGCTGCCGTTCGCGTGGGGCCTGGTAAACACCAAGGCCGTCTACACCCCGCTGCCGGACGGCAACATCAAGGTGGAGAACTCCGGCAACTACTTCGGGCCCAACGGGCCGCAGTCCAGCATCACCGGCAAGGCGGTGCCGATCAACGGGCCCACCAACACCCGGCTGAACGTGGGCTTCGGCCCCGGCACCCCGAGTTCGCAGGAACCGGGGAACTACTGGATCCTCGACTACGACCCGGGCTACAAGTGGGTCATCGTCAGCGACTCCACCGGGTTCAGCGGCTTCATCCTGACCCGCGACCAGCAGATCCCCGCGGACGAGTACAACGCGCTGGTCGCGCGGGCCCGGCAGCTCGGCGTGAAGGGCCCCATCACGCCCACCCGCCAGTACCCGTAACGGGCCCTCGCGGAGCCCCATCCGAGGGCAAACCCGCGCCGGTTCCGATTTGGCAGGAGGAATTACCGCGTTATCCCTTGACGGGACGCCGGTTACGGTTCAATCTGTCTGCAGCATGCGTGCAGGGGTAGCAACATTCGCCAGCCAGCGTCGGCCGCTCCCGGCATGCGCCGGTTGAGCCGCGCGCCGTTCTGCGGTATGGTTGGACGTTGCGCTGGCTGCCCCCTGCCCATCCTCAACCCGCACCTGGACACAGTGGTCTTGGTCTGAGTCGTTTCGTTCCAGCTCAGACGGCCTTTTACGTGCCGTGTGCGTCGGCGGATCCGGACGGGTGTACGTCAGCCGATACCGACGCAGAACAGCGGCACGGGTCCGGCGAAGCCGACACCCGGTAGTCCGCATGAGGTGCTGGAAGGATGCATCTTGGCAGTCTCTAGCCAGAGCAAATCGGCAACTAATTCTTCTAACTCCGTTCCGGGGGCACCTGCACGTGTGTCCTTCGCCAAGCTGCGCGAGCCGCTGGAGGTTCCCGGTCTGCTCGATGTGCAGACCGACTCGTTCAAGTGGCTGATCGGCGCCGACGACTGGCGTGCGAAGGCCGCGAAAGATCCCGTGGCCGGCGGCGCCCCCCAGGGCGGCCTGGAGGAGGTGCTCGCCGAACTCTCCCCGATCGAGGACTTCTCCGGCTCGATGTCGCTGAGCTTCTCCGACCCGCGCTTCGACGAGGTCAAGGCTCCGGTCGACGAGTGCAAAGACAAGGACATGACGTACGCGGCCCCGCTGTTCGTCACGGCCGAGTTCATCAACAACAACACCGGCGAGATCAAGAGCCAGACGGTCTTCATGGGTGACTTCCCGATGATGACCGAGAAGGGCACCTTCATCATCAACGGGACCGAGCGCGTGGTCGTCAGCCAGTTGGTGCGCTCGCCCGGTGTGTACTTCGACGAGGCCATCGACAAGTCCACCGAGAAGGTCCTGCACAGCGTCAAGGTGATCCCCGGCCGCGGTGCCTGGCTGGAGTTCGACGTCGACAAGCGCGACACCGTCGGCGTCCGCATCGACCGCAAGCGCCGTCAGCCGGTCACCGTGCTGCTCAAGGCGCTCGGCTGGACCAACGAGCAGATCCGGGAGCGCTTCGGCTTCTCCGAGATCATGATGTCGACGCTGGAGAAGGACAACACCGCCGGCACCGACGAGGCGCTGCTGGACATCTACCGCAAGCTGCGTCCGGGCGAGCCGCCGACCAAGGAGTCCGCGCAGACCCTGCTGGAGAACCTGTTCTTCAAGGAGAAGCGTTACGACCTGGCCCGCGTGGGCCGCTACAAGGTGAACAAGAAGCTGGGTCTCAACGCCGGCAAGCCGATCACCAACTCGACGCTGACCGAAGAGGACATCGTCGCCACCATCGAGTACCTGGTGCGTCTGCACCACGCCTCGGAGACCGGCATCCCGGCCACCATGACGGTGCCCGGCGGCGTCGAGGTCCCGGTGGACGTCGACGACATCGACCACTTCGGCAACCGTCGTCTGCGCACCGTGGGCGAGTTGATCCAGAACCAGATCCGGGTCGGCCTGAGCCGGATGGAGCGCGTCGTCCGCGAGCGGATGACCACCCAGGACGTCGAGGCGATCACCCCGCAGACCCTGATCAACATCCGTCCCGTCGTGGCGGCGATCAAGGAGTTCTTCGGCACCAGCCAGCTGTCGCAGTTCATGGACCAGAACAACCCGCTGTCGGGCCTTACCCACAAGCGTCGTCTCTCGGCGCTGGGCCCCGGCGGTCTGTCCCGTGAGCGCGCCGGCCTCGAGGTGCGCGACGTGCACCCCAGCCACTACGGCCGGATGTGCCCGATCGAGACCCCGGAAGGCCCGAACATCGGCCTGATCGGTTCGCTGTCGGTGTACGCGCGGGTCAACCCGTTCGGCTTCATCGAGACGCCCTACCGCAAGGTGGTCAACGGTGTGGTCACCGACGACATCGACTACCTGACCGCCGACGAGGAGGACCGCCACGTCGTGGCGCAGGCCAACTCGCCGACCGACGCGAAGGGCAAGTTCCTCGAGGAGCGGGTCCTGGTGCGCCGCAAGGGCGGTGAGGTCGAGTACGTCGCCGCCACCGAGGTGGACTACATGGACGTCTCGCCGCGCCAGATGGTGTCGGTGGCCACGGCCATGATTCCGTTCCTCGAGCACGACGACGCCAACCGCGCCCTGATGGGCGCCAACATGCAGCGCCAGGCGGTTCCGCTGGTGCGCAGCGAGGCGCCGCTGGTGGGCACCGGCATGGAGTTGCGTGCCGCGATCGACGCCGGTGACGTCGTCGTCGCGGACAAAGCCGGTGTGGTGGAAGAGGTTTCGGCCGACTACATCACCGTGATGGCCGACGACGGCACCCGGCACAGCTACCGGATGCGCAAGTTCAACCGGTCCAACCACGGCACCTGCGCCAACCAGAAGCCGATCGTGGACGCCGGCCAGCGGGTCGAGTCCGGCCAGGTCATCGCCGACGGTCCGTGCACCGAGAACGGCGAGATGGCGCTGGGTAAGAACCTGCTCGTCGCCGTCATGCCGTGGGAAGGGCACAACTACGAGGACGCGATCATCCTCTCCAGCCGCCTGGTTGAGGAGGACGTGCTCACCTCGATTCACATCGAGGAGCACGAGATCGACGCCCGCGACACCAAGCTGGGCGCCGAGGAGATCACCCGGGACATCCCGAACGTCTCCGATGAGGTGTTGGCCGACCTCGACGAGCGCGGCATCGTCCGCATCGGTGCGGAGGTCCGCGACGGCGACATCCTGGTCGGCAAGGTCACCCCGAAGGGCGAGACCGAGCTGACCCCGGAGGAGCGCCTGCTGCGTGCCATCTTCGGTGAGAAGGCCCGCGAGGTCCGCGACACCTCTCTGAAGGTGCCGCACGGCGAGTCCGGCAAGGTGATCGGCATCCGGGTGTTCTCCCGCGAGGACGACGACGAACTGCCCGCCGGCGTCAACGAACTGGTCCGCGTCTACGTGGCCCAGAAGCGCAAGATCTCCGACGGCGACAAGCTCGCCGGACGCCACGGCAACAAGGGCGTCATCGGCAAGATCCTGCCGATCGAGGACATGCCGTTCCTTCCGGACGGCACTCCGGTCGACATCATCCTGAACACCCACGGTGTTCCGCGACGGATGAACATCGGCCAGATCCTCGAGACGCACCTGGGCTGGATCGCCAAGACCGGCTGGCAGGTTGAAAAGGACGGGGCCGGGAGTCCTCCTGCTTGGGCGAAGAACATGCCCGAGGGCATGCTCGAAGCCCCGGCGAACACCATCGTCTCCACCCCGGTGTTCGACGGCGCCCGCGAGGAGGAGCTGCAGGGCCTGCTCGGCTCGACGCTGGCCAACCGCGACGGCGAGGTCATGGTCAATGCCGACGGCAAGGCGAACCTGTTCGACGGCCGCAGCGGCGAACCGTTCCCGTACCCGGTGACGGTGGGCTACATGTACGTGCTCAAGCTGCATCACCTGGTGGACGACAAGATCCACGCCCGCTCCACCGGCCCGTACTCGATGATCACCCAGCAGCCGCTGGGCGGTAAGGCGCAGTTCGGCGGTCAGCGGTTCGGCGAGATGGAGTGCTGGGCCATGCAGGCCTACGGCGCGGCGTACACGCTGCAGGAGCTCTTGACCATCAAGTCCGACGACACCGTCGGCCGGGTCAAGGTCTACGAGGCGATCGTCAAGGGCGAGAACATCCCCGAGCCGGGCATCCCGGAGTCGTTCAAGGTGTTGCTCAAGGAGCTGCAGTCGCTGTGCCTCAACGTCGAGGTGCTCTCCAGCGACGGCGCTGCCATCGAGATGCGCGACGGCGACGACGAGGACCTGGAACGCGCCGCCGCGAACCTGGGAATCAACCTGTCCCGCAACGAGTCTGCGTCTGTCGAGGACCTCGCGTAAGCGAGACGTCCTCAGCCGCAAAACATTTGAAGCCGCAGTTTCTATCCCGCAAGGGGAAAGGGAGTTTACGTGCTAGACGTCAACTTCTTCGATGAGCTCCGCATCGGCCTGGCCACCGCCGACGACATCCGTCAGTGGTCCTACGGCGAGGTGAAGAAGCCGGAGACCATCAACTACCGCACGCTCAAGCCCGAGAAGGACGGCCTGTTCTGCGAGAAGATCTTCGGACCGACTCGCGACTGGGAGTGCTACTGCGGCAAGTACAAGCGCGTGCGCTTCAAGGGCATCATCTGTGAGCGCTGTGGCGTTGAGGTCACCCGTGCCAAGGTGC
>WBZO01003661.1_pt1 | contig 17565 bp, 14 predicted proteins | sample 5204261 | NCBI WGS metagenome assembly WBZO01 (sample SAMN12412400, study PRJNA552823) | activated sludge metagenome | isolation source: activated sludge from anammox sidestream of wastewater treatment plant... | place: USA: North Carolina | collected 2017-09
CGCCCTCTTCGGTAACCACCCGCACACAACCCGCATTGCTAACAATACCACCTGTGCCTCCACACGATGAGATAATACCTGGGGTTTTGAGAAACTCTCGTGGCGTAAGGTAATACTTAGTATCAGTCGAATCTATCAGGTTCCCTGTGTTAGAGCCCCAAGCCCATATAGTACCATCATATCGGACAGCATATGCAGCACCATAAATTCCACAGAATATGTCCATAACACTATCAATTGGTATCTGCGACCACCCAGAATCCAATCGTATGGTTGTGCCATTGCCATATTGCCCGAACCAATTCGCTCCACTAACAAACATGCTACCATTCTCCCTCAGGTAGTAGATGTTTGACTCGGTCATTACGATCTTTCGCACACTATCTGCATAGGGAATCTGTTTCGGCTCGGGTTGTATCCACTCCCACGACGGTACCCCGGTTTGGTTCTGGCTAGCTACAGATCCCCATATAAAGACATGGCCACTACTGTCCACAACACATACACAGCGATTCGCACAATAAAGTTGCCGCACACCACTTACATGTGTGCGAACAGGATACTTTTTGTTCACAGTAGTACCATCGCCCATTAGACCATCGAGGTTATAGCCCCACGAATAAACAACACCGTCATGACAGAGAACAGAAGTATGCTCGTCGCTACCAACAATGTGCTGAGCTACAAGAGATAGCGTTAAGCCATTTAGCAATACCAAAGCAAGCACCACAATTCTAATGCGCATTAGAGTCCTCATGGCTGTTCTCCTTCTTGCGTTGCTTCTCCCTTACCTACACGGTATTGCGCATCAGGGGGTATGCTTGAATCAGATGGTGGTAGGGTGCGGTTGTTTACAGGCATACACAGTGGCGTTGCGTCCCCCTTCTGACACAGCACAGTTCCGTCGGCACTCTTAAGTACTACATTTCTGAAGCCTCCTTGAGTGCTTTCCCAATATGCTACCAGCTCCTCATGATTACCGGTCATGGGGTGTTGCGCGAAGCCGGTCACCTCAACAGACAAGCCGGGTATTTCTGCCGGACAGTTGTTAAGCTTAGCATAAACAGCATACCAGCAATAGCAGGTGTTATAGATTGGACCGGCTACAAAGGTCACTACAAAGTCGTCGCAGTCAAACGGCAAACTGCAGATGGCATCCTGCGTGGTTGTCACATATTTTACGGCGCAGGTTCCGTTTGGTTTTGCAAAGGTCACTGTAGCATCTACCTGCGTTAGGTCAACAACCGAGCACTCATCGGGACATATACGACCAAGCACCAACTCCTCTCCCGGGTATATGACAGCAGCTATGCCGGACTTCTCATAGACTACAGAAGCGCGGTTGTTGCCGTACGTGGTAACAGCATTGGTCCACCCTGTACTGGCAGTAAAGGCAAGCGATGCTAACCCGCTGCCAATGAGCCGGATCTTAGATACTGCTACCTTACAATTTCCGTTATTCGAAAGTACAAGATCAAAGCAGCACTCCATGCCGGGTTCATTTACCTTTCGGTAGAGTAGCTCAGCACTTGAGGATGCACAGTCGCAATCGCACTTTAGTGCCGGTACCTGCGCAACGCAGATGATAACACCCGATGCATTGGTGAATTCAATCTCGACAAGTTCGTTTTGCGTAAAGACCAGGGGCTGATTGGGGCAAAAGGTGTACAGGTAACCGGAAAACCCAATAGGAACAGGCATATCGTAGTCGGCCGAGATGATGTCTGTCCGTACTTGCCCATTTGTCTTGTACATCCGTATATGGGCTATCTGGTCGCAGTCAGAAAGTGGCGAGGCATCGAGTTTTACACGGTAGCAGCAGGGGTTCGCCCCTTGCTGTATTGGAGTGACCTCGATGCTGCTCGCAAACTCCAGGCAGTTACATTGGTCCAAGCAGCCATGAGCCCAACACGATTTTTGGCATAGCACCTGGTCATCCTCACCCACAATGTCGTAGTCGAACTGCATCCTAGGGTAATAATAAAACTCATCTACGCAGATCGTTCCGAGGTCTCTGGGTATTCCATCCGAAGGCACCGATCCTTGGCTCTGCTGTGAGTTCCACGCAAACAGATTGGTGGCACTCCCCGACAGCCTGAGATTAATACCATACACCGTACACCCATTACAGGCATGTCCAAACTCGCCTCCATTGGTGAGCGTAACCGTAAAGCAGCACTTGTCCTCCTGCGGACTTGGAAGTATCGGTACCAGCATGATATGTGCCGAGCAGGAACACTCCACGTGACTTGTACTTTGGATACGCACATCGTCAACAAAAACAAAGGCACGGTAACGGCTCTGTGGCGCATGTGTGTAGGGGGGGACGCATACAGGTGGGGCGGGGAGCATAGGATACCCGTTGTTGCCAAAGTATCCAATGGTCAGATACTTTTCTCCTCCGGTAGCAACAAAGGTTTCTTGAACCTGCACCCATCCGTTGTTCGGTGGTGTGCCATTTACGGGTAGATAACCGCTGGTTACGATGTAGCCCGGTGGTCCGTCTGTTACAGGCACGCGCACAGCCGTGGCATCGGTAGCATCATGGTCGTTAATCTGAGTGCAATCATCAAGTGGGTTGGTATGGTATGGCAGTTGCGACATGCGAGCTTTTACATGACATTTCTCTCGCTCGGCTCTCCCAGTGAAGCCCAGAAACTTATAGTATAGGACTGTCCCTGAACAAGCTCGCAGAGCAATTCAACCTCCAGGTATTCCCGCCACCAGTCGGTAAGGGGGTTGCCATCATAGGATTCGTACCCCCCCGCAGCTTCACGGATACCGTTAAGGCGATTGTACAACCCCGCATATTTCTGACACATGCTGCCCGGGCGAATATCTTCGTAGCCAAAGTAATTATCGGGTACATCAAACAACGAAGGTACCCCGGCGTTCGGGTCACAGTTTTCAAGGTGAGCCGAGAACAAGTCAGACGAAGAGCACGTTACCGGCTGGTATGGAGCGTTGACATTCCATATCCTATCTCGCCCAATGGGCCAGTCCGGCAGAGTTCCCACCTCATTCGGCACAGTAAACGCATGAAACTGTCGCCAGAACAACAAGTACTTCCCAAACTGAGGCCGATATTGGCCAAGCAGATTATCGGGCTTAGAAATAAACTCAAAACCACCATTTGGCACGTAGTCCACAACACCTGTTTGTGCAAAGAGGCAACTGCCAGGATAACCACTCATAAGAATAAGCACTACAAAAAACACTAGAATACGCACTGCAATCATATAACACTCCCGGCTTTAGTGGAGTAAACAAGAGACGAAAGCCCCCTGCTGAATATAATAAAAAAAACAATATGGAATCATTTACAAAGGAGACATAATCTAAGGCACGTGACTCTTACCGTAAATGTGTTCTGCTCAACCATGGTCTGTGCAAACGACTGATGTATGTACTTCGCGTTTCATACAGGGAAGACGCTGCTGATGGTACAGTGCTTGCCAAGATGCTAATGGTTGATGAAGTATGCGCATGTGACTATCGTAACTCGTAATAAAGAAACCTAGCGTCCTCTTGTCACACTCCACGTCCATCTCACCATTACCCCTTAGCAATTGCTCTGGTGTTTATACAAACGCATGGAGAGGCCGTCAGCTCGCGGCCTGGAAGGAGTGTGCGGATAGAGGTGACAGATCTTGAATGTGGAGTGTATTTCTGAGCTGTTCAGAATCGTGGCTACTCCGAGTGTAAACAGTTTACTATTACTCGGTAAGCCACATCTGGTGCGCGACAACTTCGGCACACAATGGCGCTGGTGCTAACCTAAGAACACCACGATGCACTCTACGAGTAGTGTCTGGGGTTTCAATTCACAAAGAACAGGGTGGGTTTGCACTGATAGCCGGACTGCAGGTTGTGCATCCGTAGCTCCGGTATAACAGGTGTTGCCGTGCGTAACAAGCATGATGAACACGCTCGACCATGTCAATCAAGGAAATGAGGCAGTCTTTTGTGAAAAATATGATTTTTCACTTGACTTTTATCCCCCCCCCCCCCCCCTGCGTAAATTTACGTACGGACCAGATCTGACCGTAATCATTATTTAACAACCATGTTGGAGAATTGCAATGATTGCCTTGAAGAACTGTACTGACTGGGGATTCCCAGCCCGTTTGAGAATGCTTGGTGTGGTAGTTATGCTTGTTGGTATTGCTGTAAGTGGACAGAAAGCCTGCGCACAGTTTACGCCGTGTGATTCCGGATATATAGCGGCTGCCGACACCTTTCTTTTTCAGTATGATAGACGTTGTTGTGCTGTTGTATTCCACTCGTGCATTAAACTTGGTGAGATTAAATTTAGTGGTCTTGATTTTGACCAGAGCTGTTTTGACTTTGATGTGAATACAGCACCATCTATCTATGCTGCAGTTGTACAGCGAGGTTTTGAAATCGCTTTGTATAATCATGTTGGAACTATAACGGGTAATGCAGTTCTTCCTGCTTGCCCACAGACGTCTTCGTGGACGATGAAAACGGTTGCTGCTACCTGTGGAGCATGGGTGGAGGTACCTTACAGTCACGAAAACCAGATTCAGATTCGACGCTACTTCTTCCCTTGTGCATTTACGACATGCGAGCAGACTTGTGTGGCTTGTATTAGCACAGTACAAGATGCATGTGGTAATGAGGAGCCATACATTTATTTCGATTGCGAGAACCAACCATCTCCTCCAAATTGCCAAGGAACGTGTCCCATTGGGGTATGTGTTGATTTACGTCCAATGCCATAGCTCGACTAAACACTATGAGGATTACGATGCCTATTTCACTAGTTCAAACGATCACTGTATTAGCCGCTGTTGTCTTGTTTTCTGCACAACAAGCTTCGGGACAGGTAATCTCGATCGCAACTAAAGTGATGCTTCCAGACTCACTGCTCACCATTGCTTCTGCTGCGAGATTGGATACAATCCTTGTGATAGCAAATGCCAACGGAACAATCGAGTATAGGAGTGTTTCAACAGGGATGATAGTACAGAAGTTCGAACTAGAGAATAATGCACAGATCGTTGATCTCGACGTTGACACAGTGAACGGTGCCGTTTACGCGCAAGTTGCGGACGGCACCGTATATATGAAGAAGGAGGCCGACGCAGAGTTTGTACGAATAGCGGTGGATGGAGTGGTGAACATGTGTGCGAGTGCCGACACACTCTGGTGTCTTGGTAATAGTTCCATCTTTGCCGTTGTAAGAGGTGAACAACAACATACGGGCTATAAACTTCCAGAAGTTTTTGGTGCAGCAGACAGGATTCTGAAAATTCAGAATAGTCGCTTTGCCATATCTACGACGACGGGAAAAGTGTATCGAATGAGCCTAGAGGCAGACACACTCGCCGTCGAACAGTCCTTCCAGAGTGATATCGGCAGGATTCAAGGTCTTTTCTATTTAGACGATCGCATTATTACTACTTCAGCGGAGGGGTCGTATGTTCTGGACTATAATTTTCAGGCTTCGTTACTCACCATTCCTGATTTTGCTCAACGGTATGTAAATCCGGAAACTGTACGATTTCGTGTTTTCGGTGCCGGAAGATTTAAGGACTCTATCTGGCTCGTAGTAAGGAGCAAGTCACAGTATGAACAGCCAATTACCAGAGTCTGTGTGGGCAAGGCACTCGACAAAAAATTTTACATTCGCAATTTAGCCATTGACAGCACCCAGTACGAGTATCTTACTTCAGTCGTCCCGTTTAAAGACGATGTACATTTTTCCGGGGTACAAGGAATACAGGGAGCATACACCGGCACAAGCTGGGGCTGGTTCGCCTATAGAGAACCCATTGGTGCGTATCCGTGGGAGGCATATACTGCAACTGCAAATGGAATATTTGCAGTTCGCAGATCAGGTAGTTTCATTGATCTTGGTACGGTAACAGATTCAGGGATGCACAATGTAGTTATCCGAACGATTCCAGTTGTTTCAACGGGATCCATATTCTCCGTAATGGAAAAGAATGGAGAGATTTTCGTAGGAATGACAAAGGTTCTATGTAGGATCACCAAGCACGGGGAGGTGTACTCATATCGGATTCCCAAACCCAATGACAGTTTTAAGAAGTTTTATGTAGATACAACTAGAGAGTTGATATGGGGCTTTTCGACTCGTGATGTTCATGTGTGGTCATTCAATGGAGATTCAATCATATCGCAACAGTATAGTCCAACCGGACTTCTCGGAAGTATCGCAGAATATCGAGATGGTTCGTTACTACTTAGCACGTTTACTGGTCTGATTTTGCATGCCCGCCTTACGAATGACAGTGTTGAGCTTACACAGTTGCAGAGCAGGCTCACGTACGTAGAGCTTGTAGGTACTGTATCCGATACTACCTACGGCATTGCCGGACCGAGTGGCAACCTTACCTTGATATATAAGTTTCCATGGACAGCTCCAACTGCTACAGACAGTATTAGTCTGAGCAGCAAGACTGTACCTGCGTTGTTGTTCAATCCAATAGTTGACGGGAACATTGTTGTCCTTTCAGATACAATGATCTACCAAATCACTCCCTCTACAGGGTTGGTTACAGACCAGCCATACGTAACGCCTGGTACTATTGGTGGCGGAACAAATACCATTATTGGCCATTGGAATTCAAATATCACCACATTGCTGCGTGGAGATCGAATTGGGTTGTTTCCAGATCATGTTACGTCTGTGCAGCAGGAGCACATTCCTCACGTGTATATTCAAAGCATCTACCCCAATCCAGCCACAACACATCTGAAATGTCAACTTGGAAGGCTGCTTTCTGCTGACCGAAACACTGTATCCGTGCACATCATTGATCAACTAGGCCGAATTCTGAAAGACCTCTCCTCTGCCGTTAACTGGCGCAGCGACGAATTCACGTTTAGCATCAGTGCAGATGTGACAGATCTTGAATGTGGAGTGTATTTCTTAGCTGTTAAGAATCGTGGCTACTCCGAGTGTAAACAGTTTACTATTACTCGGTAAGCCACATCTGGTGCGCGAACACTTCAAGCTGCACTGCATGGAGCGTGAGTGTACACGCCATTAAACGCCGCAACAGAACGCTCGCACGTTGTCGTAACATTGCTATAAGTACAAATTTCTACAACACAGCTTACGAGCTGATTAACTAACTGACATCCAGGAATTCGCCTACGAGATAACGGATTTAGCCCACAGTATCCAAGAACTATCACGGGTTCGACAAATAAGCCATAGAAAAAGAAAGTCAGATTTTTTTAACCAAGAGGTACAATCGAAAGAGATTATACATATATTGCATTAAAACGAGACTGTTACGTATGCATACAATCACTTAGGGGATGATTTGATGAGGGCAGTACGTAATGCAAGTAGGTTGTGGGGGCCGAGAGAGACTGAAATATCTGATGCCAGATTGATGGCAGTAGAATGGGCGCTTGGTAATTGATGGGGTAGGTTTCTAGAGACACGTAAACTACGTACAGTCTGACAACCATTTAGGTGAGTTAGCCAGATTGTACTATGCACGGATGAACAAGTAATGGTGGAGTGCAGAGGTGGTATCGGAGGGGGAATCAATGCCGGGGGGCTGAGTGAAATTCTAATGGTGTGCAAAGTACTGGCTATGTGATGTAGAGATGTAGGTATAGTAAGCATGTGTGGCGGGTACATATAGTGATCACTCACTATGTGAACTTGTTTACTCGAGGGCACAATACTGAGAAAAAACTTTACCGTATACTAAATTTAATGACTAGCGGAGCTATCAGAAGGTCTGATATCTCCAAAATTCAACGGAGGGCCATAATATGAATATCTACTTAGCTCAAATTCCCAATTCTGCATCGTATCAACCGCAGATCGAAGTACAGTTGTTAGATGCCAACGGTAATCAGGTTGTACTGCCAACAGGCGCACGGCTCGATGTAATATATGATCGTTATGATGATGGGCAGGATGGTACGTTGTTGACACTCAATTCTGTAAATACTGTTCCGACAACCAACTTAGCTAATTCGCGTGATTCACTGTTTCTAGCTTATGTAAATGTCGCCGGTGGTATGTCTGGTAATCTGTTTACAGTGATTGTTCGTGTTTTGGACTCCCCGACGGTAATCGCTACAGAAACGTATCATTTTGTACCGTCAAATATTCGTTGGTCTCAGGATGTATACATTAACTGGAGGCAATAATGCTCGACAGAATTAGTATCATCGCAGTAATTGTACTATTAGCGGTGCCCAGTCTTACACACAGCCAATCTGTAGAAATACTCAAGAACACCATGGTTGACTGGGCAGCACCGAACGTAACGGCTGGTGAGTTGTTGGGTGTAAGTCCGGATAATATTATTCGTCCAGGTAGTGTAAGAGAGTTAGTTGTGCAGTTGATAAATAACGCTACTGCTGGTGGCGGTCAGGTACCGGGATTTGCTGTAGAATGTAATCCATGGTACTTTATCAATCAAAATAGCCCGATCTCAGAACCAGGAATATTTGATCGGTTATCGGTATCAATAGCCTGGAAGCCAAACAACGATGCAAATCTATTTGGGGTTGGCTTTAAGTGGACAGTATACGACAAAGCAACTTCCACTGTGTTAGATACTCTGAAAAACCAGCTATCTCAGATAACTCGGGCGATGTGGAGTGAACATACCGCCTTGGGACCGGTTAGGGATTTGTGGAGTGAACTGGTGAAGAAAGTTAAAGACGAAAACTCCGAATGTACAGAACAACTTGACGCAATTGAAGATGTGATGCTGCCGAAACTGACAAAAGTCAGTGTCGTAAATAGTAGTATAAGTGAGCTGAATAGTGTGGCGAGAAATTTACTGGATACCGCTTACCGTAACCTCAAGGGTCAACCAATACCGGACTCAGTGAAAGGCAAATTGGAAACTGCGCTTGTTAGTGCGCTTGCGAAAAAAGCAAGAATAGTCCTCCCCAATGACGTAAGCCAGATGATTAGAGACGCGCAAGAATCGTACCGAAAAAGTAATTGGGCTAGTACTGCATTGGCTGTGGGTGTAGGGGCCACATTTCGGGCAGATACTGTAAATCAATTACAGAGGAGCATATTCAACGCAGAAACCGGTAGAGCATATTTGTCTTTTACGTACGGCAATGGTGACTGGTTAATGCTTACGACCATGATTTCAGCACAGACCAGTACGGATTATGGCTCTGCATACAGACCAAATTCACAGGTACAAGGTAGTATGCAGCTGATGGCTGGCAGCGTTAGTTTACATGGTATTCTATCTGCCGGCTTTCAAAGTATAGAATATTCTAAATCGGCAATTAACGGTGATTTACTAGGGAAGAAAGGTAATGAGTGGAGAGTAGCGGTTGGAGCCGAATTGCAAGTAAGTAATAGTATGTGGCTGTACTTCTCGGCAGGTAAAGAGCGCTCGTTATCATATAGTGATGATGTATGGTCTGCAGACTATGGCGTACGCTACGCACCGTCAATTATATTCGATTAGGAACATAAAGGTATTTATGGATATGAAAACAAGAATCACGGCCGTGATAGTTATTGCCGTCGTATCTGAAGCAGCCCTTTGGGCGGTAATGAACTTGGTAGCATTATATCCAATTGTAACGACAGAGCAAGTTAAGGTAACGCCCATTAAAAGTGACAGCTCTGTTACAGCAGTAACACAGTTACGCCGCTCGTGGAATCGTAACAAACAGATGTAGATGACACCGGTTGTTTTGAGTTCTCGGATGACGCCTGATGTTCGGGCAGTGTTACTTTCACTAATTGCCGGACAACTTGGAGCAGTAATTAATGAGGACTAAGGAAGTCGTGTGTTAGAGGCCACTCTAATCGAACAATGGATCATGTCCCTTTATACTAGGAGAAGACTCCGTGGAGAATGACGCAACGCAGCAGCAGCTGAAAGAAGATAAACGACTGAAGAACAAGAAACTGCTAATTACGATCACCGTTAGTGCTAACATTGTTGCCGTAATCCTATTCGCCTCATTGTGGTGTGCGATGAACCTGATCGCGCTATGGCCTGAGGTAAATCAGGAGCTCGTAAAGGCTGTTCCGGCCATGGGCGGCGGCTCTGATGCCGACTCCACCATCATCCGGAGATCCTGGACCGGTAGTGATTCGATGTGGTGGACTCCGATCCAGTTAAGTGGGGAAATGACCCCTGACGTTCGAGCTGTCATTCTGGCCATGCTGGCTGGAGCTCTTGGTGCGGCGATCCAGGTGCTTACGTCAATCGGTGGGTACCTTGGGAATGGAACGTTTGAAAAGCGATGGACCGTCTGGTATCTGTTGCGAATGCCGATCGGAGCTGTCTTGGGTCTGTTCCTCGTAGTTGGCATTCAAGGGGGACTACCTCTAGAGTCTGTAACCCTTGACGGAAGTACTCCATTCCAGATCGTTTTCTTAGCCGGACTGGCGGGTCTCTTTTCAAGATCAGCATTGGACAAGCTTGAAGACGTTTTTAACGTACTTCTGAACACAAAGCGCAACGACGATCGTGGCGATAACATGAAACCTGCTAAATCGAGTGATCAACACGAAGGAGAAAAGTGATGTCAAGAGTCGTCTTTACTGGTGCGGGAGCGTCAAAATCATTTGGACTGCCACTAACTGGTGATCTGCTTGGACTTATACTTCAAGGTATAAAGGAGGCGACGCTTTTCGAGGGGCAGAACAACCCCAAATGGTGCAAGCGGAGTCGGAGGGCTCTGTCTAACTACCTTATGCGATTGTTGCCTGGGATCGAGTTGATCGCCCCTGAGACAATGCCAATGGTCACAGAGGTCTTCTCCATGGTTGATTACGCCATCAACGCCGGAGAATTACTGCCGATCGGTACAATCGCTGATCATAGAGAGTTCAGGCATCTCCTGATTCTCGCCATCACCGATATCATCATGAGTGACTTCGAGGTGGACTGGGATCGAAATGATCCTACAGAAGGACGTCAGGCTGACGTGTTCAATGCGATGGTAAGGTATCTGAAAGCAACACCCAAGGGACCGATTAATCTTATCTCGACCAACTATGATATCACGTTGGAGTCCCGCCTATATTACCGTTTTCAAGATAGCAATATCGCTAAACAAGTCGATTTGGGATACGACTGGAGAAGTGTTGCGGGAAAGGTGCAAACCAGAGCATCAAAGCCAGAGTTGAGAGTCCTAAAACTTCATGGGTCTTTAGATACGCTGCACTGCCCGTACTGTGGTCATGTATACTTCAATCCGTACGGCACGATCGCTTGGCAGGCGTTTCGAATAGACAGCGATGAAGACAACATGTGTGAGTGTAACGACAGGGATATTCTTGGTGTACACATTGTGTCAATGTCACTCGTTAGAGATATTCGTGATGCGAATCTCCTGAGCGTATGGCGAAGTGCACTTGAAACGCTCAGAACAGCAAACGAGTGGGTGATCATCGGTTATTCCATGCCACAAGAAGATCTCGCGATTCGTTCTCTGCTCATGAGGGCGTATCATGGCGCGGGTAAGAAGAAGCCAAAGATCATCATCGTTCAGCACGGCGACAAAGCAAAACCCGCATATATATCATTGTTTCCGAATGCTAAGTACTTTGATCAGGGTCTGGAACAGTACTTGATCAAAAAAGGATTCCTAAGCGACACGTCGCAATCATCGAAAGTCATAAAGAAGGCAAAATAATTGGCAACTGAGGAGTAACCATGAATCTTCACTTCGTAACAAACCGGGCACATTCCGGTAGCGACCGATGGAAGCCCGACGGATATACCAAGCAGCCGAGTGGTGATGGAGCTCATAATCTGCGATATGGGCATGTTGAGCTGGATCTTAGCGGCGTCCAAGATCAGATCAATGAGACGATCAAGAAGCCTACGGATGGTGGCGACGGAAACGGCTCAGCCATTGCAGACATCATTAATGGCGTCGATGCCTCGAAGCGTAAGATCTTTGCCTACCAAGAGAGTTCCGATGGCACCCGCAAGGGCTCGACGGAATCCTTCGACAAACTCCAAGAACTCATGCGGAGTAGTAAAGATGTTGTTGTCTTCATTCACGGCTATAACACCGACTGGTGGGAGGCAGTGTCCACGGTGGCGGCATTGGAGATTATGCTCAATGCCAATGGAGGCAAGGAGGTTGCGGTGGTGCTGTTTAGCTGGCCATCAGATGGAGAGATCTTGTTGGTCACTCCGTATTTCTCGGAACGACATGATGCCAGTCTTAGCAGATTCGCGACGATCCGTGCATTGCTGATCCTACAGAAACGCCTAGCAGATATTCGAATCAGCGCCCTTGGAACGGAGTACCGGACACGCAGGGAGTATTTGAAAGCTGTTGAATCTCGTGCGATCGATGCCAACAAGGGGCTGTGCGGCAGCGGCCTTCACCTGGTCTGTCACAGCATGGGCAACTATGTTCTGGAATGTGCCCTTGGTTTGGCCGACGAAGATCCGGAGTATGTACTGTCCGAGCGGATGTTCGATAATGTGATCCTGGCTGCACCCGATGTCAACACGGATGCCCTAGAGCCAGGGCGCCCCCTATCACGACTTGCATCGATCGCGAAGAATGTTTCGGTGTATTTCAACAAGGAAGATATGCCGTTGCTTACATCGATGGCGACTAAAAACGCACGAGAACGATTAGGCAGAACCGGCGCTGCTCGTCCCGAAGCGATCGACCGAACATTTCACCAGATCGATTGTACCGGTGTTGTCGAAGATGGTATCGTGGAGCACAGCTACTTCCTGAACGGGAAGCCGCTTGACGATATTCGGCGTACTATCCATGGGGTTCGACAGAGCGATCCCAGTAGGCCTCGACAAGGTGACAAGATGTACCCCAATGTATGGCGACTTGTAAATTATAATACAACGCCATAGGGCCATTAATGAAATCCCTTCATCTTCTCATTGCATTTGCGTTATGTCACGTGCTGACATCAGCACAATCAGGTATACATGAAGTGGTGCCCACATGGTTAAAGGGGAGGTTCGGGACGCAGGGATGGATGTATTCTATCTCCAATCACATTACGTTACCGAATGAATAGAATGAGGTAACCGGTGGCTACTGTCTATGCCAGTGAAAAACGGTGACATCATTGGTATGGTACGCATACGTACGACATGCCCACTTGTCGTCGGCAAGCGCTATAAGGTCGATCGCACCACCGTCCACCTGATCAGCATACCGATAGAATCCGTAACCATGGAAACCCAATTCGTCAAAGTGGGCCGTTGCTGACCATGATCGGTCGGTGTCGTAATCAAACGCGTCTATGATGATCTTTGGTGAGTACCACCCCTTCATCCTGAGCTTTGCATAGTTGGTCCTACCGGCTTGATCTCTGATGGGGACGCCATCTATACGATATATGTGGTATGTGCCTGTGGTGGAGCGCAACCGCCAGCGCCGAATGATCGGCAGTAAGACCACCTCTACCAAGAACACGGCAAGAAGCGATGCTATGGTACCGCCGACCAGTGCTTCCCATGACATACTACACTCCTTTCAATTCACCCACCAACCCCACCGTCTCCACACTCACCGTCACCACCTTCTTGATCAGGCGCACGATGTAGGTGGGGTCAGTATCGCGATTGGGGTTGTTGGTAATGCCCGAACGCTTGTCCGTCTTGATTTGGTATTGGTCCACCACCCAATCTAATGCTGAGCGATTTCCGAGTTTATAGTCATCTACGGTTGATGGAATTCCTGTGAGTGTGAGGAAGTCGTTTACGATTAGGCGGGTGGGGTCCTTCTTATCCCGCTTCATCTTGGTAACGTAATACCGCTCGTTGATTGGTACCTGCTCGACTTTAGAGACTTCGCTTCCATACGCAGAGCGATACCCTTTGGGAAGCGTCCAGACCTCGTCGAGCGGATACTCGGGCTGGTCTTCGTAGTGCACGTGCAGTTCCATGAGCCGCTTGCCAATGTTTGCTACCGTACGGAAGTCATCGGCAAAGGGAATGCGAGGTAGTTCACGACGCAAGTTGGCGGCATACTTCTCACGGTATGCGGGGTCGTGCAGAATGCCGTAAACGTAATGGAAGATGTCAATCTTTGTGATCGTTGCGTCAGTGTAGTGCTCTTGGAACTGCTGCATGCCCCAGTCAGTGATGTTGTCCCTGCGGTTGGTGCCGTCTTCGTTGTACACGTGTAGCGGGAAGCACTGAGTCTTCTCCAGCATGTCGAGACACGGGATTGTGTTCGACACAAGAGTTTGGAATGGCTTTGAGCTACCGACACCACTCACGCATACCACCGTGTTCTCGGTGGAGGGGAGGGGGAAGATTTTTGGGAAATGGTACACCTCCTCATTCATAATACGATCAAAGTATAGTTGTTCCATTGTGAATGGACGGTATAATGACGGCCTAAGCGACGCCTCGTTATACCCACATGTGCGCCCGCGCTTGAGATCTAGTTTGAGATCTCGAGACCAACTCAGCTTCGTATCATCCACTTCGATAAATGAATCGATGATCGTTCCCGGTGGTGCAACACTCAGGCGACCGACCCAGGAATTGTACTCGTTGATATGGTTGCGCATGTTGCTCGAAAGAACATCTTTATTGAAGTTGTATGCCCACACGTCTCTATTGGTCTTCACGCCATTAGACACTACTTTGAACACGGCATCAGCCTTTCCAGCTTTAGCCTCTTTGCTGCCAAGGGGAATCAAAGTCTCCCAGTCGTCGGCCATGCCGTCGGTGAGCCAGACGTTGTTGCGTTGTGTTTGAATATTGGTGAATCCAACCGAGGCTGCCTCCCCCCAGCGCTGCAACTGACGATACTTTTCGGTCTTAGTCCAAAACTCATCCATTCGCGCATATCGCAATTGGCTGTCAGACCCATCTGCATGGTGTTCCATCATACAGATTGCAACACCGACCTGTATCCCAAAAACGTTATGAGTGGTACCTGATAATTTGGGGTTCTTCCGTACGTTTCCGCCAAGGTCTATCAAACTTATGAGGTCGAAGTCCCTGCCGAGGTGCGAGCGCATGCCATCAAAAGCAATACCATCAAGGTAGGCATTATTGGTTACTAGGCACACCATGCCTTCGCCCCTTACCAATATCCTATCAGATGCCATACGGAATGCCTTAACGTACGGGTCGCTCAGCGCATTTTTATTCGACGCCTTGGAGTCCTTTGCATACGTTTCTGCAACGCGCTTGTCTATTGCGGGATACTTACGGTTTTTGTTATTATCGTTTTCGTTCACCTGACCGGCATTGTAGGGCGGGTTGCCGATGACCACAAAGATTGGTGCTTCTTTTTGCTCCTGCACACGCATGGAGTTCTCGTTCGTGAACATGCCAAGCTGGAGTTCTTCAACGAGTTCGAAGGAGTCCACCAGGCAGATGCCGGGGAAGGGTTCATACTCACCCGTCAGCTCCATGTACAGATGCTCGACGTTGAGGCAGGCGATGTAGTATGGCAGCAGCATCACCTCGTTGCAGTGAAGCTCGTGCAGGTATTTGTGCCGTAGCGACGCAGGGTTCTTTTCGTAAATCTCGCGCATCACACGGAGGATGAAGTTGCCGGTGCCGACGAATGGGTCAAGGATGTGGACGCCTTCGTCTGTTAGACTCTTACCGAAATCCATCTCCAAAGCCCCCTGCACAGACTTCACCATAAAGTCTACAATAGGTTGCGGTGTATATACGATGCCATGGGTGTCAGCAACCTTGACGGCATAGCCCTGGAAGAATTTCTCATAGACAGTGTTTAGGAAGGTCTGCTTTTGCGCGTAGTCGTCAGTGCTCTCGGCGGCCATCTCTAGGGCGCGGTAGAAACGGTCGAGTGGTTTTAGGAACTGATCTACAGAGCCGTAGCCCTGAACCATGTGCGTGATGACCCCTTCGAGCTCTCGTGCGACGGCGTTCTTCTGGAGGAAGCTCTCGCTATGGAAGATTGTCCGGAAGATGCGTCGGGTGAGCAGGTGCTGGATCAGCATCTCTTCGACGGCTTCGATACTCAAGTTTGGGTTGATGCTTTCCTTAGCCAGTTGCATGAACTTGTCGAAGGCGGAGCTGAACGCACGGTTCTTGACGCGCTGCTCTTCAAGGATCTTGAGTACGCCTTCGGCAAGTGTGGGAATCTTCTCTTTGAACTCCTCGACGGCGTGTTCCCACTCCTTGATGTACGGCAGGTCGAAGTTGAACAATGCCTCCAGCACCTCTACAAGCTTTGCAGGAACGGTGATATCGGCATCTAAGATCAGCCGTGCATCTTGATATAGGATAGCCCTTCCCGGTTGCCAGAACAAAATGTTCGTGGTAGGGTATCCATCGGAGAATTTGTTTTGTACCTCTTTTGCCAGATCGTCCTTTGAATCCTTTGCCTCCCAGAACGCCCGTGGCAGCGAGAACTGATCGAGCAACGCTCCATCCACCGATGCATCGCGCCGCCCCCCGCGTTTGATTGCAAACTCTTCGATAAACTGCCAGTTCATCTTGCGGGCATAGAACTCTAGGAGGTTCTGAAAGGCATTGCGGACAGTCATTTCATTGTCGTGTCCGTGGTGTTCGTACCGTTCAAGTTCTGCGTAGTAGTCTTGTATTGGCTTGTGAGTGGGTTTTAGTGAGAGCATGGGGGATAGTTCTTATGAATGAACACGAGAATTTAACAACTTGGATGGGAAAGTGCATTTGAAATCGAAGCGTCAATCAACACTCACAACTTGTTGCCGGACTCTTGAAGAGTGTCCATTATCGTTTGAATCTCTTTTGCAGCCGCGTGCTTAATACACTCCAGATCTTCCAATAATGCTTTACGTTGTATTGGGGTCCAGTCTATGTTTGAAAACGATGATGTTTGGCTGACAATATCTGATAGGCGCTTTGATGTAGGCGAATCAACACCAAGTGTATTAGTCATATGTAAACTAGACTGACGCAGACCGTATGCAATGTCTACTGCGCGGCCCTGGGTAAGGACAACAGTCTGTGTCCAGCTAAGGTCATGCCCAAGCCAATAGAACTCTAAGAAGTTTCGACCGTTTTGAGTCCTTCCATTTTCAAGCGTGCCTGTGGTTTTTACTGTACTCTCAGCTACTGAATCACTTCGATTAAGGAATCCAACACCAAAGTCCTTAAACCTAAACGTATGAAGGTTGCTAATCAAATCCATTAAGGATTTCCGAAAAACAAATAATGCGACTAATGCAAATATTACCCAAGCGGTGATACCCAAGTCAACAAGAATCTTGTAGATGGAATTGAACATAGGCTAAGATACAGTAAATGCAGCGTCCAATTTGCATTTCAAGAATGTCACTCGGACACCGATGAGAACGTCAAGTTCAGACGCAATCACAGGTATGATTCAATTGTAGATACAATAGCAGTGGAGGTATAACACTACCTTCGCTTTGTCACACTCTTCGTCCATCACACCACTATCCCTTTGCAATTGCTTTGGTGTTTATACAAACGCATGGAGAGGCCGTCAGCTCGCGGCCTGGAAGGAGTGCGCGGATAGTGGTGTTGTACGCGGTGGTGGAGGCGGGGGTGGGGCCCGGAGCGAAGCGACGGGCTTGGAATGCGCAGAACGTGCGGACGTTGTCGTGGCAGATGAGTA
>WBZO01003662.1_pt1 | contig 17564 bp, 21 predicted proteins | sample 5204261 | NCBI WGS metagenome assembly WBZO01 (sample SAMN12412400, study PRJNA552823) | activated sludge metagenome | isolation source: activated sludge from anammox sidestream of wastewater treatment plant... | place: USA: North Carolina | collected 2017-09
TTTCGCCTCCAGCCATTCTCGCCAGCGGCGAATCAGCTTCGATCTTGATGTGATGCGAAGGCCGATTGATAACCTTCCCCTGCTCGTGTTTGATCGCGCCCGGCGTTTGCGACGCCAAATCCTGAATCAACGAACCGCCGCGCGCGACGTTCAGCGATTGCATCCCGAAGCAGATGCCCAGCACAGGCATCGCGCGCTTTTCAGCGATCTCAAGCAGAATCAGGTCGGCCTCATCGCGTTCCGGGATGACCGGGCCGAGTTTCTGATGCGGCTCCTCGCCGTAATAAATCGGATCGAGATCGCTGTTGCTGCCCGACAGCGCGAGGCCGTCGAGCCGCTCGCAAAGCGCCGAAAGGTATTCACGGTCTGGAATCAGGGGAATGTAGACGGGCGCGCCTCCAGCCGCCTCGACAGCTTCGGCGTAATACCGGCGCAGATAAAAAGTATCTTCTTCGCCGAGCCGCGTAGTGACGCCAATCAATGGACGTGAGGCGCCAAAGGTCGTGGATAAAGCCGACCGAGCCAATTTCGAACTCCCGTAATGAAATTTATTGAGCGAATGGCGAGTGTAAACGGCGCCTTGTGGCTTGTCAAAAGCGGGTTCTGAGCGGCGTTAGCCAATCAAAATAGAGTGAGGTGATTGATCAGACGAGGCGACAGATTGTGAAAGCAGGCGTCATCTGTGCTATTCCTTCGCCGCTCTATTCCGGGCAATCATTCTCAACCTCTCTTCTCTGCTCATCTTCCTCTCGTTGTACCCGCGCTCGCCGTAAGGCTGCAATCTCTCCAGCCATAATTCTTCAAGGAACGTCAGGTCTTCCCGGTAATCGCGCGCCGGATCGCTTCCGGGCGTGAGTTCATCCAGAACCTCGAAAGCGAAACTTTCGCCGCCGAATTCATTCCACTCGGCCTGAAGCTGCGCGCTGTGATGGCTCCCCATCTTCAATTGCAATTTCTGCCGATTGAAAATGCCGGGAAGATCGAGCGAGGCGCCAACCAGGACTTTGTCATTGACGATGTTGCGTATTTGGTAAACGCCCATCGGACGATGGTTCTGTTTATACTCTTTCTTCAGTTCTTTTTTCCTGTCGCTCATCATCACTCCTTCATTTCACAAGTCGGAGAAGCTGATCAACTTCACATTCATCTCTTCCAGTTTCGCAGCGACATCCGGATCGGTCAACAACCGCAGTTCGCTCTCCCGCGACTGCCGCAGGCGCGTTTTGACGCCGCCGAGTTCGGAGTCGTCGTAACCCGGATGGCACATCAACTCGCTTGCGCCGTCTGGTAATCGCTCAATCAAATCAATCAGCCAACGCTTATTCCAGAAGCCGGTCTGTGTGACGCCGAAGAATGCTTCGGTCGTTTTGACGTTCGTTTGCCGCAACGCCGATTCACCTGCGCGGCACAGTTGCGAGAGCGCGAAAGCTCCCGCGCTCTGGCCAAGCAGTTTCAGCGAGACTGCGCGCGCGTCGAAGCGCCAACGCTCGCGCGGCAGCCTCATCGCATTGACGCCGTAATCGCTGATCGTTCGGGCAATCGCGCGGCATACGTGCGGCAGCGCGTGCGTGTGTTTATGGCTGTCAACGTGGGCCAGTTTGATTCCGGCGCTCAGCGCCTTTTCGATCTGCGCGCGCAGTTCGATGACGACTTCTTCGATCCGCAAACGCCCGGCGATCAGGCGTCGGGCAATCGCCGCGCTCGATTCTAAAAACTCTCCGCGCTGGTCGAGCAGGCTGCTGACACTCGACGGGTCGGCCACCGGACGCCCTTGCGTAATGTTGAAATGCAGGCCCACGCCGAGAGACGGATGCTCCTTTGCCAATTGCACGGCGTCGTCGAAGGCTGGCATGTTAGCCATCAACGTCGCGCTGGTCACGACGCCGCGCGTGTGGGCTTCGATGATTGCGCGATTGACCCCGGCGGTCAGCCCGAAATCATCCGCGTTGACGATCAATTTTTTCATTGCTCTTTCGCGCCGAGGCAAGAAAGACCAGGCCGATTCCGATCCAGAAAAACATTCTGATCTTGCGAATCAGCGCCAGCGTCACGCCGTAATCGAATGCGAACCCGGCGGTTTTGATCAGCGCGCCGGTTCCCGCTTCGTCCACTCCGACCAGCGCCGGGACGAAGATGAAAGCCATGTTTATCGCGCGGTTGACGGCCTCGAACGTAAACGCGGCGCCGAAATTCACGCCAAGCCCCATCAGCCGCAGCGTCAGGTAAATTTCAATCGCGCCCGCAAGATGAAACGCGGCGTGGCACAACACGAGGATGAAGAAATCGCGCGGCCGTTTGGCGTAAAAATCGAAGACGTATTCTTCCAGATCGCGCAGATGATTGATCTTCGCTTCGATCCAGCTTCGCCTCGCCTCATCACGCACAACAAAACCGGTCAATGTCGAAAGCAGGCTTGATACAACCTTCCATCGCCGATTGATCGTTACGACCGACACTGCTATCAGCGCGGCCACGACTACGAGCGCGGTCAACGCCGCCGCGCGCATTGACTCGTTTAAGCCGAAGCTTGCCAGCAACGCGACCGCTCCGGCCATCACCATCATGCAGCTCGAAACGGTGTAGGAGATGTTTTCGACCGCCAGCGACGAGACACCGGACGAGAGCGGAAGTTTGTCGCCGAGCGCGATCAGCCGCAGCGGTTCGGCCACAACCGGTCCGAAAGTCAGATCGCCGACCGCTTCGCCCGCCAGCCGCGCGCGCCACAACGCCCAAAACCCAACCTTGCGTTCAACCGGGTTCATGCAATGCAGCCACGCCAGGCTGCGCGACAAATACCGAGTTGAAGAGACGACCAGGATTAGCAGGAATCCCCAGCCGACGGCGCGTAAATTCACCGTGATTTCGGATAGTCCGGTCTGCTTGAGGACGTAAACGAAAAGCGCGAGTCCGATGAGAGCAGAGATGATGGCGAGAAGGCGGGATTTCATTCGTAGCTCAAAGCTTCGATCGGATCCTGGCTCGCGGCGCGCAACGCCGGGTACAACGCGCCCAGCAACCCGGCGCCAAGCCCCGCAATCGAGGCGTACAGAATCGAGCCTGCTTCGAGGTCAATCTTCCAGCCGAGATTGCTGACCAGGAAATACCGGGCGATGGCGGCGATGGCCAGTCCGCCGAAAACACCCAGCAGACTGATGAGCAGAGCCTCTTTCTCGAACGTCCACGCGATCCAGAATTTCGACGCGCCGAGCGATTTCAGAATGCCTATCTGCCGCGTGCGTTCGGCTACCGTCGTGTACATCGTCAGCAGGATGACTAGCAGAGAGATCACCGTCGCCAGCCCTTTCACGACGTTTAAGAAGACGTTGAATCCCGAAAAGCCGTTGGCGAAAAGTTGCGGCAGGTCGCGCGTGAAGAGGATCCTTGAATCGGGAAACTTTTCGAGAATGCGCGCGGCCACCGCTTCCTGCTCAGCGGCGTTCTGGCATTTGACGAAGATCATCGAGCACTTTTCCTTCGCGCCCAGCGCATCCTGCATCGTCGAGAGCGGGACTTTGATGCGCGCGCCCGCTTCGGGTTCGTAAATTCCGACGACGGTCAGGTCGCGCCCCATGCCTTTGATCTTATCGCCGATTTTGAGCTTGTGACTTGTGGCTTCCTTGAAATCAATGATCGCGACGTCGCCTGATTGCGGTAGTGGCTCGCCTTGAACGACGCGCAGATTGCTTGCGGCGGCGAAGCTCTGAAAATCTATGCCGTCAATCTGGCGAATGCCGAGGCCGCCGCTCGCGCCCATTTCCAGATTTTGTCCGACGGGCGTTGCAGCCGCGACTCCCGGCACGGCGCGCACGGCTTCGACATCGGAATCGGGAATGGTCATATCGGCCGAAGTCAGCGAGAGTCCCTGCCCGCCCTGGCGCAGCATGATTTCAACGCCGATGTTGGCGTCGCGCTGCCCGCGCTCGCGCAAATTGCCGCGAACCAGGCCGACGGTGAGAACTACCAGGATGACGCCGACCGCGACGCCGATGACGCTGGCGACGGTGCGGCCGGGGTGATGAGTGAGATTCGAGCTGACGAGATTATTCATTGACTGTAGTGGCTTAAATCCCAAGAGTGAATAAAACATGGCCTTCAACCGCGGTTAAAGTCGCAGAGCTGATACTCCCAAGCCTGCGTTTCAGGCGAGTCTGATCAAGCGCGCGCAATTGGTGACAAAGCGCAACTGAATCGCTGGACAGCCCGCCTTCGCCTTGAGAAATCAGCATGCAAGAAGGCAGTGACGACCGGCGTAGATTGGTTGTTAATGGTATTGCCAGCACAGTGGTGGTGAAACGGTTGATCAGGTCATTTTGAAAGACGAGCACAGGGCGCAACCCAGCCTGCTCCGAGCCACGCGCCGGATTCAGATCGGCTAGCCAAATGTCACCGCGATTTATGTTCATTGAGCGTCTTCCCGCTCCAATTTGGCTGTGTAATCCTCTATCCCCTCTTCGGCAAGAGCGCGATCTTCATCTGCAAACTCGGCGTAGAGAGCCGCAGTCTTCGCTTCATCAATTACAGGCTTCACTCCGAGCCGATCCTGAAATCTAAGGAAAGCGACGAACTCGGCAACCCGCTGCAACTTTTCCTCATTCAGGGTTTCAATCTCTTCCAAAACTACTTCCTTGACTGACATACTTCCTCACTTTGCTTAAGCTCCCATCAGTTTGGAAACCACATCTGGAACTGCATTCAACGCTTCATCCAGCTTATCCGTTTCAACGCCGCCTTCGGCCAGATCGGGTTTGCCGCCGCCGCGCGCGCCGGGCAGTTCTTTGATCACCTTGCCCGCCTGTACTTTTTTCGTCGCGTCGTCTGAGACCATCACCAGAATCGCAGCCTTGCCGTTGTCCACATCGCCGAGCACGACGACACCGGGCGCGACTTTGCGCGTCAGCGAATCGGCCAGTTGGCGGCGTCCGTCCTTGCCCAGGCCTTCGACTTTGCGAACTAAAACTTTCAGGCCGTTGATCTCCTTGATCTGATCTTCAGCCGCGCCGCCGCCCTGAGCGAGTTTGAGCTTGAGCCGTTCGATCTCTTTCTGCTGATCGCGCAGTTGCGATTGCAGTCGTTCGACTTCGCTCGGCAAAGCCTTCGGAGCGGTGTTGAGCCGCGCGGCGGTTTCGGCCAGCAGCGATTCGCTGAGCGCAAAACGCTCGTAGGCGTTTTTGCCCGTGACGGCCTCGATGCGGCGCGTGCCCGAAGCGATTGAGGCGTCCGAAACGATTTTGAAGACGCCGATGTCGCCCGTGGCGTTGACGTGCGTGCCGCCACAGAGTTCGGTTGAAAATCCCGGCACGCTCACAACGCGCACGCGGTCTGAATATTTCTCGCCGAAGAGCGCCATCGCGCCGCTCGACAAAGCTTCGTCAAGCGTCTTCTCTTCTTTCGAGACCTGCGTGTTCTTCAGCGTCTGCTCGTTGACGATGCGTTCGATTTCGGCGATCTCTTCCGGGGTGAGCGGCGCGAAGTGCGTGAAGTCGAAGCGCAAACGGTCAGGCGCGACCAGCGATCCGGCCTGCTTGACGTGCGGCCCCAGGACTTCGCGCAACGCGGCGTGCAGCAAGTGCGTGGCCGTGTGATTGGCCATCGTGCGCGCGCGTTTTTCGGCGTCAACGCGGGCGTTGACCTTGTCGCCGACTTTCAATCCGCCCTGTTCGGCGGTGGCGATGTGAACCGTCACTCCCGAAACCGGCGAATGCGTGTCGGTCACCAGCAAGCGCGCGTCTTCATTTTCAATCACGCCCAGGTCACCAACCTGTCCGCCCGATTCCGCGTAAAACGGCGTGCGATCCAGAACGACCTCGACCTCATCGTTTGCGACGACCTGATCAACCAGTTCGCCGTTTCTGACGAGCGCCACGACTTTCGCGCCTGAAAGCTCAGTGCCGCTGTAGCCCGTGAATTCGGTTCGCCCGCGTTCGGCGATCTTCTGATAAACCGGATTGACGATCTTGGCCGCGCCGCCCTTCATTGATTCGCGCGCGCGCTGCCGCTGCTTTTCAAGCTCGGCCTCGAAGCCATCGTGGTCGAGCTTGAACCCGCGCTGCTCCGCGACGTATTCAATCAGGTCGTAGCGCAGGCCGTAAGTGTCGTAGAGCTTGAAGACATCGGCGCCCGAAACAACTTTGCCCGCTTTATCTGACGCCTTCGCCATCACGCCTTCGAGCACGTTCAAGCCGGCGCCGACCGTCGAACTGTAAAGCCGCTCTTCGGTCGTTACCACGCGCTCGATGATGTTGCGCGTTTCGCGCAACTCTGGATAAGCCTCGCCGAACTGGTCAACGACGAAGTTCGTGACTTTGGCGAAGAACACGTCTTTGAATCCGAGCTTGTTTCCGTGCCAGATGGCGCGGCGCATGATCTTGCGCAGCACGTAACCGCGCGTGTCGTTGCCCGGAAAGATTCCATCGGCGATCAGGAAAGCCGTCGCGCGCGCATGATCGGCGATGACGCGCATCGCGACGCTCTCTTCGCTCTCGTCGTAGACATATTTTTTGCCCGCAAGCTTCGCCGTGAAATCAATGATCGGTCGAATCAGGTCGGTCTCGTAATTCGATTTCACGCCCTGCAACACCGCTGTCACGCGCTCAAGCCCCGCGCCGGTGTCAACCGAAGGCGCGGGCAGCGGCTCCAGCCTGAACTTGCCCGGAGCTTCCTCGATGCGGTTGTATTGCATGAAGACCAGATTCCAAATTTCGACCGTGTCGTCGCCTGCGCCGTTGACGTACTCGCGTTTATTGAAATTCGGATCGTTCGGGTTTTCGCCCAGGTAGTAATGGATTTCGGAGCACGGCCCGCACGGCCCGGTTTCGCCCATCTGCCAGAAGTTGTCCTTGCGCCCGAAGCGCAGGATGCGCTCTTTCGGCGCGCCCACTTTCTGCCACAGCCTTTCAGCCTCTTCGTCTGGCGCAACCTCATCGTCGCCCGCGAAGACCGAAAACCACAGCCGCGCCGGATCCATCTTCCATTCGTTGACCAGCAAGTCCCAGGCGAAGCGGATCGCGTCTTCCTTGAAGTAATCGCCGAATGAGAAATTGCCGAGCATCTCGAAAAACGTGTGATGGCGCGCGGTCTTGCCCACTTCGTCAAGGTCGTTGTGCTTGCCGCCAGCCCGGACGCATTTTTGAGACGACGTAGCGCGTTTGTAATCACGCTTCTCGGCGCCGAGGAAGACGTCTTTGAACTGATTCATTCCGGCGTTGGTGAAAAGCAGTGTTGGATCGTTGGCAGGAAGCAACGGCGATGATTTGACTATCTTGTGTCCCTGTCTGGCAAAGTAGTTCAGGAATGTGGTTCTTACTTCGTTTCCGGTCATAATGGTGTTCCCCTTCAATATTGATCGGGGCGTGCGCATGGCGGTTGATTGTTCGCAAGTTTGAAAAACCGGAATTTAACGGCCAGTACCTGCTTTGTCAAACTTGGCTTATAGCGGTTTGCAGATGCGTGTGGCGTGGCAGTAGCCCGACCGTGAGGGAGGGCTTGATTCGCAAGCCCTCCCTCACGGTCGGGCTACTGCCACAGGGTCGCATCCAAGCGCAAACCGCTATAATCCGGCGCTTTGATCTTCATGAACATGCCAATTCCTTTGCGCGCCGCTTCAATTCTCGTAAACTTAGGCCGTGAACGAGGAGTGGCGCATCGCCATTCAATCAATACGAACTTCAACCTACTACTTTTGATCCGCTCCGATTCGAGCGGGTCGCGGAGGCGTTATGGCCGAGAAAGATAAATTCGCTCAACGTGAACATTGGCTGGAAGAAGAATACTTCGGCAGAAAGAATCAGGAATTGATCGAGAAGATGCGCGAGCGCCGGGCGCGCGAGGAAGATCGTCAGAAGATGGCCGAAATCATGGGCGTCAACGACCAGGAGGTTCTGGAAGCTTTGCAAGACCTCGGCTATACATCGGAGACGATCCAACTGCTGCACATCGTCCCGCTCGTCGAGGTGGCCTGGGCCGAGGGCGGCGTCGCGGAGCGCGAGCGTGAAATGATTTACAGGATCGCGGAGAGTCGCGGCATCCAGCCCGACACCGCCGCTTACGAGATGTTGTCACGCTGGCTTGAAGAAAAACCTTCGGGAAGATTTTTCGAGAACACGCTGCACGCCATTGGCGTCGTGCTCGCACTTCTGCCCGAAGAGCAGCGGCAGGCCAGCCGCCAGGACTTGATCGCTTATTGCAGCCAGATCGCTTCGGCGGTCGCAAGCGGCATTTTGGGGCGTGGGGGAATTACCGACGAAGAGCGCGCGCTGATCGCGCACATTGCCACCGAAATTGGCCAGGGCCGCGAGGAAGCGGTCAGAAGAATCATCGAAAGGTAAATCGAGTAAAACATTCCGACAAACAACCATGAGATTAAAAGACAAAGTCGCATTGATCACCGGAGCGGGCGGCGGCATTGGCCGCGAATCCGCGCTGCTCTTTTCCAAAGAAGGCTCAGCCATCGTCGTAGTTGACGTTAATGACGAAGGCGGAAACAAGACCGTTGAATTGGTCAAATCGCAGGGAGGCCGCGCCGTCTACGTTCACGCCGACGTTTCACAGGCCGCTGATTGCAAACAGATGGTCGCCACAGCCGAAAAAGAATTCGGCAAGCTCAACGTACTGTTCAACAACGCCGGCATCATGCATCACTCCGACGACAACGCCGTCACGACTGAAGAGGCGATCTGGGATTTGACCATGAACATAAACGCGAAGGGCGTGTTCCTCGGCTGCAAATTCGGCATTCCCGCGCTCAAGCGCGCCGGAGGCGGCTCGATCATCAACACCGCGTCGTTCGTGGCGGTGATGGGCGCGGCCACGCCGCAGATCGCTTACACGGCCAGTAAAGGCGCGGTGCTCGCTCTGACGCGCGAACTGGCCGTCATCCACGCGCGCGAAAACATCCGCGTGAATTCATTATGTCCGGGGCCGCTGCGGACGGAATTGCTGATGAGTTATCTGAACACTGAGGAAAAGAAGCAACGGCGATTGGTGCATGTTCCGATGGGGCGGTTCGGCGAAGCGAAGGAGATCGCGCAGGCCGCTCTGTTCCTGGCTTCGGATGAGTCTTCGTACATCACAGGCGCGGACTTCTTGGTTGATGGCGGCATCACGGCTGCTTACGTGACGCCGGAATGAGATTTTCTTTTCAGAGGCTCTTGACTGCGTATAACCATTTTGGTGACATGCAAAACCAAATGGAGGCTATCCCCCATGCGCATCATCAATGAAGAAAGGCTGGCGGGATTTATCAGAGAACACCCAGAGGCGAAAAACGCGCTGCTGCGCTGGTCAACGGTGGCGAAGACCAGTCAGTGGCGGAACCTGGCTGATACCCGCGGCACGTTCAGAAGCGCCGATCAGGTTTGCGAATGCACGGTGTTCGATATTCTGGGAAATAACTACCGTCTGATTACGAGGGTTTACTATGTCGCTCAAACAATCACGCTCTACCACTTCCTTACGCACAAGGAGTACGACCGCGACAGGTGGAAAAAAGACTGCGACTGCTAAAAGCCGCTTCAATCGCCGCCGCTATGTCGCTCTTTTGGCCGAAGCCATCCCTCGTGTGATCACCAGCGGCGCCGAACTGGAGCGGATTTCGCGCCAAGCTGAACCATTGCTGAGGAAAGGCGAAACCTGCACGCCGGAGGAAAGCGCCCTGCTCGACCTCCTGCTCAAGCTGATTGACGATTATCAGGAGAAGAATTCGATCATCCCAAAACTCGATCCGCGCGAGGCTCTGGAATATCTGATGGAAGTGAACAATCTGCGCCAGGCCGATTTGGTCAAAGTCTTCGGTTCGCGCAGTCGCGTGTCTGACGCGGTGACTGGCAAACGCGCCATCAGCAAAGATCAGGCGAAGCGGCTGGGCGAATTCTTCTGCGTCTCGCCTGCCCTGTTCATCTAACCCGGGAAGCGATAACCAAAAGAATGCAACTAACCATCACTCCGATTGACGGCTCAATTTACGCCGAACGCGAACTCGCAACTCCGTCGCAGGTCGAATCAACGTTAGCCAAAGCCGCAACCGCGCAGCAAACGTGGAAGCGCGTACCCATCGCCGAGCGAATAGCCATTTGCAAAAGAATGCTCGACTGGCTGCTCGAACGCTCCGACCAGATCGGCGAAGAGTTGACCTGGCAAATCGGGCGGCCAATCGCCTACAGCCCGAATGAAATCCGCAGAGGCTTTCAGGAGCGCGTCAACTACATGTGCGACATCGCCGAGCGCGAACTGGCCGACATCCTGATCGAACCGAAAGAGAACTTTCAACGCTTCATTCGCCGCGAACCGGTCGGCGTGGTTTTAGTTCTCGCGCCGTGGAATTATCCCTGGCTGGCTTCGGTCAACGCGGTCGTGCCCGCGATTCTGGCTGGGAACGGCGTGATTCTGAAGATCGCGCCGCAAACGCCGCTCGTCGCCGAACGTTACGCCGAGGCGTTCAAAGCCGCTGGCTTGCCCGAAGGCGTCTTTCAATTCCTGCACATTGATCACGATCAGGTCGCCGAAGTGATCAAGGATTCGCGCATCGGCTTCGCCGCATTCACCGGATCGGTCGCCGGAGGCCACGCTGTGCAGCGAGCAGCGAGCGAGCGATTCATCGCCACGGGCCTTGAACTCGGCGGCAAAGACCCGGCTTACGTGCGGCCAGACGCGCCGATGGCGGCAACGATTGAAAATCTGGTTGACGGCGCGATGTTCAACTCCGGCCAATCGTGCTGCGCCGTCGAACGCATCTACGTTCATCGCGATGTTTACGATCAATTTGTCGAAGGCTTCGTCGAGTTGACCAAACAGTACAAGCTCGGCAATCCGCTCGATCCGGCAACGACGCTTGGGCCGATGGTTCGCGCGGACGCGGCGGACAAAGCTCGCGCGCACGTCGCCGACGCTTTGCAAAAAGGCGCGCGGGCGTTGATTGATGAAAGCCTCTTCCCTGCCAGCAAACAAGGCTCGCCATATCTCGCGCCGCAGGTTTTGGTCAACGTTGATCACTCGATGCTGGTGATGAACGAAGAAACCTTCGCGCCTGTCGCCGGGATAATGCCTGTGAAAGATGACGACGAAGCGATCAGATTGATGAATGACAGCCGGTACGGATTGACCGCTTCGATCTGGACTGCGGATGTTGACGCGGCTTTACGCATCGGCGATCAGATCAATACCGGCACCTGGTACATGAACCGCTGCGATTATCTCGACCCGGCGCTAGCGTGGGCGGGTGTAAAGGATTCGGGGCGCGGCTGCACGCTGTCGAAATTGGGCTTCGAGGCTTTCACACGACCGAAGTCTTTCCATTTGCGGTTGAGTTTGTAAAAGAAAGGATTGCTTTTATGAGATTGCCAGAGACGCTCCCTGCATTCGATCCTGAAAGTTACCTGGCTTTCGAGCGCGAGGCCGAGGTGAAGCACGAATACCTGGACGGACTGGTATATGCGATGGCCGGTTCCAGTCCGGAACACAGCACGATATGCGTCAACATCAGCGAGATCATCACAAGACAATTAAGGGGCGCATCCTGCCGCCCTTTCTCTTCGGATATGAAAACCCGCTGCATTCCCGTCACTCCGTGGACTAAAAAAAGGCGCGGGCTATTCGCCTATCCGGATCTCATCGTCGTGTGTGGAGAACCACTTTATCACGATGAACAACAAGACGTTCTGATCAATCCCAAGTTGATCGTCGAAGTACTCTCACCTTCAACCGAGGCTTACGACCGCGACGAAAAGTTCAGAAGATATCAGGAGCTTGAATCATTTACCGATTACCTTCTGATCTCGCAGGAACGTCCCTGCGTCGAACACTTCGCTAAACAGCCCGACGGGCAGTGGAATTACCGTTCCGAAACTGACCTGAAAGGCAGCCTGCTCATTTCCTCTATTAATTGTCGCATCCCACTCTCAGAGGTTTACGAATGGGTGAGCTTTCCCGATGCGTTTGGTGATTGAAGCATGAGGATAGGATTACTCGAATGCGATCACGTCCTCGAACGGTTTCGTCACATCGCGGGCGATTACCGCGATATGTTCGCCGCGCTGTTCGACCGCCACGCGTCGCAAATCACTCTGCAACCTTTTGACGTTTGCAATGGCGAGTTCCCGTCATCGCTCGACGCTTGCGAAGCTTATCTGACCACTGGCTCGCGCTTCTCGGCATACGACGACGTCGACTGGATTCATGCTTTGAAGAATTTTGTGCGGCGGATTCACGAAGCGAAGAAGCCGTTCGTTGGCGTCTGCTTCGGCCATCAGATTCTGGCTGAAGCTCTCGGCGGCGAAGTTGCGAAGGCGGAGAGTGGATGGGGTGTGGGCGTTCACAACATCGAAATCATCAAGTCCGAATTTTGGATGCGGCCTGAGCGATCAAGCTGCGAGTTGCAATACATGCATCAGGATCAGGTCACGCGGTTGCCTGAAGACGGCGTCATCATTGGCCGGAGCGAGCATTGCCCGGTGGCGATGTTCCGCGCTGGCGATTCGACGCTGGGCATTCAGGCTCATCCCGAATTCACGAAAGCTTACAGCGAGGCGCTACTGCTCGATCGTGTCGAACGGATCGGCGAGGCGCATGTGAAAGCGGCGCTGGCGAGTCTGGATCAAACGACGGATGAATCCGTGGTCGCAAGATGGATCGTCGAATTTCTGGAAGGACGAAAATTATGAAGACGCGTTTTGCCGGAAAGACCGCTATTGTCACGGGAGGCGGCGGCGAAATCGGTCGCGCCACAGCGTTGCGGCTGGCGCGCGAAGGCGCGACGGTTGTCGTCGTTGATCGCGACAAAGATGCGGCTGAAAAAGTCGCGGTTGAAATCACCGGCTTCGGCGGCCAGGCCTGGGCTTGCCGGACCGACGTCTCCGAACGCGATCAGGTCGAAGCGATGGCCAACGCCGCGTTTGAACGTCACGGGCGAATTGACGCTCTCTGCAACATTGCTGGCATTGGGCCTCCCGCGCCGCTGCTCGAAACCACCGACGAAAACTGGCAGGCGACGATTGACGTGAATTTGAAAGGCGTCTTCCTCTGCACTCAGGTTGTCGCGCGATTGATGGTCAAAACCGGCGGCGGCGCGATTGTGAACATGGCTTCGACAAACGGACTGGTCGGCGAAGTGGGTCTGGTCGCCTACAACGCGTCGAAGTTCGGCGTAGTCGGATTGACGATGACCGCCGCCATCGAGCTTGCGCCACATAACATCCGCGTCAACGCCGCTGCGCCGGGAATGATTCGCACGAAGCTTTCACAGGCCGTGCTAGACGCCGACCCGGAGTTGGCGCGTTCGTATTTGAAAGACAAGATTCCGATGGCGCGTTTTGGCGAGCCTGATGAAGTGGCCGCAGTCGTGGCGTTCCTGGCTTCGGACGACGCGAGTTATGTCACCGGCCACGCATTGGTTGTTGATGGCGGGCAGCTTACGTTTTGAAGCGGTATTGGCTGAAGCCCGCGCGCCGAGATCGTTGCTGAGCGCCTTCAACCGGTTGTATGCTTGCGAGCAGGGAGGAAATTGATATGAGTATTACCATCGAAGCCGTTTACGAAGCCGGAATGTTGAGGCCGCTCACGCCGCTGCCGGAACTTGCGGAACGCAGCCGGGTGCGCGTGACGATTGAACCTGCCGACAAGCCTGCTCCGAAAGCGCGCCGGTCAACGCGCGGGAAAGTTGATCTTTCAAAAGAGCGCGAGTGGGTGCGACGCCATCGTGACGAATATCGCGGACAATGGGTCGTGCTGGATGGCGACCGGCTTATCGGGCACACCCTCGATGCAGATGAAGCGACCGCTATCTTCAAACAAGCGCGCAGCGAGGGCGTACGCGCCCCTTACGTCAAATTGATTCCAGTAAACGATGAACCAATCTGGATGATGTGGCTATGAACCCCTGGTTATTGAGTTTTCTCACCCTTGTTGATTACGGCCGGTACGATGAAATCACCGTAGACATTGGCTTGTTCAATGGCGATTCGTTTATTCAGCTTGACGCCAAGCTCGATACGGGCAGCAAATTTTGCGTCTTCCAGCCTAGTTTCGCCGCAAAGCTCGACCTTGATCTTTAATGAAGCTCTGATGATCGGCGAACGGATCGAAATAGACCGGCTACACGCGCCAGGCTCAGCGTAATCTTTGCGGCTCGATTCCCTTCACCTGATTGCCCGCGATCCAGACTGACGCGATGCTCCGCATGTTGCGAATGTCCTTCATCGGATCGCTATCCAACACAACGAAATCGGCCCAGGCGCCTTTCGTGATGGCGCCGATGCCGTCAACTCTCATTGCGCGAGCGGCGTCGCTGGTCGCAGCGCGAAGGATTTGCGCGGACGAGAGTCCCGCTTCGGCCATCATTTCCATCTCAAGATGCTCGAAATAACCCTGGAAGCGGTTGGCGAATGGGCCGGCGTCAGTGCCCATTGCGACGAGGAGTCCGGCGTCAATCGCTTTCTTCAAATTTCGCCTGGCGATTGGAAGAGCCGCCTTGTAACCCTGCGCGCTTGCGGATTTTCGCATCGCTTCCTGCCGCTGCGGCTCCTGCAACTGTGCGACCACCTCGCGGTCGGCTTCGCGCAGGAAGAAAGGATCGGAGAAGAACGCAGGCGTTGATTCGTAGACGAAGGTCGAAAGCTCGCGCGTCAGGGTCGGGCAGTAGGGGATGTCGCGCTTCTTCATCAGCGCGATGAACTCGTCGTCAATCTCCTTGTCGCGCACGCTGTGGGCGATGAAGTCGGCGCCGGCGCGGAGCAAATCTTTCGCGTCTTCGAGATAGAAAATGTGCGCCGCGACACGAAGGCCGCGCTGATGAGCCTCATCAATGATCGCGCGATAAACTTCGGGCTGCATTTTGGCGGTCGTTCCGAGATTGTCGTCAACACGAACCTTGATGAAGTCGGGTTTCGTTGCGGCGACTCTGGCCACCATCTGGCGGGCCTCCTGCGGCGTCCTGCCGGTGACGACATCTCCGGCCAGATGGATCCGCGCCCGATCCAAAGATGACGTGTTCTGCGCGTCGCGCGCCTTGAACGCCGGTTCCTTCTCGTCGCCGAGACTCAAGACCGTCGTGACACCGTAGCGCGCGAAGACGCCGAGTTGCCGCAACGTGTTTTCATCGGTGTAGGCCGGAGGGCGCACGCCTTGAACGTCGGAGACGTGAACGTGCGTCGAGATCAAACCGGGGATGATGAACTTATCGCGTAAATTGATGATCAGGGCGCCGGCGGGAGGCCGCGTCGTCGAAGCCGGTCCCGCCGCTTCCACTTTGCCATCGCGCACGATCAGTATGGCGTCTTCGATGGCAGGCTTCCCGGCGCCGTCAATCAGACGCGCGCCGACGAATGCTTTCACGCTGGCGGGCGCTCCATTTTGTCCGGAACCGCCGGCGGCGCTAAGCGCCAGCAAGGCCGCGAGTGTTACCAGTATCTTGCTCATATACACACAAGGGAATCGCATCAGGTTTCCTCTGAACGGTCAATGGAATGTTTGATGATGGCGAGGATATTGCGAGAGGATGAGTTTGAAAGCAAGTGTATTTCGACTTCCCACGCCAGAGGCTATAATGCCGATACGGGAGGCAAGCTATGAGTATTACCATCGAAGCCGTTTATGAAGCCGGAATGCTGAAACCGCTCGCGCCGCTCCCCTGGCTTGCCGAACGCAGCCGGGTGCGCGTGACGATTGAACCTGCCGACAAGCCTGCGCCGAAAGTGCGCCGCTCGTCGCGCGGAAGAGTTGACAACTCGCGTGAGAATGAGTGGCTCAGGCAGCATCAGAACGATTATCGCGGTCAATGGGTTGTGCTCGATGGCGACCGTCTTGTTGGCCATGCCACCACCGCTGCCGAAGCGACTGTTTTCGTCGAGCAGGCGCGCGCCGAAGGCGTTTTTGCTCCTTTCGTCACGTTCATCAATGAAAACCCTGAGCCAATCTGGATGATGTGGTTATGAATGTCTTCCCAAACTTACAATCGAGGAGAAATTCTTATGAGCGCGACAATCACATTACCTGCAGAACTTGAGATTTTGCTGACGAAGAAGGCCGCCGTGGAGGGGGTCAACGTTGAACAATATGCGATAGATGCGTTACGGCGTGTGGCCGAGATGCCAACCATCAGCGAGCTTTTTGCCGAGGTCGGCGCAGCCTTTGAAGCAAGCGGAAGAACCGACGAAGAATTACAACACGACATAGAACAGGCGCTCGATGAGGTGAGGGCGGAACGCTCTGCCAAGCAAATTGATGAATAAATACCTCGTCATCTTCGATACGGTGGCGCTGGTTCAAAGTACGATCAATCCGAAAGGGGCGGCCCGGAAGTGTCTGGCGTATTTTGAGCAAGGCAAAATCTCAATCGCCGTCAGCCGCGACACACTGGCCGAGGTCAAGGACGTGTTATCCCGCCCATACATTCGCCAACGGTACGAACACATCACGGATGAAATCGTCGCCGCGCTCACGGAGCTTTTGTCATACAGAGGGATTTATGTGCGCAACATTGGAAAGCATTTCACTTACCCCAGAGACCCTCACGACGAACCCTATCTGAATCTGGCGATAGAAGTTTCGGCGGATTACCTCATCAGCCGGGATAACGACCTGCTTGATCTGATGGACTGGAACCAAGAAGAAGGCAAAGAGTTTCAAAAGCGATTCCGTTTTCTGAAAATTGTCACCCCGGAAGAGTTTTTGCGAGTGATGGAACAGTCTATGCCTTAAAAAGTTCAGGCCTGCCACGCGCACGTTTTCTGATATGAGGAGCCGGTCGGAGGAATGAAAATATGGGTATGCGTAAAATCAAACTCAAGCTACGCGCCATCCCGCCAGCCATCGAGAAGCGGGATGGAGGCTATTACATCACGCAGTCTGATATCTCTTTCGCCGCCGTGATTCTGTGTTTCAAGGAAGGGCTGTCGCCAGAATCTATTCACCGCGACAGCTTCCCGTCTCTGTCACTGGCGAAAATTTACAGCGCCCTCAGTTTCTACCTGAACCATCAGCAGCAGGTCGAAGGTTATCTGAAACAACTCCGGCAGGAAGAAGATGAACTGCAACAGCAACTGCTCAGGCGCCATCCCGAATTCATCAAAACCGCCGAAGAGTTGCGTGAGCGCGTCAGCGCAGCCCCACAAAAATGAAGATCAGATTCCAGGCTGACAACGATAGAGCGCGCGTTCTCTGGCATGGCGCGTCAAGCAAGAATCTTTTCGACTAATTCGCCATGCACATCCGTCAATCGGAAATACCTTCCCTGAAACTTGTACGTCAGCCGTTTGTGATCAACTCCGAGCAGATGCAGCATCGTCGCCTGCAAATCGAAAACGCTGACCGGGTCTGAGACGATGTTGTAGCTGTAATCATCGGTCTCGCCAATCGCCACGCCCTTCTTCACGCCGCCACCTGCGACCCACATCGCAAAGTTGCGCGGGTGATGATCGCGTCCGTAATTGGCTTCAGTCAGTTTGCCCTGGCAATAGACCGTGCGCCCGAATTCCCCGCCCCAGATGATCAATGTGTCGTCGAGCAATCCGCGTTGTTTCAAATCCTGAACCAGCGCCGCCGTCGGTTGATCCGTGCCGCGACATTGCAGCGCCAGA
>WBZO01003665.1_pt1 | contig 17553 bp, 10 predicted proteins | sample 5204261 | NCBI WGS metagenome assembly WBZO01 (sample SAMN12412400, study PRJNA552823) | activated sludge metagenome | isolation source: activated sludge from anammox sidestream of wastewater treatment plant... | place: USA: North Carolina | collected 2017-09
ACAAACATTTTGAGGTGTGAGTTATGAGCATAAAATAGGTTCAATTTGTGGAAAAATCAGGCCATTTTACCGGTAAAAATAAGCTGAAGTCTCACCCTCATCGTTATTACATCGGGGGCGCGGAGGGTCACGAATACCCCGACCTTCAGGTTGGGGATGAAGTGAATCCTCGCCCAGTTTTCATATTTTCTTAGATTTGATTAACAAGGATCCTTGGGAACCGAAAACAAAGTTGCGATAATTCTGGCCAAGAGTATCTAGTCAACGAAAGCTCAAAGATTTCAGGATTCCATAAAACCGGGCATGAGGGCGTGCGGCCCGAAGCATACCCCATCCTTTATGGTGGGGTGGCCGCACGCAGTTTGATTTTGCAGGTTAAGAAAGCAGCACGTAAAAGAAATTAATGCCGGAAAATCGCACCAAAGTCATGTGTAAGCACCACGGAGAAATGACATTAATGGCAGTGCCTTTAGGCTGGCATGAAAGAGCGCTTCATACGGTCACAGATCGCTCCGGGGTGTAGGGGCAGCGGAAGCCTCGGTCTTTAGGCCGGGGAGGAGCGTGCCCCACCCATTACTTTCGCTTTGCTCTGCATACATATTTAACATGTCAAATCCATCTCCTGTATTGTACTTGGGCATCTTAGGCACCCTCGCGGTAAACCGCTTGATGCTGATCCTGTATGGCTCTGCCAGACTCTTGCCCAAAAGGGTGCGGTCGAAACACGATTTGAAGCCGTCTTTGGCAGATCTGAGGCCAATGTTCCAGCAAGACTGGGACCTCTGCAGATCGTCGCTGCATGTAGGCTGGCCTGGAGGTCCGATCTGGTCTCTGATTTTTGGAACAGACCAGATCAGGGCTGCTGAAAGCTCCGGTCTTCAGGCCGGAGTAGCTTACGAGGCGATTATGAAGCCGTTAATATTATACCTAAAAGAAGTGGCTGCAAAAATAGTCTCGTACAATTTATTGCATCTGATCCAATCCATGTGGTTGCCCTTTTCGCCCATACCTGAACCGAGCCAATTTCTTGGGTCCCCATAAGAACACCACGATTATGGCCGTGATCGTTATGAGCCCATAGGCAATAGCTGCATCGCCCAGCTCTAATGCTGAACGACTGCCGGGAAACACACTCCTTCCTGTATTGGTCACGGCATGAAAGAGTATGGCCGCAAATACGCTATTACCAGTGTTGTTATAGAGCCAGACGGTCAGGATCCGGAAGCTAACGGTCAGTATACTGCCCCATATGAACAATCCCGGAGCCATACCCATTGAGATCATCGACGGCCAATGCCATATCGCATGGATCGACCCTATGATGAGACAGGCTGCCAGTGCGCTGTACAGGGCTTGCATGGGATCGGTGACATACCCCGTATAGCCAATCTCTTCTAAAGCCGCGGCGAAGAAAAAAAGCCCAAAGATGAACGGCGTCAGAAGGGGCAGATGCCAAACGGTGGGGATCGGCAACCCCACAAGACGCATTATCCAGTAGGTCAACACGTAGATGAGCGGCATCAAAAAAATGATGGGAATATACCAGATCTTTCGTGTGATCCTCTTATAATCGAAGGTTCTCCTCAAGAGCTTCCGCACCCCAAAAAGCTTCTCCTCCCTGTACACAAGGATCAAGGCAGCTATCGTCGGGGCAAAAGTGGCTGCAATGTCTGTCACGGGAAGGTTATCCAAAGGAAGCTTAATTGGAAAGATGATATTGAGCACCCAAAAGGGGATGGAAAGGGCGTAAACCAATGTGAAGAAGAGAACAGGCGACCTTTTTGATGATGCGCCGGTGTTCATGGCTGTTTTTCTCCTTAACAATTTAATTGGTAGCTTTGATTGTATAAGAAAGTTCCTCATATGTTGCACTCTTTGATTTATGTCGATGCGTTGGATGCCGGTGATCTTCACAGATGATCTCAAGAAGAAGCGATCCATCAACGAGAGCTTCTGGCTCATCGGCTGTCTGGATGTTAAGCTGTGGTGGATAAAGGAAAGCAATGACAAAGGCAAGAGCCCAAATGAAGAAAACGGTGTCCTTGGACTTAAATTATGGGAGCTAAACACATACTTTGTTAGAAGTGCTCGTATCATTGACATATCGTAAAAGCTATTTACTATAAATGCTAAAATGGATTCATGGCTCATGATATCGCAGTAATTAACGGAATAAATATTTGCACCAAATGTGGTCGAACCTCTAACTGGCCCATTAATCCCTGCAAGGAGGATAAGCCCCATAAGATAATTGCAGGAACTAGCGGACCGATATGTTCGCGTTGTGGTCGAACCTCTAACTGGCCCATTAATCCTTGTAAGTAGCAGAATTTTATGTGTCGCGTCTCGCCATTTCTATGCTTGGTCGAGGCGAGCTGTCACTTCCGTTCAGATACGCATACGGCGGCTTGCTGGCAGAGCCTATAGCGGACAGCGATAGCTCCTCCTGAGATAAGTGTCGCTGGCAGAGCATGACAAATCATGTGCGGTTTTCATGCCTGCTAGCACAGCGGTGAGAAGGTCTCTTTTCTGGCTGACCTGGCAGACGTATCTCTTTGCAGTGTTTCTATACTCTCATAGAAGAGAGGATCCTCTTTAAGACGGTCATCCCCGCTCCCCAGAACGAGAGAACCGCGCGGTTTTGGAGATTTTGAGAGAACGAAGAAGGCCGAGGAGAAGGAACTGGCCCGAGATCGAGGCTCTGAAGGCACCCATGAACCCGCCCTTAAAGTCCTATGAGGGTAACGTTTTTTCGTTTGCTGCACCTAGCCACCAGGAGGCTGAGAATGCGGCGCATGATCACGGAGGATAGAATCGCCTTTTTCTTATAAGATTGAGAAAAACAACAAAAAATTGAAAAGGTTTATTTCTCCATCACTTCGCCCAATATCTTCATGCCTTTCGTGAAGGGCGGCATTCCCGACGTGAGGAGAACGACCCTCAGTACATCCACTATCTCATCCTTGGTTACGCCAAACTCCTTTATGGCGCTTATCATCTGCTTCTTTGTAGCCCTTTCGTCGGAAGCAGCTGCATTGATCCCCATGGCGATGAGCTTCTGGGTCCTATAATCCAGGACCTTGCCGGTGTAAGCTGCCTCGTTCAGGGCTACTATGGCCTCATACAGATCCGGATAATCTCTCTTTACCATGGCCATGCCTTCGCCGAAGAATACCTGTTCTTTCATGCAATTCACCAATTAATTTACTACCTGCCTGAAGTTATAGATTGCTGTTAAGAGGATGTCTCTTTGCAGCCGTTGACCTTCAGACTCGCTTGGTCGAGAAAATGCAAGTCAGTTGCATGTACCATGTACCCCGCTAAGTCGAACTTGGATTGGGCAACAGCGTAGTAGTCGCGGACTGCGTCGAATTCAAGCCTGTGGAGAACTCGAAGGTGCTCGATGAAGCAGGAAGCCCCTGCCCCTTCAGGGACAAGGGAAGAAGTCGCCGCACTTTTTGTCCATTCTACTTTAAAGCCTCGTCCTGGCTTCTTTTCATCTCCCTCTCATAAGCCCTGATCACATCCGAGCGGGTGATGATGCCAATCAGCTTCTGCGCATTGTCTTTTTCCACCACTGCCAGCCTTCCAACGTCATTTTCATACATGAGATCCATGGCCATCTTGGCCGACTGGTGGGGATTAATGGTGATAGGAGCCCTGACCGCCACCTCCTTTACTGTCATCTTCTCCTGCTCATGCGGGGGAATTCTCCTGATATCATCAAAGGTTATCATCCCCACCAGACGGCCTTCATCCACCACAGGGAAACCGGTATAGTTGCAGCGGTAGATGCCATCTCTCACCTCCGAGATCCTGCAGAGAGGGCTGACGGCGATCACCTCTTTGTGCATCGCCTCCCCCACCGATACTTCGGAGAGCACCGGCTGGGGAAGATCGAGATAAATGCCCTTTCTCATCAGCTTGATAGTGTAAATGGACCCACCCTTCAACAGAATGCGAGCCACGGTATAGCTGGTGATGCAACAAATAATCAGAGACGGCAAGCCACCATAGTTGCCGGTCATCTCCGTGATCATGAATATACAGGTGAGAGGCGCCCCGGCTGTCCCGGCGAAAAGAGCCCCCATGCCCAGGAGCCCGTAGTCCAGGGGATTGGCAATCTGATCGGGCGCCAGGATCTCAGCCAGCATGCCCGCCGCCAGGCCGAACATGGTTCCAATGTAGAGCGTGGGCGCAAACACCCCGCCGCTCCCTCCGGATCCGACGGTGGAGGATGTTGCCAGCATCTTCAGCAAGCCCAAAGCTAGGAGCAGAAGAAGCAGATCGGTGGCTGGCGCTCTCGCTGCCAGCATGAAGACGTTATTGATGCCCTCATAGCCCACTCCCATTATGCCGAACTCGAAGAAGAATATGCCGCATACTCCTGCTGTTAGCCCGCCAACTGCCGGCTTCAGAATGTCAGGTAGAGGCAGATCCTGGAATCGGTCCTCAAAGAAGTAGTAGCCTTTCACCCAGAGGAAGGAGAGAAATCCAAACAGGGGCCCGATGAAAAAGCAGAGAACCATATCGAAGGTGGTAAAGTAAAAGTTGGGATTCACGAACTCCGGCACGGGGTCGATCAACTCCGTTGCTACCGCTTTTCCCACCACCGCCGCCAGCAGAATGGGTACCGCATCAAGTGATGTGAACTTCTTGCTGATCACCTCCATGCTGAATATCGCCCCGCCCATGGGTGCATTGAAGGTGGCGGCAATCCCCGAGGCTACGCCGCAGCAGGTGAGCACCTTCAAATCGCGTGCAGACAGCCTTATGGCTTTGCCGATGGCCGAGCCTGCTGAGGCTCCAATCAGGGCAATGGGCCCCTCCCGCCCGGCGCTCCCACCGCTGCCCAGGGTTATTGCGGAGGTGAAGATGAGAACCAGACCGGCTCGCTTTCTGATGTCGCCGGTAAACCTCTGCAGAGCGATCATGATATGAGATATGCCGTCGCCCTTCGCCTCCGGCGCCAGCTTGTAGATCAGAGGTCCGACGATGAGGCCGCCAAGGACCGGCAGCAGAACGACGAAGTAGCTATTCGGCAGGAGAGGGAGGAGAAAGCCGAAGAAGAAATCGTGGCTAAGCTCCACCAGCTTTCGGAAGGCCACTGCCCCCAGGCCCCCGCTTATCCCTACCACAATGGAGAGAAGGTCCAGGTAGATCCATCGCAGATCTTCTGTGAGCTTCAGATGGATATTCATCCACTCGCCATAGGCTAACACATATTCAGATGGTGATAAAAAAGCTTTTCTTTTGGAGGTGACTACTCCGAACTTAAGGAAGGCTTGATCAGAGGGATGGAATGGATTTGAATTTATCGATTATCTTCGTTCTTTTGGCTGCGAGCGCTGCAATCTCGACTGCTGCTCCGGGCGGAGAATCAATGATTGCTGATCTGACCATGATTCATGCCATCCAGGGAGATGGACAGTCAAGCCCATTTCAGGGGATGAAAGTCTCGATAGAGGCTATTGTTACCGCTGATTTCCAGGGAACAGATAAGCTGGAAGGATTCTTTGTCCAGGAAGAGGACAGCGATATAGATGACAATATTGAGACCTCAGAGGGCATCTATATCTATGATCCTGGACGGCTGGGAGTGAAAGAGAATGTCACCAGAGGTGATCTGGTCATAGCCAGGGGGCATATCGAAGAGTTCCATGGCCTGACCCAGATGAATTTAAAGGAGATAAAAAAGAAAAAGGCTGGCAAAAATGAGACTAAGAGCACTTTGACCGCCCACCAGCTCATCCTGCCGCTAAAGGAGGATTCGCTGGAAAGATACGAGGGAATGCTCTTGATGCTCCCTCAAGATCTGGTCATCACCGATATTGAGAATTTCTCCGCATATGGGGAACTGGCCATATCTCCCCAATCCCGGCTGCCTGTTCCCACCAACGTTGCCAAGCCCGGAGCCCCAGCCGCGCAGGTCCAGGAATTGAACAGTCGCAGCATGATCATCCTTGATGACGGCAGCAGCCGAAGATTCCCCGAGTCTTATCCATTTCCAAGAACCATTCGCTGTGCAGACACCATCCAGGGAATTATGGGGATAATGAGCTATGGCTACGGAAATTATAGATTGGAACCTTTGAATATCTCTAAAATCATAATATCCAATCCCCGGCCGATGAATCCTGAACCAGTGGGCGGCAGATTAAGGATTGCCAGCCTGAATCTGGAAAACTACTTTAACGGCAATGGAGCAGGCCGTGGTTTTCCCAGTGCAAGAGGAGCCAGATCGAATGGCGAGTTCGAGCTGCAGAGAGCTAAGATCATTCAGGCTATCACTGATATGAAGGCGGATGTGATCGGTCTCATCGAGATAGAGAATGATGGCTATGGAAACCTGAGCGCCATTCATGATCTATGTGACGGGCTGAATGCTCGTGAAGATGGGATTGGGTTGGAGAATTATTCATTTGTAGACCCGGGATCACCAAAGCTAGGCGATGACCTCATATCAGTGGGATTGATCTACAACAGAACAACGATCAGACCCATAGGCAAGGCAGCGACGACATCCATGGGCGCTTTCTCATCGGGCAACCGCCAGCCTCTGGCCCAGACCTTCGAGGAGATCAGCACTCTTGAGCGGCTTACAGTCGTGGTCGTTCATCTGAAATCCAAGAATCCGCCAGGAGGGGATGAGGTGGCGAATGGAGACAATAGGGATTGTGGAGATGGTCAAGGATACTGGAATGGTGACCGCACAAGGGCCGCAAATGAGCTGATAGATTGGTTGTCTTCCGATCCTACTGGAAGCCATGATCCCGACTATCTGATCCTGGGGGATATGAACTCGTACAGAAACGAGGATCCCATCATGGCCTTGAAGAGGGCCGGATATGTTAACCAGATTTCCTCTCTGCTCGCCTCTAATTCTTACTCATATGTGTTTCAGGGCAGATGGGGGGAGCTGGATCATATCCTGGCAAGCCCAAGCCTGACCGGACAGGTAACTGGAGCGAGCATCTGGCATATAAATTCCGATGAATCCCCTGACTTCGGCTACAGTGGCATTTGGAGCAGCCCAGACAAATATCGCTGCTCGGATCACGATCCATTGATCGCAGGAATCAGTCTAACCTGAGCCCTGGGCTCTCAGGATCAAAGCGGCATTGGTCTGCCAGATGGCCCCAAAAGCGACCAGACAGAATCTCAATGCCTCCCATCTGCTCCCGCGAAAGCCATGCCGCTTGATGGCAGCTGCATTCCTCAAAAGCTCCAGCTTCTGCTCGCTTGATAGACCTAGGTTCTTCTCTAAAAGAAAGCGCAACCGGTCGAAGACAGCATTCTCGAATTGCGATGCTTCGGCAAAGCTTCTCATCTTCTCCTGAGGGGGAGGAATCATGCTTTTCTGGTAGATGTTCACCGACTCCACCTCATAGAAGAGCGCCTTGACTGCATAGCCTGTTGCCTTCTGAGGAAGGATCAAGGCGAGGACAAAAGAGGCAAGAGCAATGCTTTGAGGCACCATTATAGCTTTCAGTCTTTCCCACCAGGTGAAGTGGGGATTTATCTCCGGGCGAATGTCCCGGCCGAAGAGAATCTTGCCCTCATATTTCATTTTGTAAAGCAGAGTGAGCTGGCTGGCGACGAGAACAGCACCCGGCAAAAGGTCCGGCCTCTTGACCAATCCTTCACTCCAATCGATATCATTCGGTCCAAACACCTCAAAGGGCTTGTAGAGCCTGACATGCTTTTCCAGAAACTTGATCGATTCTTCCAGGATGCTTTCACTCATGCCTGTTGATAGAACCTTCTCAAACTGCGTGCCATGCTTTTCATTCAGTCGCCAGAAGAGAGATTCAGCAAACCTTTCCACCCTGCGGACAGCAGCATCGCTCTTTGTCTGAATGATGAGATCTACATCGCTCTTTCCCAGGATGAACTCGCCTCTGGCTGCACTTCCGAAGAGAAGGATAAAATCTATATCATCCTCCATTGATCCCACAAGCCCAGAGACGAACTCTTCCAGGAATAGTTCAGCTCTCTGCTGATCCGCTGTCTTCAGGTTATTTGTCATATTTCCACTCATTATTATTTATATCAATCTGTTCTTCAGGGAAAAAAGCCTTGTCATATCAGCTAAATTGGTCCATTGTCGCTCGGGCATTTCAGAAATTTCATTTAAAAATAGAAATGTTATTTAAAAAATTTCAGTAGCTCAATCCAGTGAAATGAGTGCGATTTTCCTGTTTCCATGCCCGCTACCTTCCGTAAAATAACAAATATATATTAAATAAGCCTAAAGCTATTTATACGATCAATGAGAAAATATGCTAAAAAATATGTAAATCTCTGCTGTGTCAAAGACCAGGATCCTCCGGAGCCAAAGAGTCCTGAGTCTCATATGATTAAGTGCTGCATGATAACGGGCTGGATGATCAAGGGCTGGAAGATTTGGGGCGGGATAATTGAGGGCATTGGGGATAATTCATATGAAAAATTATAGCTGCAATAAATGGTTGATTTTGGTGATATTTTTGGCCGCGTTAACGATTCTGTGCTGTCAGAGTGCTTATTGCAGCCAACCCTGTATCGCGATGGATTTGAATGCATCCTTTGGGGGATCCTTTGACGACGAGCTATATTCCATTCAGCGAACCAGCGATGCGGGGTATATAGCCACTGGCAGAACAAAGTCATATGGCGATAACAATTATGATTTATTTTTGATAAAAGCCGATAAAAGCGGAAATATTTTATGGCAAAAAAATTATGGCGGGGCCAGAGAGGATGAGGGATATTCAGTAGAAGAGACCGCTGATGGTGGCTATATTGTAGCCGGAAGAACCAGATCCTATGGCAGCGGAATGTACGATGTTTGGCTGATGAAGGTAGATCCGTCCGGAGAGAAGATATGGGATAAAGCCTTCGGAGGAGCACTGGATGATGAAGCAAGCAGCATAAAACAGACTATTGATGGCGGATTTATCATCGCGGGCAATACAAAATCCTTTGGCAGCGGAATGTATGACGTCTGGTTGCTCAAGATCGACCAGTTCGGTGGCAAAATCTGGGATAAGACCATTGGCGGATCCCGAGATGATATGGGGGATTCGATCCAGGAGACTCGTGATGGAGGATTCGTCGTCGCCGGCACAACCGGCTCCTGGGGAAATGGCGATTCTGATGCCCTGCTGATTAAAATTGATTCGAATGGGAATGAGCAATGGAAAAAGACATTCGGTGGGCCCAGAAGCGAGCGGAATCCCTGGAGCAGAGGGTGGTCGGTCCAGCAGACTGCTGATGGCGGCTTTGCCATGCTCGGCTCCACCAACTCCGTTGGCTCTGGGGGATATGATATCTGGTTTATCAAGACCGATGCCAATGGAGATAAAATTGCAGATAAGGTTTATGGCGGAGCATACGATGAGGAAGGAGGCTCCCTGGTCAAGACAAGAGAAGGACACCATATTCTCATAGGTTCGACAAGATCCTTTGGCTCCGGGGGCTTTGATGCCTGGCTGATCATGACCGATCAGAATGGCGAAAGGATATGGGATCAGACATTTGGCAGCAAACTGGATGATAAGGGCTATTCAGTCATTCAAACGGATGATGGCAGCTCTGTCTTTGCCGGAAAGACAACGCCCTATATCGCTCAGACTACAAGAAGAAAAAGCGCATGCTACGGCGATTGTCAGCAACAAGAGCCAGCTACCTATTATGATGGCTGGCTGGTCGCTATCAGATCAGCTCATCCGATGATCGAGATCCAGCCTGCTGACTATTCAGCCTGCGAAGACCAGGAAGCAAGATTCAATGTGGTCGCTGCCGGAAATGGGCCGATATCATACCAGTGGTCGAAGAATGGATCCCAAATCGCTGGGGCTACAACAGACTCATACATAATTCCAGCCGCCAAGTTGGCAGATGCTGGAAGCTACCGGGTGAGGGTGAGCAATGCTTGCGGTTCTATCGAATCGAACCCTGCAGTTCTGACCGTCAGCTCAAAACCGGTGGTGGAGATTGAGCCGCTTGATGAGATTGCCTGCGAAGGATCGGAGGTTTTATTGAATGCGCAGGCATCTGGAACCGAGCCTCTGAACTACCAATGGAAGAAGAACGGAGAGAATATCACAGGAGCCAATACAAACCGCTATCTGATCTCCAGCATCCTGCCGACTGATGAAGGCGATTACAGTCTGGCAGTGAGCAATATATGCGGTATGGCAGAATCCGGAGCGGTTCACATATCTGTGAGATCCAGGCCAAAAATTCTGGTGCAGCCAATCAGCCAAACCGTCTGCACCGGCTCGCCGGTCTCCTTTGAGGTCCAGGTTGCCGGCAATGAGTCATATACCTATCAATGGCAGAAGGATGGCCTGAACATTACCGCAGCCAATGCCGCCGTTTTAAGCATATCAGCGGCCAATAGTACGGACCAGGGCAATTACAGTGTAATCATAGGCAGTGACCTATGCGGCTGGACTCAATCCGATAAGGCTAAATTGAGCATTAGATCAATGCCGATGATCACAGGACTGCATTTGCCTGCCAGCAAAAAGATATGTGAGGGATCGGATATAGCTCTTGTAGCCGATGTGACCGGCAGCGATCCCATCACAATTCAGTGGATGAAAGACGGATTGCAGATTCCTGGTGCAAACCTTGACTCTTTTGTCATCAAGAATGCGACCCGCAATGATTCCGGCAGCTATAGCCTGATCGTCAGCAACGACTGCGGCCAGATTGAATCAATTGCGTCCTATCTAAATATCGCAACCAGACCAGAGATTCTTGTCCAGCCTGCCAACCTGAGGGTATGCCAGGGTGCGGCAGCAACGTTCTCTGTTCAAGCCAAGAGCAGTGAGCCATTAAGCTATCAGTGGTTCAAAGACGGTATCAAGATAGATGGTGCTACGTCAGAATACTACACCATCCCTCAAACTAACCTTAGCGATATGGGAAGCTACTCGGTGCAGGTGGCAAATAACTGCAGCCAGGTCGAATCAGAGGCCGCTGGTTTGGATATAATTACCATGCCAAAGATTCTACTGCAGCCGGCAAACCTGAAGATATGCCAGGGCGCTGCAGCAAAATTCGAGGTTCAAGCAGAAAGCAGCGAGCCATTGAGCTATCAGTGGCTCAAAGATGGAGTGAATATCCCCGCTGCTACGTCTGATACGTACGCCATCCCTGCCTCTAACCTAAACGATACGGGAAGCTACTCAGTGCAGATAACAAATAACTGCAGCCAGATCGAATCAGAGGCAGCTGATCTGGATATCATCGCCAGGCCGAAGATTCTTCTGCATCCGGCCAACCTTAAGATATGCCAGGGTGCAAAAGCAAAATTCGAGGTTCAAATAGAAAGCACTGAGCCACTGAAGTATCAATGGCTAAAAGATGGAATCGAGATTCCGGGGGCAACAGATGATAGGTACACAATCGATCTAGCTGATATTGCCGATATGGGAAGCTATTCCGTTCTGGTGGCAAATAGCTGTAGTCAGATCGAGTCGGAGGCTGCCAGTCTGGATATCATCGCTATGCCTGATATCCTGGCCCAACCGACCAGCCAGAATGTATGCCAGGGGACGAGGGCAGCATTCTCTGTTCAGGCAGAGAGCAGTGAGCCATTGAGCTATCAGTGGCTCAAAGAAGGAATCAAGATAGAAGGTGCAACATCTGAATCCTACACCATCCCTCAAACTAGCCTCAGCGATACAGGAAGCTACTCAGTCCAGGTGAGCAATAATTGCAGCCGGATTGAATCGGAGGCTGCTGTTCTGGATATCATCGCTATGCCTGATATCCTGGCCCAACCGACCAGCCAGAAGGTATGCCAGGGGACGGCTGCAACTTTCTCTGTTCAGGCCAGGAGCAGTGAGCCATTGAGCTATCAGTGGCTCAAAGATGGAGTGAATATACAAGGTGCTGCGTCTGATACGTACACTATCCCTGCCTCTAACCTAAACGATACGGGAAGCTACTCGGTCCAGTTGAGGAATAATTGCAGCCAGATTGAATCAGAGGCAGCTGATCTGGATATTATAGTCATGCCTCAGATCCTGTCCCAACCGACCAGCCAGAAGGTATGCCAGGGGACGAGGGCAGCATTCTCTGTTCAGGCCAAGAGCAGTGAGCCATTGAGCTATCAGTGGTTTAAAGACGGGATCAAGATAGATGGTGCAACATCTGAATCCTACGCCATCCCAGCCGCTAGCCTCAGCGATACGGGAAGCTACTCAGTCCAGGTAAGCAATAACTGCAGCCAGATCAAATCGGAGGCTGCCAGTCTGAATATAATTGCTATTCCTGAGATTCTGATACAGCCGGTCGGCCAGAGGGGGTGTGAGGGGGCTACAACAACATTTTCCGTTCAGGCAGAGAGCAGTGAGCCATTGAGCTATCAGTGGTTCAAAGACGGTATCAAGATAGATGGTGCTACGTCAGAATACTACACCATCCCTCAAACTAACCTTAGTGATATGGGAAGCTACTCAGTCCAGGTAAGCAATAACTGTAGCCAGATCGAATCGGAGGCTGCCAATCTGGATATCATCGCCAGGCCGAAGATTCTACTGCAGCCGGCAAACCTGAAGATATGCCAGGGCGCTGCAGCAAAATTCGAGGTTCAAGCAGAAAGCAGCGAGCCATTGAGCTATCAGTGGCTCAAAGATGGAGCGAATATCCCCGGTGCTACGTCTGATACGTACACTATTCCTGCCGCTAAACTAAACGATACGGGAAGCTACTCGGTGCAGGTAGCAAACAATTGCAGCCAGATCGAATCAGAGGTCTCCAGTCTGGATATCATCGCCAGGCCGAAGATTCTTCTGCAGCCGGCAAACCTTATGATATGCCAGGGTGCTGCTGCAACATTCCATGTGGAAGCATCAAGCTACGAGCCAATTGAGTACCAATGGCTAAAAGATGGAATCGAGATTCCGGGGGCAACAGATGATAGGTACACAATCGATCTAGCTGATATTGCCGATGTGGGAAGCTATTCCGTTCTGGTGGCAAATAACTGCAGCCAGGTCGAGTCGGAGGCTGCCAGTCTGGATATCATCGCTATGCCTGATATCCTGGCTCAACCGACTAGCCAGAGTATATGCCAGGGGACGATGGTAACATTCGCTGTTCAGGCCAAGAGCAGTGAGCCGTTGAGATACCAGTGGCTTAAAGATGGAGTGAATATCCCCGGCGCTGCGTCTGATACATACACCATCCCTGCCGCTAACCTCAGCGATATGGGAAGCTACTCGGTCCAGGTAAGCAACAATTGCAGCCAGGTCGAGTCGGAGGCTGCTGTTCTGGATATCATCGCTATGCCTGATATCCTGGCCCAACCGACCGGCCAGAAGGTATGCCAGGGAACGGCTGCAACGTTCTCCGTTCAGGCCAAGAGCAGTGAGCCATTGAGCTATCAGTGGCTCAGAGATGGAGCGAATATCCCCGATGCTACATCTGAATCCTACACCATCCTTGCCGCTAACCTCAGCGATACGGGAAGCTACTCAGTGCTGGTGGCAAATAAATGCAACCAGATTGAATCAGAGGCAGTCCGCCTGGATGTAATTTCATCACCGGATATTCTTGTGCAGCCAAAAAGCCTGGAGACGTGCGAAGGTGCGGCAGCAACATTCGGCGTAAAGGCAAGCGGTGGCGAACCGCTGGAATACCAATGGTATAAGGACGGTACAGAAATAGAAGGAGCAACATCGAATTCTTATTCGATTCCAGTGGCTAGCCCCAGCGATAGGGGAAGCTACTGGGTACAGGTGAGAAATAGCTGCAGCCAGATCGGATCCAATGCAGCAATCCTGGATATCGTAGCCAAGCCGGAGATTCTTGTGCCGCCGACCAGCCAGAAGATATGCCAGGGAAAAGCAGTGACTTTCACCGTCCAAGTGGAGAGCAGCAAGCCTTTGAGCTATCAATGGTTTAAGGATGGAATAAAGATTCCTGGAGCCACCCAGGATGTTTACACGATTGCTCGGGCCGTTCTCAACGATACTGGAAGCTACTGGGTGCAGGCGGCAAACAACTGCAGCCAGATCAAATCCGGTGCTGCTGTTTTGGAGATAGTTGCATTGCCCGAGATTCATCTGCCGCCGGCCAGCCAGAAGGTGTGTGAGGGGGCGGCAGCAACGTTCTTTGTTCAGGCAGAGAGCAGCGAGGCATTGAGCTATCAATGGTTCAAAGATGGAATCGAGATCTATGAAGCCACGGCGGATGCTTATACTATTCCAAGAACCGGCAAATTTGATATGGGCAACTACATGGTACAGGTGAGAAATAGCTGCGGCTCGGTCGAATCAAAGGCCGCTTACCTGGAGATGGTCTCAATGCCAAAGATCCTTGTTCCGCCCAAGGGCCAGAGGGTATGCCAGGGAGATGCAGCGACATTCTCTGTGCAGGCAAGCAGCAGCGAGCCATTATCCTATCAATGGTTCAAAGACGGAAAGATGATCCAGGGAGCAACTGCTGATACCTACACCATCCCAGCCGCAACCTTTGGCGATACAGCGAGCTACTCAGTGCAGATAAGAGACAGGTGTAATCTGATTGAATCGGAGGCAGCAAATCTGCAGACAATTGGGGTGCCAGCCATCTCCCTCCAGCCGGCCAGCCAGATCGTATGCCAGGGAACGCCTGTGACTTTCAATGTTCGGGCAATAAGCGATGATCCTCTGAGCTACCAGTGGTTCAAGGACGGAGTGGAGATCCCAGGAGCCATAGCTGAGGTTTATACCATTCAAAAGGCCATCACAGGCGATAAAGGAAGCTACTATGTGCAGGCAAGAAACAGCTGCGGCCAGATCGAATCAGAGACTGCAAATCTGGATATAATCGCATTGCCTGAGATTTTGGTCCAGCCAACCAGCCAGAAGGTCTGCGAAGGATCGACGGCGACGTTCACTGTGTTGGCAAAGAGTGCTCAGCCTCTGACCTATCAATGGATAAAAGGCGGCAGGATCATTCCAGGGGCCAACTCTGAGGAGCTCACCATATTCGATGCGAATATGGAGGATATGGGTGAATACAGAGTTGCTATATCCAATGGATGCGGATTCATCGATTCAAATGCTGTGAGCCTGATAGTAGAAAGGCCGCCTGGGGATGTGGAAATTGAACCCGATTGCCTGATTGCCGACGCCGGTGAGACTGTGGCGTTCATAATGAAGGGCACCGCTGTTGGGGCAAATTCCTATCAATGGGAGAAGAATGGAGAGATAATTCCAGGAGAGGTATCACCCTCATTGATAATCCTTAATCCGAGACCATCTGATTCCGGCGGCTACAGACTGACAGTAAGCAATGGCTGCGGCTCGAATAAATCAAAAATGTCAGTGTTGAGGGTGGTGGAGGATTCAACAAAGGTTGATCCATGTTTAAATCCGCTGTCAGCATGCTGCAATTCGAGCTGAGGACGCTCGGGGATGCGCCCGAATGTGGCTGAACCCCTCTGAGAAACTGGGGGGCTCTATCACAGCCAAGCGCTTATAGTATCCCTGCACGTGCTCCCTTTTCCCTTTTTCATTCCTTTTTCTGGGCTCCTCGCTATGTAGTATGGGTGAACTTGAATCGGAAATTCTCTGTATCCTTTTGCATCTGGGGTGAACAGCGATCCTGACCCAACCACAGAGGCGCAGAGGAACAGAGACCAAAACCGCGGCCGGGCCTGACCCACATAATTCAGCGAAAAGCCCTTTTCCTGCACCTGCATTGTCTCCTTTCCTCTCCCTCAATCTCGTCCTCGAGCTTCTTCTTCTCACCTTCCCTTCAGCTCGTCTATATTCAAGGGATTGAGAGGCTTGCAGATGATCTCATTAACCCTTAGCCTTTTCAGATGCTGGCTGGAGGCGGCCTGCATCACCAGAGCGGTATCCGATCCTGAGGCGGTCCCCGCTATTGCTATTACCTTCTCTCCCGAGACCAGGAGGCCGGCATCTGTGGCCATGAGCACTATCTCGAAGCAGACCTTTACCCCCTGGCAGAAGCATCGCAGGAGGTTAGCCATTGTGGTAGCGCTGTTTGAGCCGTAGAGCCCGTCGGTATGAAAGAGCATCGTCCCAAAATGAACCTCATGCCCCTCTCTGCGCAGCTCTCTCGTCAGCGGATCAGGAAAGGCATTCTGCTCCCGATGAAAATCCCACTGATGGGGCACTACTATCAGCTTGATACCATCCCGGCTGAAAAAGTCTTTCGCCTTCACCGCAGTAGATCCGGTGGTGGAAGCCAGGACTAGCTTCCTGATGTTCAGGCTGCTTGATCTCTCCTGCACCAGCCGAAATGTCTCTAGGGTATTTTCCGATCCTCCCTCATCAAAATAGACTATCTTCTTATCCATTGAGCTTGTCACCTCTCCATCTTCAATCGACCGCATCTGATATCTTTTCTTCGGCTTTGAAAAGAGAGCATAAGCCCGGAGAAGACGAAAGATGAAAGATGGAGATGAAATCTGGAAGATAAAAGATGAAAGACGGAAGATAAACGATTTATGTCCGGGGGACGAAAAGATTTCAGCAGACAGTGGAGGACGATTATGCTAGATATATTGAGAGACCGGCGGAGCATCAGGAAATATAAGGATGTGAAGATCGATGAACAGATCATTGATCAGCTCAAGGAGGCTGCTTTGCGCTCACCAAGCTCCAGGGGTATCAATCCCTGGCGGCTTTTGTTCATCACCGATAAGGATATGCTGGAGGTGCTATCCCGCGCCAAACAAAGCGGCTCCGGCTTCCTGAAGGGAGCCAGTCTGGGTGTGGTGGTCATAGCCAGGGATGAGGAATCGGACGTCTGGATTGAGGACTGCTCCATCGCTTCCATCATCCTGCAGCTGACTGGCCAGAGCCTGGGGCTGGGATCATGCTGGATCCAGATCCGAAACCGGATGCATAATGATGGCCAAACCTCTGAGGATTATATCCGAAAGGCCCTCGATCTGCCGGATGGATCGAAGGTGGAATGCATGATCGCCTTTGGCTACCCTGATGAGATAAAGGAGCCCCATCCCAAGAGCGAGTTGGAGTACGGGAAGATACTGGAATCATAGGAAGGAGTGGTTGGGAAAAGGGCATGAGGATGGTCCTAACTCATCAATCTTTTTTATTCTGATAATTATTAACTCTGGTTAGAACTACTGAATGTCCAGAGAAAGGAGTTAATACTCATTAGAGCATATATGCTTAGTTGTTGACGCAAAATAAAATAGACAACTTTATATTGTAGAACATCGTTTATATATTATGGAAAGCGAAGTAGACTATGAACCATTCCTAAAAGCCTTGTCAGGTGCAGATCCGATCCAGGCAAGGCGTTTTGCGGCTGCGAAGGCTCTTGAACTTGGATGGGGCGGTGTCTCAAAAGTCTCTGCCATAACTGGATTTTCGCGTACTACTATCAATAAGGGCATTCAAGAGCTTGAGAGCAACGAAGATCTGAAGCCACCCGAAAGGCTTCGCAAGCCGGGTGGTGGTCGAAAACGAGTTGCAGATAGAGAGCCAAACCTATTGAACGACCTAGAAAAAATAATGGAAGAGAGTACAGCAGGCGACCCAATGAGTCTTCTCAAATGGACATATAAAT
>WBZO01003667.1_pt1 | contig 17538 bp, 9 predicted proteins | sample 5204261 | NCBI WGS metagenome assembly WBZO01 (sample SAMN12412400, study PRJNA552823) | activated sludge metagenome | isolation source: activated sludge from anammox sidestream of wastewater treatment plant... | place: USA: North Carolina | collected 2017-09
TCTGCGTTCCGCCGCAGGGATGGCCAGCTTGATTGTAAACTGTACCCCAGTGGGAATGACCCCGAGAATGGGGGAAAGCCCTCTGGACAAGAGTTTTATAAGCTCACGGCATGTAGTGTACGACCTGGTATATAACCCAATTGAGACCACGCTGATGCAAGATGCAAAGCAGCAAGGAGCAAAGGCAATTAATGGGGTGAAAATGCTGGTATGCCAGGGAGCGGTTTCGTTTGAATTGTGGACGGGTGTTAAACCTCCGCTTGAGATAATGGAAGATGAGGTCTTGCGGACATTACAACAGGCGGCTTTATGATGGGCATTAGAATGCGATATGGTATAATTTCAAAGGGCAGACAATCCCAGATACCGCCCCGATACTGGAAGTCTCAAAAGGTTGTCCGGACATTATGGTAATGACTCCTCGCAAAGATCTTGGGGAAATTCTGATCTCTAAGGGTGCGATAACCCAGGAACAGCTTGCGCAAGCAAGGGAAGCCCAGCGCGCAACACGTGGCGATCTCGCTCGTATACTTATGGACCTGGAAATGGCCAGTGACGCCCAGGTTGCTGAAGCTCGCGCCGAAGAGCGTGGAATGCAGTTTGTAGATATATCTTCTTCACGTATTGACCCCAGCGCTGTAAACATAGTCCCCGAAAGACTTGCCAAACGGCATAATGTTGTACCGTTCGGAAAAATGGGAAACCAGCTTTTAATCGCGACAGCGGACCCTGACGACATTATGGCTATGGATGATCTGCGCACGGTCGCTCGTGGGCTGCAGATCAAGCCGTTTCTTGCCACCGCTGACGGAATAGCGTCTGCCTTGGCCAAGGCTTACGGCGCTGAAGACGGTAATGGGACTTCGCCATCGGAGACGGCCGTTGTTCCCGTCGGGAATCCCGGCGCAACTCAACTCAGTGGATCAGCGTCCATAAGCGAGATGATCGCTCAATACGGCAGTGGTACAGAAGTCGCGGAGGAAGATACCGAGGCTGTTGCCAGGCAGGCAGAAGAAGCGCCAATCATCCGCATAGCCCACTCCATAATCCTCCAGGCTATTAATGACAATGCCAGTGATATTCACGTAGAGCCCGACCGCCGGGGAGTCAGGGTACGCTATCGCGTTGACGGCGTTTTGCACGAGACGATGACAGTGCCGAAATACATACAAGCGCCGCTGATATCCAGGCTGAAAATCATGGCGAACATGAACATTGCGGAGCGAAGGGTCCCACAGGATGGCGCTATTCCCATTCGCAGTGACTCGAAAGACTACGACCTACGCGTAAGCTGTTTGCCCACGATCTACGGGGAAAAGATCGTTATGCGAATCCTTGACAAAAGCAACGTCCTTATCGGACTTGCCAAACTTGGATTCAAACCCGATATCCAGGCGCGTGTTGAAGAGCTGATCAGCCAGCCAAACGGTATGTTCCTTTCCACGGGGCCGACCGGTAGTGGTAAGACAACCACACAGTATGCCGTTTTGAACAAGGTCAACTCGGTTGATCGGAACATTATTACCATTGAGGACCCAGTGGAGTACCAGTTAAGCGGGATTTCCCAGGTGCAGGTGCACAAGAAAGCTGGCCTTACGTTTGCGCTTGCATTGCGTTCCTTTCTCCGTCAGGACCCAGACATCATCATGGTTGGAGAAATGCGCGATCTGGAAACCGCTGAGATTGCCATTGAGGCGGCGCTTACGGGACACCTTGTCCTTTCTACCCTGCACACAAATGATGCCCCGTCAGCCGTAACAAGAATGGTGGATATGGGTGTTGAACCGTACCTGATTTCAGCCACCGTGATTGGCGTCCTTGCCCAGCGTCTTGCTCGAAAGATTTGCCCAAAATGCCGCGAGCCCTACGAAGTGGAACCCGAGGATCTTGCCAGGTTCGGCTACAAACCCGAAAATCGTGCGGATATGGAACGCATTTTAGGCGCAGAAAAAGCTGAGGAACTGCGTGGTCAGACCAGAATTACCTTATGGCGCGGAGCAGGGTGTGATAATTGCCGACAGAGTGGGCTGCGGGGACGGCTTGGAATATACTCGCTTATGGAGATGAACGACGAAATTCAAGACCTGATAGTACGTCGAGCCCCGCTGTCGGACATCCGTGACGCATCGAAAGCCAATGGTATGATGGAACTGAAGGAAGACGGCCTTTATAAAGTGCTGGAGGGGATTACCACACCCGAGGAAGTTATGAGGGTTGTCTTTACGGCGGGCGCGTAGCGAGACGTAACATATTTCTCGTCGGAGGCGATGAGTTGGGAAAGGGCAAGCCGATTTATATTGGTTTGTTTGGGCGAGAAGGTCGATAGACCGTTCGGGCGGCGTATCATTTCCAGCAGGCGACAGGTGGCGAGATTATTTCTGCACGCCGATGGTGGAGGTAGTATTTGTCTGGAGCATCAGGATCGATATCCGAAGAAATGCGGGCAGCGTCTGAGAAACCTCAGGGCCAGGTCCGCCCTATGGAAGAAGTGCATGTGGATGATCTGCTGCGCTCGATGGTACAGAAGGGCGCTAGCGATCTTCATATGTGTGTGGGTGTACCGCCTATAGTACGGGTGGACGGCCAACTCTTACCCCTGCCGTTTTCAAAGCTCACCTCGTCGGATGCGCAGCGCATAGTTTACGATATTCTTACCGACGAACAGATCCGGCGTTTTGAAGAAGACTATGAGTTGGACTGCTCTTATGCTGTAAAGCAGCTTTCACGCTTTCGTGTGAATGTTTATCGTGACAAGGGTGCATGTGCTTCGGCATTTCGGACCATTCCCGAAAAAATCCCTACCCTCCGTGACTTGCAGCTTCCGCGCACGCTTGAAGGACTTACGCGCAAACCGCGTGGATTGGTGTTGGTGACTGGTCCAACCGGGTCCGGTAAGTCAACTACACTGGCTGCAATGATCAATCAGATCAATAATGAGCGCAGTTTGCATATTATTACAATCGAAGATCCCATAGAATATCTGCACAATCACAAGTACAGTGTCATAAATCAGCGCGAGCTTGGGATGGATACAAGGTCATTCGCCGGCGCACTGCGGGCAAGTTTGCGCGAAGATCCGGACGTAATCCTGGTTGGCGAGATGCGTGACCTGGAAACCATCTCCATTGCCATTACCTGTGCGGAAACAGGTCACTTGGTATTTGCCACCCTGCACACCAACAGCGCGGCTCAAACCGTAGACAGGATGGTGGATGTCTTTCCGCCTGGTCAGCAAGAGCAAATCCGGTTTCAGCTTTCAAATAACCTGGAAGCCGTGATCTGTCAACAGTTAATGGCGAGGGCCGGGATGCCTGGGAGAATTTGCGCCATGGAGGTAATGATCTGCACGCCCGCAATACGGAATCTGATTCGTGAGGCTAAAAGCCACCAGATTCCTTCAGCCATCCAGACCGGAGCCAAGTTCGGGATGCAGACGATGGATCAGCATCTTCGCGATCTTTACCTTCAGGGCGTCATAACATACGATGACGCCATTACTCGCGCTATGCAGCCTGAGGAGCTGAAGAAGATGATAGAAACACCTCAGGGAGCGGTTGCAAGCGCGCCAGTTCAAGGGGGGGCGTAATTAATGCCGGCCTTTGCTTATGTTGTTCGTGATGATGCGGGACAGACACGAAAGGGCACTTCTGAGGCTGAGAGCGACGCCATCCTGAAAAAGAGGTTGGCTGAACAAGGTTTTGAAGTCCTTGAAATCAAGCAGACCAAGGCGAAGAAAAAGGCTGGGGCGCGGTATGGCAAGATAAAGCTCAATGAGCTTTCCATGTTCTGTCGCCAGTTCTCAACCATGATCGATGCCGGTGTTTCGCTTGTTCGCTGCTTAAGTGTTTTGCAGGACCAGACAGTAAATCCTCGCTTTAAGAGAATGATTGCTGACATACAAGGTGAGGTGGAGGCGGGCCAGATGCTTTCACGTGCACTTACCAAGTTCCCCAATGTTTTCAGCAATCTCTTTGTTGGGTTGGTTCACGCCGGTGAGGTAGGCGGCGTGTTGGAAGAGAGCATGCAGAGGTTGGCCAACTTCCTGGAAAAAGACCAGGAACTGCGGCGTAAGGTTAAGTCTGCCATGACTTACCCCATCATCGTCATGTTCGTGGCTGTGTCGATTGTCCTGCTGCTTGTTACCTTCATCCTGCCGAAATTTATGGATTTGTTTGTGGATCTAGGAGTAAAAGAATTCCCGCCGATGACCGCAATGCTGATGGCATTCAGCAAATTCCTGACCACCAAATGGTACATTATGATTGGCGGGCTTATTCTCTTTTTAACGGCCTTCAGAGCATTTGTAAAGACAGATGTCGGCAGGCGGGCGTATGATCGTTTCAAACTGAAAGCGCCCGTGTTCGGAAAGCTAAATCACAAGATTGCGATTGCGCGGTTCTCCCGTACGCTCGGGACACTTTTGGCCAGCGGTGTTCCCATATTATCGGCGCTCGAAACCGTGGCAGGAACGGTGTCCAACGAAATTATTGCCGAGGCAATTTTAACGGCCCGTGCCCGTATCCGCGAAGGAGACCGTATCGGCGATCCCTTACAAAAGAGCAAACTCTTCCCCCCGATGGTAGTACAGATGATTACCATTGGAGAAGAATCCGGAGCGCTCGATGCTATGCTCGGAAAAGTCGCGGACTTCTACGAGGCGGAAGTTGATGCGGCGGTAGACAGCTTGACTTCAGCAATTGAGCCGGTACTTATCGTGTTTCTGGGATTTGCCGTGGGTTTCATCGTGATCTCAATCTTCCTGCCTTTAGTCGCAGTAATAAACAGCTTGTCAGGCGGCGAAGGAGGCACCTAGAGACTTGCCCGAGTGGTTAAGCGAGGCTGTGGCGTTTGTCTATGGCGCAGTGGTGGGGAGTTTTTTGAATGTTCTGATCTGGCGGCTGCCGCGGGAGGAATCCATTGTGCGGCCGCCTTCGCATTGTACGGAGTGCGGATATACGCTTAAGGCATGGGACAACATCCCACTAATATCGTGGCTGGCATACAGGGGACACTGCCGCAATTGCGGGGTTCGGATATCGTCACGGTATTTCTGGGTCGAGTTGTTTACGGCGCTTGTGTGGCTGGCAATATACCTCAAATTTGGATGGAGCCTGGAGTTCTTTCAGTTTGCCGCCCTGCTTTCGACGCTTATTGCGGTTTTTGCCATCGATTTGGAGCACTATATTATCCCCGACCAACTTTGGATTTTCGCGGCTTTCATAGGATTCGCTGCTGACGGTATTGGACTTGCTTTTCACATCAGAAAATTCCCATGGGCGGATTTTCTTTGGGTCCCAGTCCCGTTTATGGGTGGATATGAACTTCCCGTTCCGCAGTCTGTTGTTGGTTTCATCGCGTATGGTGCTTTGGTGCTTGTGGTGGGTGTATTGGGGGAAGCCCTGCTGAGAAAGGAAGCCATGGGAGGCGGTGATGTGAAGCTCACGGCCGCAATTGGAGCGAATATCGGGGTGGTGTACGGTATAGTGTCATTCTTCTTATCCGCCGGTATTGGAGCGATAGCGGGTATTGCATTGATTGCGGCAAACCGAAAACAAAGGTTGGATGAGATACCATTTGGACCAATGCTCGTAACCGGAGCGGCGCTAATGGTATTTTATGGCCCCGATATTATAGACTGGTGGATGCGCTATGCGGGGCTGAGGTAAGGGAACTTCAGCGCCCTCCGCACAGTCTGCAAATAGACAGGGCAACGGATCTGTTGAAGATCATTGCCACACTGATAGCACAGCTTAAGTAGCATTCGGGCGTTTCAGAAAAACATGGGGCGTTCTTTTTTGCCTGGTTCAGCGCCCCATGACGTGATAAGCAGGACTGGCCGGATTTGCAGTGGAGCCAGTTGAGAGAAGCAAGCGGCTTTATCGGATTAGGGAGGGGAGACAAATATGAGTTATGCCAATAAACGCGGATTTAGTCTGATTGAGCTTTTAACCGTTATCGCAATAATTTCTTTGTTGGCGGCGATTATTTTTCCTGTAATGTCTTCAGCGCGGGCAAGGGCGCGACAGGGACAGTGCATTACCAACCTCAGCCAGATTCAGCAGGCGCTTAAGTTGTTCAGGAACGATAATAACCGTTATCCTCCTGTCATTGCCGGATTCGCAGAAGGCGGTGGCTCCGTGCCCACCCCACTAGATGCCATAAAGAATGGCACACTCTTTCGGGAATATATCAAATCGGTGAAGGGATTGGCATGCCCCGACAGCACGGTGCAGGATATGACAAGGGTATATCCCGATCCTCTGGGCACCGCCAATCTTATAGGATTGGATAGGAAAGTCAATGGTAACCCCGGGTATCTGTATGCTTACAGCAGTTATGACGCGCAGGTGATGGCATATAACACAGATCCCAACTTGGCCGAACCGCGTTATACCCTGGCATGGGCAGATAAAAAGGAAGATCTGGCGGCAATAAATCCGGCCGCCGACCCAGACCTTACCTTCATGCGCCAATTGAAGTTCAGGAACCCTCCCGATGATACCGTTGTCACCTGGTGCGGCTATCACAGAGGAGGCAGCCAGACACCAGATCGAAGTGGCGCGATTGACCTGGTCCTGTTCCTGGATGGCCATGTAGACAGAATTCCATCCGACAAACTTTATCCCAATGGCACCAGCACTCCGTGGAATTATCCTTATACAATAAAACCCAAGCCGTAGCTGCTGAACTGGGACCGTCGAGACACAAAAACTATGTTAACCTGGTTTTATAACCGAAAAGGGACGTCTCTTGTTGAGGTGCTTACAACGCTGGCGGTATTGGTTGTGGGCATATTATCAGTGGCGCGAGTGTTCTCTGGCGGCTTCAACGTTCTGAAGCGTGGAGAAAATGTTACGATAGCTTCACGATTGGCTGAACGTGAGTTCGAGCGGCTGCGGTCAAGGTCGGACACGCTGCCACTGGGAATTACCCTGATAGACGGCATAGCAGCCACAACACCAGGCCCTCCCATTACGGATGCCAACCGCGCCGGGATCAGACAGATTATTGGGGAGACTGTAAAAATCCCCGCTCCCAGTATGGATGCCGGCCTCAGCGGCGCGGTTGTGGGCTCCGTTCATAATCTCACCTTTGCGCCCATTGCCCCCATCACGCCGGACACGCCCGTACGCGTATACTCGGCTCCCATGCAACGGCGCGTGATGGATTCGACAGATTCCGATAATGAGCCGTGGAATTGGCTGCGCATGACTCAGTATGCCATTGATTATGATGAAGCCAAAATTTGTTTTAGAAGCACAAATTATATGCGGACATTTGTGGTTTCCTATTCTTATTGGACTGCCACGGACACCGGGCGGGAAATCCATGTGGTCAGCGGCGAGCATATAGAGGTGCCTGCGGGAGCTGGTTGGCTGGATATTCCACTAGGTGGAGCGTCTGTGAGCTCTGTTTCGGATTTTGAAGGGCTTGACAACCGCAGCGACCAGGTATCCCGCGCGTTTAACCAAATCGCCGTAGCCGCCAACTTTGACCCTTACGATCCATATCAGTATAAGATTTTTGATGTACTGCTGGGGCGCATTGCCTTTAATCCGGCAGGGTATTCCTTCAAAGAGCAGACCCCGCAGGGAGTAACGGAGCTAACGGCGCATATAGATTACTACGTTTACGATTGGGGTATCCTAAACGAGACTTTTCAAGTGCCGGATTCCGAACCATTCCGCATACATACCACTCTTAAAAACATTAAGCAAATGGGTGTTACGGTTGAGGATGATGGCAGCTTGTATCCGGGAATGGCCCCTGGCGTGACCGATGTGCTGGTTGTGGACGAGGCGACAGGCGCAAACCTTATCGATGTGGCTGTAGATTATCGCAATGGCATCATTGAGCTTGCCCCCAACCTTAAAATTGGGCCGCTTGGCGAGATATCACCGGCAGGCCGCACCATACGAGTATTCTATCGGGCAGAAGGGAACTGGCAGGTTCAGGTGCAGAAGGCCTACGAACGCTATACTGAAAACGACACGCTTGGAATTTATCGCGAATATGGTCACTCCGACACTGTCAACCCTACTGAGATACGGTTCAATCCTATAGACGCGGGGAAGTCCTTCTCGGTTGATTATCTTTGGGTAGACTCAGCAGGAGACGAGCATACGGTTGTGGGAGAAGTCCATCGCGCGCCTGATGGTTTGACACCGGGAGGCAGGGCTTATATTAATCTGAACCACATTCCTGTTCTAATACGCGAAGTGCGTGGAGTGTCTCTTAAAGTGCGGGTGATGTGGAGTGAAGGCTCAAAGCTGGACAGCAGCGGAAACGCAGTTCCACGATGGCAGAATTATGACCTTGATGGCGAATTGAGCCGCACCCTATCGCTGGCCTAAGATGATATTCATCGGTATATATAATCGACGCAGTTGTTGCGATGGCAAGGAACCACGGGGATTTACCCTTATAGAGCTTCTTGTAGTGCTTGCAATCACGTCTGTTTTGGTGTCCCTTTTAATTGTCCCCCTGGTGCAGAGCTTTTCCATTACGCAGAGGACACAAATCAATGTCCGGTCGCAAGACGCTGCCCGCATGACCCTTGAACAGGTCACCCGCGAGATTCAGGGTGCAATTTTCGTATATGACAACACCGGGATGGCTATGCGAGTGCCGATTGCAGGGTCTCCAGGCGCTCCGAGCATTGCCTTCGATATCCCCTATGCACGGGTGGACCTGGTTCTTCCCAAAATGATGATGCATTGTAATGATCCTGATCATGACCCACAACACCCGCGCGATTATCCGCGCGGTGACCTGGCTTGGCCGGCCTGTCCTTATGATGGATCACTGAATATCGAGGCGCGTCCCGCGAACCCACTTCAGCCGGGAGATAAAATAGTTCGCTACTTCGTCGGGCTAAAGGATCCAACTAAAGAATATTCCAATGGTTTCGAGAATAATCTGGCCCTGGCAACAGATATCGACAATACATTTGTGCTTTATCGAGTTGAGTTCAATCCTGCCGACGAGAACTTAATAGACAACTCGAACAACCAGAACGGCTTGCAGCGCCCGGACTTTTTCTACAACCAGAACAGGGCGCCCAACGGCAAGAGCTTCGCCGCAAATTGGCAGACTGCGGCTAAGGTTGTGGGACCATCCAAGGATGTTGACCTGATTCGCATAGCATCTCAAGATAGCAATGGGAACCCCACCAGCGTGTTATCCTCAATAAAATTTGTGCCCAACCGCGTTCTGGACGATGTTCTAACACCAACCGATGTGGGACGGGTAGCCGAAGGTGAGCCTTTTTCTCCTCCGACAACTTATCGAGCCACAAGTGGGCAGTGGGGGACTGATTACCAGGTTAAGCTATACAGGAACAATTTTTCGTCTGTGTATTACACAATGCGTGACCCGGCTACGGGCCATGTTTCCATTTACAAGGCGGGCACAAGCTCGCCAGTGTTTGACATAACCGCCTGGGATATAAATCATACCATAACGCCTGCAAACCCGGAAATTATGTTCACAGTCGATCCTAATAAAGGCGAAGTTTCGTTTGAGTTTCCTATGCCCGTTGAAACGTGGCTTGCGTCCGATATACAGGCAATGAACGAGAATTTTGCCAATGACATTGACACTGGAGCGGGGGCGCTGCGTCTTTTTCAGGTCAGTGGTATGTCCAAGATGCCGCCTGCTGCCCGGATTGTCCCTGGATCCGAAAAAATCACGGGCCCAAACTGGAATCCGGGACCGGGCTACGGAACGCCCATACTTTATACAAGGGTTTCCTCACTTACTGACGATCCGGGTCCGAACGAATACCGTATAAACTATCGCACCGGTGAAATAGTGTTTTATTCGCTGTTGAACCCTTGCATGCCGGATGATGGGGCAGACCTTCAGGTACGCTACAGCGTCCAGACCAACCAGGGCTTTGAGTCAGCTGCAGGCGACATTATGAGTGCCGATTATGTTACCAAGAACCTTCTTTCCGTCCAGGTGGCGTATCGGATTTACGATGACCGAGGCAAGGCAATACAGCTTGCCCTTACAAATAATGTGATGGTACGGAATTTCCATAGGTAGGCATGGGATTGATCACTTTAGAGCAAATTGACAACAAACTGCGGTCTAGCAAAGGGCAGTCCCTGATTATCGCTCTGTCCGTAATGTTTATCATGGTGTTTCTGGGGGGGTTATTTGTAACACTGATTTCTCGGAATCTGCAAAACGCTGTTCGCTCCGGAGACGTGCTCACGGCACGTCAGATGGCCGAGGCGGGAATCCGCTACGCGGACAAAATGTTGACCTACAGTGAAGATGGGGCCGATTGGCGCCCCGTTCCCGATGACCTTGACCCTGCTGTTTATTCTGCTCATCCGGACATCAGATGGCTTCAACCCTATGATCCCATCGATGCTCCAACAGGTGGCTTTACCAGCTTTACCAGCGGCAGCGGCAGGTTTTTGCTGCGTGTCAGTTACACGCCCAGTCGCGGCGATTCAATGTCACGCTACATAAAAATTGAAAGCGTCGGACGTTCGGGCTTTGTTGAGTCGAACTTTATGGGCAGCGGGTCGCCCGACCCCACTACGCTAGCTGGCAGTGGGCCTATTCGGCTGCGGCAGGAGCTGACAGCTTATAAACCTATAGGTATTACCGACTATGCCAGGTTTATTACCAACAAAGAGAAACGGACGGAGCCTCTATCGTTTGGTCGTGCACCAAACCCAACGCGAATGGTTTTTGGCGGCCGGGTCGCGGGCCAGGAAAGGTACGGCCCCCTGCGCGTAAACGGAAACCTGTTGTGGCGAGGAGAGGTAGATATTTTTCTTGATGGGAAAACGTATGATGGCGGCGTGCTTCCGGTAAGCGGTGTTGAGGTTGCCGGCGATATCACGCACGACATAAACACCAACGTGCGCCTGTTTCTTACGATTGATGGGAGCATGGACAAACAGACTGCCTGGCCCACGCGCAATGCCACAAGTGATTTAGATCCCGATTTCAGTACTTTTTATGGCTTCTATCGCGACGGTCTGGAAACACCCGAGCGTGCGGATATGTCTGGGAACGATCCTTTGCATCAAGGGCTGCCGCGCGCGATCAAACGCCTGGAGCCCCCCCTGGTTGACCAGGAAGATCCATCTTCCGGAACCACGCGTTACCGCAGACTTACCCTTTTATCCGGCGTGGGCGCGCTCCTGAACGGTCGTTACGTAGACAGCGGACGCTATGGGCACGGCAGGGGTATATATATCGATAATTCGCGTGATACTCAAAGCGAGGGTAGCTCTATCTTTGGCGGCGGTCCAACACTGAGGGCAGAGTGGATGCATCCAAACAACAAGGGTAACTGGCATGGGTCACATTATGTGCCTCCAGGAGTTGTCATCCGTATCAATCCCGATGCCACCCTCACCATTACCCGCACCGATGTCCGCACAGGTCGGCGAAGCGGTGGCGCGATATGGACATCCTATAATAATACCACCTCGCCTCCCAGACTCAGATTTGAGCCGGGATGGGGACCAACCGCGACCTTTGCGTATCCCGAGAACGGTGTGGTGTTCGCGGAGGGAAATATCCGAATTTCCGGGGTTGTAGCTAAGGATAAGCAGCTTACCATAGTCTCCGACCAGTCCATCTATATTGAAGGCAGTATTCTTAAGGATGATCAGGATACTTCGGCCATTGCGCTGCTGGCGCGTAAGTATATAGTCGTCAATACAACGCAATTTTTCAACCTGCCGCCGTTGTCCAGCGCAACATGGGAATCGGTGGTGGGCGGTGGACAGCCTCCTTTCGCGCACCGCGTAACTACGAGCCCAACTTCAAATTTCCAGACAAATATGACGTTCGGATACTGGTTCCCCGCAGCAGCGAGCGGGCTCCTGACAGCAGCGGATTACCCTTCCTGGTCTGGAAGTGGGAAGAAGGTCCATCTGTTCCTGAGACATGCCTCCGCTGGTGCAAGCGCGGTTATGAGCTTGTTCCTGAATGGCGTCCCTTACAATTTTGGTCCAACCCCGTTTTATTTGATGGATGATGCTTCGACGCAGTTTGCTCCTACGTTTGAAGGTAGAGTTTTCGGTATGGACCTAGGCTTGTCCGGGGCCACATTGAACCCGGCGCCGGGGTTCACGAATTCACTGCAGATTGCGCTGTGCCAGACAGGTTTGGTCCATTCGCGTGGAGATTACCAGTTGGAGTCTATGGCCGTCGTTCCGATGGATGTCAACATTCAGGCATTGTGTTACGCCGAAGAAGGGTCGTTTTTTGTGATCCCGGGCCCTTGGTTCAACACCAATCCCGAGGACACACCCGAAAGAGAACAGCAAACAGGCTCCCGTCCGGCTTATATCAAGAATCCGGAGTTTCCTTATTACGGAGAGCCACTTGACATCAAGATTACCGTCGATGGAGCCATCTCAGAGAACTTGCCGGCAGCGGATGGTGATGTAGCAGAATGGATGCAGCATTGGGGCAACATCCCAAAGACTTATGGCTCCAGTTCACAGGCTACAATCCATCCACAGGAGGGTATAACGTTTTTGTATGATCCGCACCTGGGGTATCCGGTTTTACCGAATGGTAAACCGTTTCGTGTTGAAGCCGATCCGTATCGCGGCCCTGGTGGAGCCGGATCAAGAGGTGAGCATCGGCCGCTACCGGCCACACCCAAACTACCGGTGTCCCCAGACCTAATTTATGTTGGGAGGATGTCAAGTTAGCGTCGGATGCTCAAGCCCAGTTCACCGGTTCAGACCCGGTTCGTTGGACTAAAGGGCCGGTGTTACACTTTCATCCTCGCACCGTGGTACTGCGAAGGATGATCGCCAACCGGCGAACATTCTAATTGTCCTCGGCGTCTGAAAAATATGACGTCGGAGCCTTTTTCCTGGCTGAAACGAAGCATTGGCTAGTCACTGAATCTAAGTGACATTCTTAATTTGTACAACCAGTACAACCAGCATTGTAGAATAATGGCTTAGAGATTATGCGTGTAAAGTTCATCATCCCGAGCTTAATTTTTTTCATCTCCCTGCGCTTGACTCAGGCAGCGTTCGGCGCCAGCTTTATTTATTCTGAAAGCCGAAAGGTAGTGCGAGTATGCAACCTGCTGCTGCCTGGGAATGGCTCGGGGAGCAATGCAGCCGGGTGGAACGCGGGAATGTTCGCCGTCCTTGACCAGAGGCTTGACCTGAAACCTCCTGGATGGGACTTTGTAAACCCGCTTGCCCCGCCAATCGTGACTCCAGACATCCGCAGCAGATATGCGGGATTCACAGCGCTGAGCGTCGGTCAATATGTCACCAAATCCATGCCTTGTTATTGGGATGTCAAGCTCGACGAAGTGACACTGTCACGACTGCTGCAATTTGACTTGGTTTATCTTGCTGTCCCCCAGGGTGTGACAATAAATCTTGAACCAGCACAGCGCGAACTGCTTCGCAAGCTGGTAGACTCCGGTGCGCAGTTATGGATCGATTGGTGTGGGTCAGGGAGCAGCGCCATGGGTAAGAGTGGTTGCGGCTTCAGCAGTTTCTTTCTTGATAATACGGATTTTGAAAGCGCGCCCAGTGGCCGTAAACCTGCTTTCGTTACATCTCGGCATCATCCCCTGATAAGCTACCCGTTCTGGCTTGACCAGACAGAGATCAACTATTTGGGAACGCCGAACGCACATGGCGTAGCAAGTGACGGCTCCTCGAACGACCCTTTCCCTGCGGTGTTTACAGGTGTTGTACGCAATGGAGCCCCTGGAGCGCTTCCGCAGGTTGCAGCGGGACAATATGGTTCGGGGCATATCATCCTGACGGCAAACAACATAGGGGGCGGCATAGTCAGAGGCGGTTTCGGGGGCATTCCAAATCCCGCGTTCGCCGCTCCGCAGGATGTGAAGTTTGCTTATAACGTGGTATCGTGGGGTTCCACTTACACAACCACCTATAAGGATGCCGGGCATTCCTCGTCTGCACAGCAGGGACCAGGAGCACCTTTGGTTAAACGGTGGGAGTTTACAAATGCAGGAGGAGCGCCTGGCGCAGCAGCAGCTATTTACAAGGGTGTCATTTTTTATAGCGATGCCAATGGAGTGCTGCATGCATTTGATGGGATTCCTCAACAGGATCTGGATGGGGACGGTAATCCCGACGATGGCGTTCCGGATTTGAGCCTCGGAGCTCCGTATGATGAAATTTGGCGTACAAGCATCGGAAGCGCAATCTCTGGCCCAACCGTTTGCACCTGGCCCGGAGGTGGCTCGTTTGCCCCTGGCATGGATGTTGTTTTGATAAGAACAAGCGATGCGGTTGTAGGCGTACAAGCGTTTCCAACCCCGCTTTCCGGGCCTCCCGCGAGGCAGATGGTTATGCCGGGAATACCATCCATAAGCGATCTTCCCGCGCCAACGTATCATAACAGCATCATCTACGCTGTAGGCGGAACAGGTTATCTTTATTGCTATGACCCACTGGCGGGCCAGAGGTGGGCTATACCCGAACCGACAGCCCTTTGGGCGCTTAGTTCAAGGCCTAGTTCTCCTACTGTTGGGTGGACACAAGATATTGGTACGAAGGCACTTGACCTTATGGCGTACTGGTGCGCGGCGCCAACCGGATTTTCAGGGCCTACTCCCAACGATCAGTTGTATTCCGCGATTTTCAGTACCCGCAACGAGCCTCTGCTGCGTCAGGGAACAAACATCGCCGCTACGCGCTATAACAACGCTCGTAATATCGACCCAGGCTGGAAGTTATGGGGGGTGCTGCCCACAGGTTGCATAGACCTGAGTACCACCGCGACGCTTCCGGTTGCTGTCGCGGGACAGTTTCAACTGCCGACCACAGGCCTTCCGGCAAATTTCACGGCTGCAACCCCGGTGTTTGCCGATTATCAGTTTACACGTGTGCCCCCTTCACCACTTAACCAAAACCTGCTGCCTCGTCATCGGTATAGCCCCAAGCCGGAAGCAACGGCAGCGGGGAGCACTGTTCCCGCGTATCAAGTTACTGGTACCAATGCCACGGTAGCGATGGGACCTGACGGTACGCTTTATATGGTGGGTGATCGTGGGACTTCATCGCAGGTTGCCGCCGTACAGGAATATGGGCCCAGGTTGACCGTAACACCCGGCTCGGCTCCCGTTCCGCCCGCCGTTTCGGATTGGTACTATTGGCTTGGCGGCGCGCAGAACTCCATTGATGAAACTAACGACTTTACTCTTGATCTTATTGATGACAGCGCGCCCAATGTACCACATAACCCCAACCGCTCTCTTGGCCTTGCCCTGCAATTGGGCAATTTCAAGGCGGTAGGCCCTCCAGCGGTTACAGACGAAGCGGTTTATGTTACAGCCAAAGGTGTGGACGGAGCTGGAAATTCCGCGACCGCTTTGTTTGCGTTCGCCAGGAAACATTCGTTCCAAATAAAAATAGGGCCGGACGTGAACTTCTATGACACTACAGGAAACCTGCTACCCGTGAAGATATGGCAGCCCAATGTGTTCCAGCCGGTGAGCTTCCCTCCGCTCTTGGAGGCTGGTAGAGTTCCGAGTCAGAATATAGACTATGGTCGGCGGACAATAACAGTTGACAACTTCGATCAGAGTGATCTGTTGATTGGCTCCATAGAAAAGCGTCCGCTGGTGGCCGGTGTTCCGGTCACGGTCCTGGTTGGAGATATCGATGTGCCGGTGGATTGGCGGCAGTTTACCAACTTGCTATGGTACTTTATCCCCTATGCTCCCGAAACAATCCTTCCCAGCAGCCTGGTTGCCCCCACAAACCGCGCCCAAGGAACACCATCACCTCCAACGGTCCTGGGGGATTATGTATATTTCGGTACTCAGGATGGGCATATCTACGCTGTAAGGACGGATGCCAGGCCGTCTCGAGGAAAGCAAATTTTCGGAATCAAACCGAATTATATGCCCCAGACGGTTTGGGATAAATCGAATAAGGATGTGGCGTGGCAGGAAAAGGTTTCCAGCGGGGAGTTCACACGGCCCGTTTCCGGGGCAGGTGGTCTGCTGGCAGCTGTAAGTAGTGGGGGGTTGGCTGTTTTCGATTCTCCAACCACGCTGATAGTGGACAATAATCGCATCCTTGAAGTTGACGGTGGTTCTCAGGCTGTGTGGTCGCTGGATGGGACAACACAACAGCAGTTGCATGGCTCCGATCCGAATACGCCCACAGGTTATTCAGCTCGCAAGACGCCGTTCTCCCGCCCGTCTGTGGCGCGTATTACAGAAGGCAACAGCCTTGTGGTATGCGATTCCGGCAACAACCGTATTGTTAAAGTTGACCGGGCGGGCCAGGTGCAATGGGAGATCAGGGATTTTGAAGATCCTCTGCGGTTGCTAGCCTCCGGCGAACCCAGGACACTTGCCGGGCCAACCGATGTGCGTATGTGGTCATCTGCTGAAAAGGACCCTTTAGACCCCAACGGGCCGATGGCGTTTGTGTATCACTATCTGGTGGCGGACAGAGACAACTTCCGAATGTTGGATTTGGTGGTGCGTTTCGACGCCAACGGTAAGCCACTGCCTATTCCCGGAGCAGTTGATAATAATCAGCCTGTAACTGCACTCAACTGGGTGAGCTCATCTCGCCGTGAAGGGCGGCTGCTGCGCTATGAGACGGCGCAGACATTTGTTCGTGATGCAAGTGGTAACGTGGACGCACTATCCGCGGTTTCTAATTATTCAATAGAGCAAGCGCCCCTCGTTGCGCCCGCTGACGCACAAGGCGGAGGGATTGTACGCCTGGATTATGCAACCGTGACCATGTCCGGCAACAATGCAGTGTGGACATATCATCGCCCAGGCAAGGTAACCGGCGAAGCGCCTAACATTATGGTTGGAGGGAAGGAACACAAGCTTGTCGGCCCGCGCTTCTTTGAGAGGTTTTGGGTGTCTGCAGGGGTATTCCACGATATTATCTGTGACAATGAAGGCGTATGGGAACTGGATGATGGGGCTGCGGTTGTATGGAGCCTGAGCAGCAACCAATATAAAAACAGCTTGCCTCAAGACAGCCCCAGCGGGATTATCGCCAACCGTGGAGTTCCGCTAAGAGCATCATCCGCAAAGGTCCTGCCAAACGGAAATATGCTGATAACCAACGAATTTACCGGATTAGGCGCAGGTGGCGCTGAGTTCCACGGTGAGGTGTTTGAAGTAAACCGACAAGGCGCCAACCCAAGCGTTTTGGATCCGCCCAACAAGATCCTGTGGTCGGCGCCTGCGATTACGCTGGCGACCAATCCCGCCCCGCCCCCACTGGTGAATCCGGTGCAAGAAATCAAAGGGAGCTACATCATTGAGCAGCCGACGTTTGCCGATCGAAGATAATAAACCCACGCCAGACCGTAAGCGTTGGTGCTGGATCGGGCTGGTGGTGATATCGCTTGTCTATCTGTGCCTGGCCACGCCCGACGCAAATGCACAGGGATGGCCCAAGATGCACCACGACCCGGGTAATACGGGTTATCAGGACAATCCCGCGGGTGCGCCGGGAATTGGTCAACCCGACCCTTCCAACCCGAATGGGGACTTGATGAACCCGTTGG
>WBZO01003668.1_pt1 | contig 17537 bp, 17 predicted proteins | sample 5204261 | NCBI WGS metagenome assembly WBZO01 (sample SAMN12412400, study PRJNA552823) | activated sludge metagenome | isolation source: activated sludge from anammox sidestream of wastewater treatment plant... | place: USA: North Carolina | collected 2017-09
TCCCCCTGGGCACGCATGATCGCCGACGCTCCCGTCTCGTCAAGTCCCATCTCCCTCCTCCTTCAGTTAGGAGGGTGGGGAAAATTCAATGACCACACCTGGGGATTATTGGATGACCGCTGACACTACGACCTGATCGCGGACCAATGGTCGCAAGAACGCCATGCGTCCGGATTCCGCGAGCAACCATCTGTCGATCGGTTTCTCGATCTTACCGCACCCGGGGCCCACATCCTCGACCTCGGGTGCGGATCGGGAAAGCCGATCGGACGATACCTGCTCGACCGCGGGTTCCGGCTCACAGGGGTCGATGCCTCGTTGGCCATGTTGGACCTGGCCCGGACCAATTGCCCCGAGGCCGAACTGATCGTGGGTGACATGGTCTCGATTGCACTATCCGATCGGTATGACGGCATCATCGCCTGGGATTCGATCTCACATCCCGAAGGCAGAGCATCCCGCGCTGTTTGACAACCTGCACAGGTGGGTGAGGCCGGGAGGGCCGGTCTTGCTCTCGTTGGGCGGAAGCGACGGCGAGTTCACTGATCGGATGTTCAATGTAGAGTTCTCTTACAGCGGTCATGCTCCGGACGTCGCGGCCGTCCTGTTGCGCGAGGCCGGCTTCGACATCCTCCTGTGGGAGATCGACGACCCTTCGTCGCGAGGCCACCTCTCCGTGCTGTGCCGGAAGACAGCTCGGCCGTAGCAAGAGCGCCTCATGATCATCCGGCGGATGATCGTGAGACGGATCAGGTCGCGCAGGCCTCGTCCCATTCAGCGGAGACAGCAGTCATGACAGAGCGGTCAGACGAAATGGAAATGTGCAAACCACGCCGCAATGCGGCGCCGACACGCGAAGTCCAGCCAGCCGATCCTAACCAACATTATTCATGAACGTTCTGCTGCAATCGCGGATTCGCCGCTGCGACAAGCCTCCATGCGGCTTCTGGGCATGGGGGCAGGCAGGCTCGCCGCTTGGTCGGTCAACATACTGTTTCAAGTATGCCTTCCTCCCTCACGGCTCCGCGTGCCTGTCTCGCTTGGCGACTTCGCGATTTCGCGACGAACCGTCATGAATAATGTGGGTCGTGGCACGCCGACTCGCGCTGGTGTTTCTGGCCATCGGAGCGGTCGTCGGCACGTTGCTGATCCTGACGGTTGAACAGCACCAGGGCACGATCCGCGAGCAGCTTCTTGCCGAACCGACGAGGGCGCCAGACCGGATCAGATCGGCTTTCCTGATCTCGGCAGTCCTGCTATCGGCGCCGCTCGTGATCTTCGCCGCTTATTTCTGGAACCTCGGCGCCAAGGTCCGTCGCGCCCAACGGTTCCCCCCTCCCAATGTTCGCCTCATCCGCGACACGCCCGTCGTTTACGGAGAGGAAGCGGCCTTTCGCGCCCGGGGGCTGCAAGCCCTCGCGATGGGCTTGCTGGTATTCACTCTGCTCCTCCTGCTGCTGTTTTGGTATGTCCTCAGCACACTGAGTGAACGAGCGACCTGATCTCATACCGGGCAAATAAGCTGGGCAACAATGGGTATTGGCAATGCCAGTGTTTGATAGAGAATCTGCAAGCCTGATGTGCCATGGGCTCGTCCTTGGATAAGAACACTGCACGGAGAAGGGGCTCTTGTCGCATAGCCTCTCTCGTACACTTACCTATCATTAGGCAGAGACGGCTGGATTTCTGTATACTCTCAGCAGTGAGGTGACACGATGATCCGAACGGTCGAAGCCGTGATCGATGAGCACGGTCATGTGCGACTGCTGGAGCAGGTCCATCTTCCTGCAGCCCGGCGAGCGCTGGTCATGATCCTGGAGGAACGTCCAGCAACAGGAGTCGCCGAGAGCGCACTTCTCAGTGAAGCAGCACTCGCAGAGGACTGGAACCTACCGGAGGAGGACGAGGCATGGTCGCACCTGCAGCAGGTGCCATAGTCCTGGTCCGCTTTCCCTTCTCCGACTTGTCGCAGACCAAACTCTCCACCGCCAACCTGGGCCTCATCATCTCGGAGGTTGGCATCCTTAAGTTGCAATCGTTGAAGCGGGTCGTTGACGCAGTAGTGGGTCTCCTCCGCGCAAACAGCTCGTAATGAAACGAGTTCAGGCCTACCTGACAAGGCAACAGAGGCAGTTCCTCGCCCTATCAGCTCATTGAATCATGAAGCTCAGCTATCATCCGCATACTGATTCACTCTATATCGATCTTTCTGAAAGACCGACCGTGGAAAGTCCCGGGGTCTCCGAGGGTGTCGTGCTCGGTTACGATGCCAGTGGACGGTTGGTGGGTATTGATATCGACAATGCCGCCAATAAGGTCGAACTACAAAAACTGATCCTCAGCAAGATTCCCGGTAAGATCGAAATCAGCGCTTCCTGACAGATACCTTCAGCCGACCCCAGAATGCAGCAGCCGAACTCGGACAGTAGCCCTCACATTTGAATCATGATGACAACAGGCAGAAGGCTAAGCCCTTATCGTCATGCAGAATGCAGGCTAACACACTCCTGCCATCCTACCGCCCAGGACAATTTCTTGACATACCATATAAGACATGGCTACCATGCGACGTGTGGCAGATCGAAGAGCACCGTCGGGTGGAAAAACAACTCGATGGTACACCTCTTGATATCTTGAAGCGTTACGAGAAGTGGAAGGATATTGCAGCCATCTCCGGTCCGACTGGGTTGAGACTGATCAAAGGATTTCATGACGAAGCCTTGCATGGGGAATTACATGGATATCGATCATCTCGCTTGGGAGCGAAGTATCGGGTGATTTATCGAGTGATTCCCGGGCAGTCCTTATTTCAGGTGGTTCACATCACGCCCCATGAATATCGGAGAGGCTAAGAATCGGAGAGTCTAAGATGAAACCCTTTCGTCCAGCCAAAAAGCGCATCACCGTATCCTCCGGGGAGTCGGTTCGTATCATTCGCGAATTACAAGGATATAGCCAGAATGAGTTGGCCAGGCTAACAGGCATTCCTCAGGCAACTCTCTCCGCAATTGAAAATGATCGTATCCGACTTGGCGTTGAGCGCGCCAGGACCCTCGCGCGAGCCCTGAAGTGTCACCCGGCGGTCTTGGTCTTTCCGGGATGGGAAGTTGACCGGGATTCTGCAGCTTGATTCTGACATTGGAATAGGCCAGTTCCCGCTCGGCCATCCGTTCGGCTCGTTGGCGAGACGAAGTAGCTCCCTATTCATGCTGGCGACCAACCAGACAGATAATTCCAGCATGGTTTACAAACGGTGCGTAGCTCCATATCCGATACGACGCGTGATCAAGAATGAATTGAAGGCCCCCGTTGAAGTCATTCTGCTGATCCTGGCCGTTGGACAACATCTAGGGGGCAATTCGCGAGCAGATTCCGTCCGAAGCGACGGACGCAGGCGACCGGATCAGATCGGCCTACTTTTTCTCGTCGGCCCTGTTATCGAAGCTCATCTTGATCTTCGCCGCGTATTTCTGGAACCTCGGCGCCAAGGTCCGTTGCGCCCAACGGTTCCCCCCTCCCAATGTTCGCCTCATCCGCGACATGCCCGTGGTTTACGGAGCGGAAGCGGCCTTTCGCGCCCGGGTGCTGCAAGCCCTCGCATTAGGACTGCTCGTCCTCACCGGGCTCCTGCTTGCGGCATTCTGGTACCTCGCCGCAACGTTGGGCGGGCGCGCGGTCTGACGGATGAAGCGCAGGGCTAAGGGCAGCGGTACATCCGAACTTTCCCATTCAACGCCGGCCTCCCCTTGCACCTGTGAAATTGACCGGTTCGAGTACCGACCGTCGCCTCAACAAGACGGCAGGTCCATATGGACCTATTCCACGGGCATGGCTGAAACTACCTAGATCTGACGCTTGACAGAGATTCCGTAAGTGAGGATAGTGTCCCAGAGTTCCCTTTCGCGGCCTAAGATGGTCCAGCGCGAAAGACTATCGCCCAAGAAAGGTCTTTATCACTGTTCACGGATTATTTCGGTAACCAGGAAGTAGCGGATGTTCGACGTACTATTAACTTCTGCACTCACGATTATTGGCGGCGTTGTTGTATTTAGCCTCAGCCAGATTGTGCAGCGGTTCTTGGTTGAGCCGGTACATGAGCAAGCGAAAGTGATAGGCGAAATATTTTTTGGGCTCGTCTATTACGCTGATCGCTATGCGAATCCTGGTACCGGTAAGATGGAAGCTATGACTGAGGTGGCGGATACGATGCGGCGTTATGCAAGTCGGCTAGCAGGCACAACCCACGCAGTTCGTTGTTACCGTCTATTCGAGTGTTTTGGGCTAGCGCCAAATCGCGAAGCCGTCGATCAAGCTGTGCACAAATTGATTCGAATCTCAAATTCTGTCCATACAGGAAACGGTAGAGAAAACTCGGCTGATGCCGACAATGTTAGGAAGCTGTTATCTGAATCAACTCGAAAGAGCTGCAGAACTTGGCGACCTCCTCGGCTGAACAAGAGCGATGAGTTAGTGTAGTTCACCTCCTAGACTGCATATATGGTGACCATGAGAATAATCCTAGCTGCATTGATTGTGGCCATCCTGGAATTAGCTGCAGGCTGTACGGCTGTGCGACAAACAACTGTGCGACAACAAGATCTTGATGCCTGGGTTGGAATGCCTGTCGAAGCTTTGGATACGCATTCGCTATTCATCACTTTGCCCATGTATCGCACTCTGACGGACAGCGGTATTGAGATCCGAAACTATGTCAACGGGAGGGATGTTGGGAACTGTTTCGGGACCGGTGGGGCCACCGCAACAGGCAATTTTGTTAATGCCAATACGTTTACTACCTGCTCACGTGGACAAATCGTTTGCAATAACATCTTCTACATCAAGAACGCTAAAGTCGTTGAGTATGTACCAACTGGACGATGCTACACGGACGAAACTGTCCAACCTCAGACACGCTATCTGCGGTTAAACGGACAGTGAATGCACATGGATGAGAAAGGGGGACATTCTGAATTTCAGTCGAACACGTATTCGTGAGGGTCGATATCTATCACCACTCAACGCTTTCGACGAACTCACCGTCAGCAACAGGATAACTTTTTGTGATTTAAGGGGTTAGACCCCTTATTACGACACGGCTTCGTGCCCAGACCCATTAGGCCGGCGAACAACTGGAAGGGAGACAACTTCCTCGGCAAGGACCCGGCGAGCACGACGGTCAAACACCGGCCGGTCGATGTCGCAGCTCATGCGTTGTTCCCGGCCGCCATCAGAACCATCCCGCCTGAGAGGCGCTAACGTATTCGAAGCGAATGATCGCAGGGGCGATCGGCGCCCTCTCGCTCCTGTTCGTCTCCTTCCGCCCAGACAGCCGGCAGGCATCGAAATAGCCAGTCCTTCCAATCAATCCAAAGAACCTGCCCAAGAACCTGGTCGCCTTCGCTTGTGCTGCCGTGCCGGGCCGTGCCCGACGAGGGATTTTCCCTGGTCACATCCCGTTGGCCCCATGATAGAGGTGAATTAGGAGGATCGTTGGAGACAGTCATGGCCGCGCGGACACGGACATCGACAAAGGGGAAACCGAAGACAGGACGACGCTGGTCGGCCGACGTGATGAAGCGCAGCGATGCGCTCGATCTGGAACCGGGCGTGTTCACCAAAGAGACTCCCCGTCAGATCGCCACCTCGCTCAAACGGTCGGCTCTGCGCAGCCGCCGTCGCAAAGGGACGCCCTATCAGTCGGCCATGTCGATGCTCAATTTTCACATCAATCGGGGCGGCAAGAGATTAGGCTCGGCACAGAAGAAAAGGTTGGAGCAGGCGAAAGTCGAACTCCGCCAATTATTCGGGAAATCACGAGACAAATCCGCCGCGGATTAGTTTCCTGCCGCCCAAAGGGAGAACATCATGCCGGAAGAAGCCACGGTTCGACGCGCACGGGCCAAACAACGAGCCGGCAAGGCTCCTTCAACGCAGGCGGGAGAATTCGTGAGAGAGGAGATTCGTCATGTCCGGGAAGGAAAGCACGGCGCCCGCTCGACGAAACAGGCGATTGCCATCGGGCTATCGAAAGCCCGGAAGGCCGGTGTCCCGCTCAAGCCGCCGCCCAAAGGGCAAACATCCGAACGCACGAGGAAGAGCGCGGAGCGGGCCTACGAGCGAGGGCAGCGCCACCGCCCACGGAAACGGTCCTCCCGGCGCTCCCAAGCCGCCTTGCGGGCGTTGAAACGGGAGGGACGCCGTGCGGCTTCTTCAACGGCCTTGTCCCGGCAGGCCAGACGGAAGAAATGATCTGCTCGGCGATCATGAACACTTTTCTGATCCGCTTTCACCGGGAAAGGAGGATTCTATGCAACAGACCCAGCAAACCCCGCGACGAATGAGTCGACAGCAGCAGGACTGCATCGCAGCCTGTTGGTCCTGCGCTCAGATTTGCAACACCTGCAGCGATGACATGATCGGCATGCATGGCGGAGGGCATGATCAAGCACTGATGGCCCGCTGCACGAGGCTCTGCCGAGACTGCGCCGACATCTGTGCTCTGGCGGCAGCCTGGATGAGCCGGGGGTCGCAATTCATGGAAGCGCTATGCCGATTCTGCGCCGACACATGCGACGCCTGTGCGGAGGTCTGCGAGCAGCATGCGCCGCATCATGCCCTGTGCGGTCCTTGTGCGGAGGAATGCCGGCGATGCGCCAACCTCTGCCGAGAGATGGCGGGAGCGAAGGCCGCCTAGCCGGCACTTCGCAATGCCTGACCTGAAAGAGAGCACCATGAGAAAGGAGATTGATGATGCCTCGGCTCAAAGAAATCATGACCCCGCAGGTTGACGTGATCTCCGCCGATGCGACAGCCGAGGACGCCTCGACCAAGATGAAGAACCTGAACATCGGCGCCATCCCGGTCTGCGACGGAGACCGTTTGATCGGCATGGTGACCGATCGGGACTTGGTGGTCCGGGTCATGGCCGATCGCCGCGATCCAAGGACTGTCAGGGTCCAAGAGGCCATGACCCCGGAGGTGTCCTACTGTTTTGAGGATGACGACGTGGAACAGGCCGCCCGGTTGATGGCGGAACGACAGATCAGGCGCCTGCCGATTCTGTCCAGGGCCAAGGAATTGGTCGGGATTGTATCGTTAGGGGATCTGGCGGTGCATGGGACGGATGCCACCATCAGCGGATCGGTACTGGAGAACGTATCCCGTCCGGCTCAACCCCGGCGCTGAGCCGGACGAGCCCATGGACCGCTGTGATGGCACTCGGGGAAGAACGCGCGGCTCCTGAGGAGGTGACGTCTCCGTCTGACATTTTACATTTCTCATTTCATGTTTCAGATCGCCAGCGTGTAGGCTTCGAGGTTGGTCAGCGTGTGGATGACCTTGTTGACGAAGCGCGCGGCGTCGGCCCCGTCGTTGATCCGGTGGTCGAACCCGAAAGAAATCGGCAGCAGCAGCCGCGGCACGATCTCTGGCTGCTCCACCGTCCCGCGGACCACCGGCTGGAGCCGCGCGCGCCCCAATCCCAGAATCGCCACCTCGGGGTAATTGATGATCGGCGTGAAGGTGGTCCCGCCCATCGGGCCGGGATTGGTGATGGTGAAGGTCCCCCCGCTCACGTCCTCCCGCTTCACGTCACCCTTGCGGACCCGTTCGGCCAGTTGAAACAACTCCACGGCCAGGTCGGTGAGGCTCTTGCGATCCACGTCGTGGATGACCGGCACCAGCAGCCCCCGCTCACTGTCCAGCGCGATCCCCAGGTGGTAATAGCGTTTGAGGATCAATTCTTCCTTCTCCGGGTCCAGGCTGGCGTTGAACCGAGGGAACTCGTGCAACGCCGCCACGACCGCCTTCATCACCAGCACGGTGAGCGTGAGCTTGCCGCCCTTGGCCTCGATGACCTTTACGTGCCGTTGCCGGAACGCTTCCAGTTCCGTGATGTCCGCCACGTCGTTGTGCGTGACGTGGGGAATCTGCGACCAGGAGAGGGCCATGCGCTTGGCCGTCTCCCGGCGAACCGACCGGAGCGGCACCCGCTCGATCTCGCCCCACTGGCCGAAATCCGGCAGCACCGGACGTTCGATCGGCGCGACTTGCCGGTCTCCCGCCGCCTTCCCGGCCCTCTCGCCCCGCGCAGCAGCAGGGGTCTTTCGATCCTTCGGTTGTCCTTCGGCAAACGCTCGGACATCGTCCGTAAGCACGCGCCCGCCTTCGCCGCTGGGCGGCACCAATCGCAAGTCCACCTTCAACTCCCGCGCAACGCGTCTGGTTGCGGGAGAGGCCAGGACCGGTCCCTGTTGAGCGGCCCCTGCGCTTGTCGCTTCCTTGCGTGAACCCGATGCCGGTTCCTCCTCCTGCGCATGCTCGTCCGGTTGCATGTCGGTCGGCTCGGCTTCAGATTGCGCCCCTGTTTTCTCCGCTTCCGGTTCCTGTTTGGTCTTCGTTGCCGGTTTGGCCGATTCGGCCGGTTTCGTCTGCCTCGCCTCTTTCGCCGGCTTTGTCGGCGCACCGGGCGCCCCCGCTGTCGCGATACCCTCTTCGGCGATGCGCATCAACGGATCGCCCACGTTGATCCGGTCGCCTTCCTTGACCGCGATCTCCTCCACGACGCCGGTATAGGGACAGGAGAGGTCGAAGCTCGCCTTGTCCGTCTCGACCGTCAGGACCTCCTGCCCTTCTCTCACACGATCGCCCCGCGCGACCAGCAGCTTCAGCACCTCGGCTTCGTGGATGCCTTCTCCGGGATCTTGAAATGTCCACAGCTTGGCCATCGACGGAATCCTTTCACTCGCACCGGCGCCCCATCAGAACCGCAGCACCTCTCTCGCGCCGCGGACGATCCGTTCGGCGTCCGGGATATAGGCCTGCTCCCTGGCGAAATAGGGCACAATGATGTCGTACCCGTTCACCCGCTTGATCGGCGCCTCAAGATGCAGAAACGCCTGCTCGACCAATCGAGCGACGATCTCGCCGCCCGGCCCGAAGGTTTGCGGCGCCTCATGGACGATCACGACCCGGCCGGTCTTGCGCGCCGACTCGATAAACTTCCTGTCGTCCAGCGGCGAGATGGTCAAGAGATCGATTACCTCCGCCTCGATGCCGTCTTCTGCGTGCAATCGCTCCGCCGCCTCAAGAGTCCGCCGCACCATCGTCCCATAGGTGATCATCGTGAGATCGTTTCCCTCGCGCACGATCTTCGATTCCCCGATGGGAATCGTCTCCTCTTCCTCCGGTACCTCCTCGCGAAAGGCCCGGTAATTCGCCGTCGGTTCGAGGAAGATCACCGGATCGGGATCGCGGATCGCGCTCAGCAGCAGCGCCCTGGCATTGCGCGGGGTCGAGGGCATGACCATTTTCAGCCCGGGCGTATGGCCATAGTACGCTTCCCTGCTTTCGGAGTGATGCTCCAGCGCCCGCACGCCTGCCCCCTGGGGCATCCGGACCACCATCGGCAGGTGGTAGCGGCCCTGAGACCGCCAGCGCATCCGCGCGGCGTGCCCCTCCAGTTGATGAAAAGCGAAGTAGCTGAAGCCGGAGAATTGCAACTCGGGCACGGGCTTGAGCCCGGAGATCGCCATGCCGATCGAGAACCCGATGATGCCGGATTCCGCCAGCGGACTGTCCATCACCCGCTCCGGCCCGTACTCCTTCAGGAGGCCGTCGGTCACGCGGAAGATTCCCCCATCAACCCCGATGTCCTCGCCGATCAGGACCACGGTGGGATCGCGCTTCATTTCTTGCCGCAGCGCGAGATTGATCGCCTGGACCATCGTCAGCTCAGCCATTGGCAGCCTCATCGGTTCGTTCCACCCACTCTTTCCGGAAGGCCTCTCGCTGCGCGTGCAACGACGGGGGCATCTCCGCATAGAGGTGCTCGAACATCACGGAGGGATCGGTCAGCCTGGCCATCTGGCCCTGCCAGGCCTCGACGGCCTTTGCAATGTCCTGCTCGATTTGCTCTTCGGTTTTTTTGATATCGGCGTCCGACAGGAGCTTCTTGCTTTTGAGATAGCGCTGAAACCGCGGGATCGGGTCGCGCTTCTCCCACTGCTTCACCTCTTGCTGCGACCGGTACTTGCTCGGATCATCCACCGTCGTGTGCACGGAGAGCCGATAGGTGACACATTCGATCAAGGTCGGGATGTGACGGGTGCGCGCGCGCTCGACCGCTTCTTTGGCGGCCGCATAGACGGCCAGGACGTCGTTCCCGTCCACCTGCATGCAGGGCATGTCGTAGGCAAAGGCCTTTTGCGCGAGGGTGCGGGAGGTCGTTTGCTTGGCCCGCGGCACCGAGATCGCATAGTGGTTGTTCTGGCAGATGAAGACCATCGGACAGGCATAGACCATGGCGAAGTTCATGGCTTCGTGGAAGTCGCCTTCGGAGGTCGCTCCGTCGCCGAAGAACGTCATCGCGATCTCGCGCTTCTTCTGGAGTTTCAATCCGTAGGCCAGTCCGGCCGCATGCAGCATCTGCGAGCCGACCGGAATCGCGATCGGCAGAACGTGCGCGCCATCCGGCACCCGGCCGCCCTCGTTGTAGCCGGCGTTGTAGAGCAGCAGACCCTCCAGCGGGAGATCCCGCCAGACATAGGCCGCAAGCTCACGAAAGGCCGGCACGATCCAGTCCGACTCGTTCAGCGCCGCCGCCGCCCCGATCTGCGCCGCCTCCTGGCCCTTCACCGGCGCGAAGGTGCCGAGCCGGCCCTGCCGTTGCAAGCTGAACATGCGCTCGTCGAAGCGCCGGGCCAGCAGCATCTTGTCATGCATCGTCCGCAGCAGCTCCTTGGACAACTTGGGCTCCAGTTTGCGATCCAGCTTGCCGTGCTCGTCCAAGATGGACAGGTAGTCGAGCTTGGCCGGGATCTTGATCGTTTTTTTAGGCATCCGCCTGCTCCTTTTTCGCGGCGACGACAGACTACATATGAAAGGCGCGGCCGTGGACCGCCAGCGCCGCCTCCCGCACCGCTTCGCTGAGGGTCGGATGGGCATGGGCCATGCGCCCGAGTTCCTCCGCGGTTGCGCCGAACTTCATGGCCGCCACGATCTCATGGATCATCGTGCCGGCGTCCGGCCCGATGATGTGAGCGCCCAGCACCAGATCGCTCTCGGCATCGGCCAGGATCTTCACGAACCCGTCCAACTCGCCGGTGCAGCGCGCCCGGCTGTTCGCCCGGAACGGGAAGCGCCCCGCTCGATAGGCCTGGCCCTGTTGCTTCAACTCTTCTTCGGTCCGCCCGACGCCGGCCACCTCCGGCCAGGTATAGATAATCGCCGGAATACTGTCGTAATGCACGTAGCCCCTGCGACCCGCGATGATCTCGACACAGGCCGTGGCTTCATCATACGCCTTGTGGGCCAACATGGGCTGGCGAACGACATCGCCGATGGCAAAGATCCCCTCGGCGCTGGTGCGAAATTCTCGGTCGATCGTGATAAAGCCTCTGCCGTCGAGCGCCACGCCGGCCTTGTCCAACCCAAGCCCCTCGGTATAGGGCCGGCGGCCCACTGCCACCAGGACATGGCTACAGGTGAGCGACTCGCCCTTGCCGCCTCCCGCCTGCTCCAGCGTCAGTGCGACCCCTTTCTTGGTCGCACGCGCCGCCTTCACGCCGGTGCGCAACCGGAACGAGAAGCCCTGCTGTTCCAGGACCTTTTGAAGGAGCTGCGCCACTTCTCCATCCGTGCCCGGCGCCAACCGCTCGAGCATTTCGACACAAGTGACCTGCGCGCCGAGCCGGCCCCAGACCGATCCCAATTCCAGGCCGATATAGCCGCCGCCCACGACCACCAGGTGCTCGGGAACTTGCTTCAAGCTCAGCGCCCCAGTGGAGGTCACGATCCGTTCTTCATCGATCTCCAACCCGGGCAGGGATGCAGGCGCCGACCCGGTCGCCAGGATGATGGCTGGTGCTTGTAAGACCAATGGCGACCCTTCCGGTGGACGGACCTCAACCTGCCGCCGGCCAAGGAGCCGGCCGCGTCCTCTCGCATGGTCGATCTTGTGCTTCCGGAACAGATGGGCCACGCCGCTCGTGAGCGTCCGCACCGCCTTGGCCTTCTGCTCCATCATGGCGGCCAGGTCCAGCGCCACCCCTTCGCACAACACACCATAGCCCTTCAGCGATTGCTGCGCCTCCCGGAACTTCTCCGACGAGTTCAAGAGGGCCTTGGAAGGGATGCAGCCGACGTTGAGGCAGGTGCCGCCGAGCTGTTCGCGCTCCTCGACACAGGCCACCTTCATGCCGAGCTGGGCCGCACGGATTGCGGCCAGGTACCCGCCCGGCCCTCCGCCGACGACGATGAGGTCATAGTCCTGCTTGGCCATCGCACCCGTCCCCTGCCTTCACCATATGCCTTCTTGGAGCTTATGATTTTCTCGGGGGGGACGTCTATAGGCGAGCATCGATTCGGATGGGCAAGAGGAGCGGTGGATGAGCGGATAGCCGGCTGCGGAACACATGGATGGGCCACGTGACTCTGAAGAAGCAGAACGATGGGCGGGGCAGCGGCGGGGCAGCCAGAATCGGTGGCATCACCATCGGATGACGGCTCCCCTGTCGCGCGCCGGTCGGCGCGCGACAGGGCTCCCTTGGCAGGAGGAGCCGGCAGGGCTATTTCTTGCTCTTGATCGCAAACGTCGCCTGCGCCGTGCCTCCTTCCGGCACATCGACTTCCGCTTCGATCTCTCCGGCAAAGGGATGCCAGGCCACGAGCTTGTGCTTGCCGGCCGGCACGTCCTTGATTTCAAAGGTGCCGTCCTCCTTCGCCACTGCATAGTGCCCGTTCTTCACCGGCAGGAAGAACGATTGCATGAACTCGTGCTGGTCGCACTGAAGGCGAAGGTAAGACCCCTGCTTCTCCTTGCGAAGGATAATCTTCTTATCCAGGCTCGATCCCTTTTCAGCCAGACCAATATTGAAAATGGTGCTGGAGCTGGGACCCTTCACCTCAAAGGAGTGCGGGTTGTGCAACACGCCTTTGACGGATTTGGGATCGTCAGGGTCCGCGTCATGGTTCTCGACGCGGAAGCTGGTCTTGTTCACCACCACGCCGGTATAGGGAAGGAACTCGCAAAACTCGGCCACGACCTCGGTGCCCTTGTACCCGTCCATGAACGCCTTGTCCTCGACGTCCGTCACGGCCACGACCGCCGCAGCCAACCCGCCATCTTTCGCCACCGTGATCGTCGGCAAGATCCGTTTCTCGCCGTCCACCAACTCCTGCTTGGGATTCTTCTGACAGAATGCGGCATTGGGGAATTTGGAGAAGACGAACTCCTTCTGCTCGGCCTTGCCTGAATAGGTCACCTTGCCCGTCACGGTCCCGCCGGCCTGCGCCGTAGGCGCGCCGCCGATCCATAAAAACAACGAAAGCATGGAGCACCAGCCCAACAGCACTGTCGATGATTTGATCGGCTTCCGACTCTTCTGATCACACCTCATCGCTCACCTCTCCTTCCTCGCTCGTTCGGCGCCGGCTCGGGATGGCCCCGGCAAGCCGCCGCATCGCCTGCTGCGAAAATGAATCATCCCGTGGTGCCGGCGCATGCGCCTAGGCGCATGCGCGTCCATCGGGCCCTACTTTCCCTTACTTCTAGCAATCCTCGCCGGCTTCGGAATCTAGGGGTCTTACTAGATCGCGCAACCATTCTTACCAGTCCAGCGCGAACGTACAGTCCCGACCGGGCTCGACCCCTGGCGGGGATGGTCTCCGGGTCTCCTGCTTGGAGGCGGAAGAGCATGATCCGCTGCGCCAGGATCATTTCCGTCCGGCTCTCAAAACATTCCCAGTGTTTCCCTTCGCGATTGTTTTGGAGAATGGAAGGAGAGGACGCGACGCGCAGCCGATCATCGCAAGGGATGCATCAGGAGCGTCGCAGGACGTAAGTAATCAGTCACTCACGCAAAGGAGGCATGGCTATGCGCACACGATACCCCGAAACAACCATCGGCCGGCACCATGGTTTTACCGGTCTGAGCGGCATCGTGGCCGCCGGCTTGACGGCCGTCGGGCTGCTGGCTGCTGCAGCGCCAAGTCAGGCGGCGGACTGGCTGGCCCCCTCCTCGGAACAGACCGTGACCGCGGATTGGGTGGAGGACATCGCCCATCAACTTCGCCAGGAGCCGTACAACCGGGTGTTCATCAACGCGCTGGGCAACACGCCTCAGGCCCATGTGATCCGGCAACTCAATGGCGCCGCGGCGGCCCTGAAGAACGGCAATAAAACCTTGGCGGAGGACTACGTTCGTCGCACGCTCGCCATTTTCGACGACGGCGTGCGGAGAGGGTGGTACAGCGCCGCCGATGTCGAGCCGATCAAGGCCATGATTCAAAAACGGGCGGAGGCTGCAGTGAAAGGAGAACCCGTCACGACCTCCGCCACATCCGATCGATGGGCCGGCTACACGCAGCAGAAGCCGCTGGGCCTCACGGACGACGCGGCGAGGATCACCAGGGAATTTCCGGAACAGAAGTGAGGTGGACCATCGAGGCCCGCAGCCGCGACCCTCACGAGGGCCGCGGCTGCGACGATCGGACCATCCGTCGCAAGCCCTCCAGGGCGAATGGCTCCGATCCTTCGCGCGAGGCAGGCCGATTGACTGCCCGGCCTGCCTCGCGCGGCCTCTTTCTGGTCTCTCCACTCCGCTGGTCCTCACACAGGTTCGATCCCGAAGTCCGACAGGTCTTCGAGCGCTCCCCTTGTGTAAGCCGCCGGCTGGCGATAGAGTGACCATAAGTACAGCACCGGGGTTGACCGAGCCGCCATACTCCGGTGAGCCACCGGGAGTTCGTATGGCGGGAGGCATTCGATTGCCATCGCGGTCTCTGTTGCCCGTTTTATCTGGTCGTACCGGAGTCATTCCCATGCCAGCGCATCAGTCCGGCGTTCTCGCCGATTGGTCCGGCTCCTTCGCCATGGACCAGGGTCTCGTCCATCAGACCGAGATGCTGGAGCTGGCCCACGAAGCCGTGATCGTTCGCGATCTCCAGGACCGGATTCTCTATTGGAATCGAGCGGCCGAACGGCTGTATGGGTGGCCGTTGAGAGACGTCATCGGCCGCGAGGCGGCCTCGCTCCTGAACACGCGCTTCCCGCTGCCGTTCGACGAGGTGACCCGGCTCCTGTCGCAGGAAGGGCGTTGGGAAGGCGAACTCACGCACGTCCGTCGCGACGGCGCGCCGCTGATCGTGTTCAGCCGCTGGGCGCTTCAGCGCGACCTCGCCGGCCGGCACGATCTGATCCTGGAACTCAGCATCGACATCACCCGCCACAAACGGTCGGAAGAGATGCTCCGCCGATTGGAGCACGAATTCGGCGTGTTGGCCGGCAATGTCCCCGAGCTGTTCTCGTACATCGATGCGGAGCTTCGTTACCGCTTCGTGAACCAGCGCTATCAGGAGCTGTTCGGCATTCCGACCGCGCAGATCCTGGGCCGGTCGGTTCGCGACCTGGTCGGACCGACCACCTACGCCGTCATGGAATCCCGATTGAAGGATGCGCTCGCCGGCCGGCCCGTATTCTACGAATATCCCATCGAGGTCCCGGATGAGGGGCTCCATTGGCTGCTCGCGCGATATCTCCCGGACCGGGACGACAAGGGACGGGTCCGCGGCCTGTTTGCGCTGGTCTCCGATATCACCTCCCAAAAACATGCGGAAGAGGCCCTGCATCGGAATCAGGAGCAGATGCAGGCGCTGGCGTCCCGCCTGATCACCGTGCAGGAGGAGGAACGGCGCCGCATCGCGCGGGACCTCCACGACGACATCGGCCAGCGTTTGGCCGCGATCCTGCTCGATCTGGCCGCGCTGGAGCGACGCCCGCCCGAATCGCCGGTCGCGCTCTCCACCCGGCTCGCCCCCCTGCGGGTAGAACTGGGCCGCCTCTCCGATGATCTCCACCGCCTGGCTTATGGGCTGCACCCCTCGCTGCTGGAGCATGCGGGATTGGCGCCGGCGGTCCGCGACCACGCGCAGGATTTTGCCAAGCGCACGGGCCTCACTGTGCGGGTGACCGAACAGCACCTTCCAGGCACGCTTCCGCTCGCGGTCGCGACCTGCCTGTTTCGCGTCGTGCAGGAGAGTCTTCAGAACGTCGCAAAACACGCAAGAGCCACTGAAGCCGCCATCCGCCTCCGCGGGTCCGAGAAGGGGATCGGCCTCTCCGTGACGGACAACGGCACGGGGTTTTCTGCGGAACCCGGCGCGCCGCCGCGCCAGGGTTTGGGGTTGGTCAGCATGGAAGAACGGCTGCGTCACCAGCGCGGTGTGCTTCGCATTCGCAGCCTGCCAGGCCGCGGCACCAAGGTCTGCGCCTGGATTCCCCGGCCGTTTCAGGAGAGCCCATGAAGCCGCGCGTGCTCTTGGCGGACGACCATTCGATCCTGCTCGCCGGCCTGCGCCGGCTCGTGGAGGAGGACTGCGAGGTAGTCGGCACCGTCGAGGACGGCCGCGCGCTGGTGGAGGCCGCTCAACGGTTGAAACCGGACGTCATCCTGCTCGACATCTCGATGCCGCTGCTCAACGGCCTCGACGCAGCGCGGCAGATCAAGAAGCTCGTCCCGGAAAGCAAGCTGATCGTCCTGACGATGCATGCCAGTCCGACCTATGCGACCGAGGCGTTTCACGCCGGCGCCTCCGGCTATCTCCTCAAACGGTCGGCCGATTCGGAATTGGGCGAAGCCATCCGGGCCTCGCTGCGGGGACAGTTCTACCTCACTCCGCTCATCGCCAAGGATGTGCTGTCTTCGTTTCTCGCCTCCTCGTCGTCCCAGGACCATGCCCGTCCAAGCGCGACCCTCACCCCGCGCCAGCGCGAGGTGCTGCAACTGGTCGCCGAGGGCCGAGGCACCAAAGACATCGCCCAGCTCCTGCATGTCTCGGTGAAGACCGTCGAGTTCCACAAGTTCCGCATCATGCAGCAGTTGAACCTGCACACGACGGCCGACCTCGTGAAATACGCCGTCACCCACGGGTTGACGAGTTTGTAGCTTTCAGATGAAGCGAATCTGACGTGGAGAACGGTAACGATTGACATCGGGCACTTGAAAATCCAAGTCGATCACCCCCTCTTTCTTAAGCTTCGCGAGAACTGGTCTAGCATGTTGCCTCTTCACGCCGTGCTCGAAACACACTCGCATAACGTCTGCCTCATTAAATAGCTGTCCACCTCTGAGCAAAGTCTCTAACTCTTTTTCGAAGGCAGTGATCTTGGTTGGCCTAACCTCTTCCATGGGAAGCAGCATCTGTTCCGCTCTGATATTCTCACGATTGATCGAAAAATTGGCCTCTCCACTGACTTCATCGCTGCGCCAAGCGACGTCTAGGAATTTGTCTATTCCCAGCGGATGCGCAGAGCCAAAAATGAGACCATAGATGTTCGCTCCCTTCTTTATAGAGAATGGGGCCAGGTAATACTCCGATTGAGGGGGAAGCAGGCTGCGGTAATATTCCAAGGGAGGGTGTGCCAGGATTAGTTGAAAATTGACGAAGCGGCTGCCTTTGTGGTGCTGTGCGGTGACCGTGGATCAGACAACCACCACCCCACACCAACGAAAGGAGCCGCTTCATGAGAAACGTAATCC
>WBZO01003669.1_pt1 | contig 17536 bp, 17 predicted proteins | sample 5204261 | NCBI WGS metagenome assembly WBZO01 (sample SAMN12412400, study PRJNA552823) | activated sludge metagenome | isolation source: activated sludge from anammox sidestream of wastewater treatment plant... | place: USA: North Carolina | collected 2017-09
ACTGGCCATCCGCGCCGTCGGCGCGGCTGCGGGCGACATCATCGAAGAGGTACGCCGGCAGTTCCGTGAGGACCCCGGCATTATGGCGGGGACATCGCGCCCTAACTACGGGCGGGCCGTCGACATCACCGCCAAGGCTGCCCTCCGCAACATGATTGCCCCCGGCCTTCTCGCTGTTAGCATGCCCATCGCCGTGGGGCTGATCTTCCGCTTCACTCGCGAGGAGAACTCGGGCTGGCTCTCCGTGGCGGGCCTTCTCATGGTTGGCACCATCGGCGGCATCATCCTGGCCACCTTCTTCAACAACGTAGGTGGGGCCTGGGACAACGCCAAGAAGTACATAGAAGCTGGCCACCTCAAGATCGTCTCGCAGAACCCGGGCACTCTGGTCCTGGGTAAGGGGACGGAGGCGCACAAAGCCGCCGTCGTCGGTGACACGGTTGGCGACCCCTTCAAGGACACGGCGGGCCCGTCCATCCACGTCCTGATAAAGCTGCTCGCGACTATCACCCTGGTGATGGCGCCCCTGTTCATTCCCTAGCATCGTCTCGGAAACAGGCTGGAACCCGGAGAACGGCAAGTTCAATGGGTTCCAGCCGCTGTTTTCTGGCCTTCCCCGACAAAGCTTCCTGATGGGCGAGGGCCTTTGGTCGCCGCCCTCAGACGGGACCGGCCGTCCTCTTGAAGGCCGCGCCCTTGTCCATCGGCTCGACAAGACGAACCAGCTCGTCAATCAACTCCTTGACGCTTATCCCCTTCAGCAGGCACTTGTCGGCCCCCGCCGCCAGAAATGACTTGCGGTCCCCCGGCAGCAGGTAAGAAGCCAGGATAACCAGCCGCGATTGGGGGCTGGCCAGAGCCAAGCGCCGGCAGGGCCCGCAGCGGGAGCGGTCGGCCGTCTTTATGTCCACGAGAATGATGTCCGGTTCCCAAAACCACGCTAGCTGGGTACCCGCCGGGAGATCGCCAGTGTGAGCCACGACCTGGAACAGAGGCGACGCCTCCAGCTTCTTCGCCAGGAACTCGCGGACCTTTGTGTTCTCGTCAATTATCAGGAGGGATATCTCCCGCTCCACCGCTGACCTCCACTCACAGCCTACACATTCGTGTCCCACGGACCACAGTGCGGAGCGGCCCCTGCTGCACGGGCCAAACGTCACTTAAACCGGTCGCGCGTCTGTGTCTGGGTAGATTTTAGAGCAGGAGCATAAGCGGAAATTCGAATATAATGCAGAAAATGGCAAAGAAAAATCTTAGTTTGGGTAACTTCCAGCCGAGTCTGCGCTCTCTCCGCATCATCTCGATCCTCGTGCCCATGGTGTTTGCCGGGGCGCTCGGCGTGTTCGATGATCAACTGCTCGAGAAGGCCCTGGACGACACTCTGGCGCATATTCTTCTTTCCGTAACGGTGGCCGTCGCCGCCCTGATATTCTCGATATTCATGTTTTCACTGCTCGGGGCGATGTACAAACGGCTCGACGAACAGAACGCCAAGTTGGAGCAACAAGCCAGGGCGCTGCAAGCGGTTTCCGAGGCGGAGCGCCAGAGAGCCGAAGAGTGGCGCTCCCTATTCGAGGTGGGCAGGCAGGTAACCGCCTCCCCGAACCTACCGGAACTCCTCAACTCTATCGCCACGCGGGCGAGGGCGCTGCTGAACGCGGATATCGCCGCCCTCATGCTCCTCTCTGCCGAAGGCGACAGCATAAAGATGGCCGCTTACGAAGGTTTGCGCACAACCGAAATGCAGACGCTGCGTCTCCAGGCCAATCAGGGCCTGCAAGGGCTGGTGCTGTCGACCGGACGCCCAATCATAGTGACGGACTATAAGACCGATCCACGTCTACGGGAGCGCCCGGCAGAGCTGATCAAGTCGGAAGGCCTGGTTTCGTTAGTTTCCGTGCCTTTCTCTGGCAAGGGAAGACTACTGGGTACCCTGACCCTGGGGAACCGCCACGCCGCCCAGTTTAGCGAGCGACAGGCGCTGATCCTCGAGTCGTTCGCCCAGTGGGCCGCTGTGGCTACAGAGACGAGCCAGCTCTATGAGAAGGTCGAGAGCCTGGCCAGGTTGGAGGAGCGGGAGCGCATCGGTATGGACCTGCACGACGGCGTTATCCAGTCGATCTATGCCGTCGGGCTTAACCTGGAGGACTTTGTCGACCGGCTTGATGGGGCTTCGGAGGTGCGCGCGGGCCTGGAAAAGGCCATCGATGATCTGAACAACGTTATCAAAGATATCCGCAGCTACATCTTCGATCTCCGCCCTCAGGTTTCCCAGGTGTCGGACTTGCCAAGGGCGCTCTTCGATCTGGTCGAAGACTTTCGGGTAAACACGCTGCTCGACGCTGACATCGAAATCGATGGCGCTCCCGAAGAGACGCTGAACCAGGCGCAGGCTATGGCGATATTCCATGTGGCTCAGGAGGCCTTGAATAACGCCAGCAAGCATTCCAGGGCGAGCAACGTGCGAGTACATCTGGACCTAAATAACGGCTACGTCAACCTTCACGTGGAGGACAACGGGGTGGGGTTCGATCCGAAGGCCGAACAAGCCCACGCGAAACAGGGGCTGCGGAATATGATGGACAGGGCGCGCACGGTAGGCGCGGATCTCAAGATCGAAAGCCGATCGGGGCGGGGAACGAAGGTGATGATGGGAGTGCCGTTGAAATGAAAGGAAACGACGTGGAACGCGAAAAGGTGAAGGTCCTGCTGGTGGACGATCACGAGGTGGTCCGCATGGGTCTACGCACGTTGCTGGAGAGACATCCCGGCCTTCTGGTGGTCGGGGAGGCGGGAACGGTGGCGGAGTCGCTGGCGGCGGCGCGTCAGTCCCAGCCCGATGTCGTGGTGATGGATATCCGCCTTCCTGACGGCAGCGGAGTAGAGGCCTGCCGGGACATCAGGGAGGAGCATCCGGAGACCAAGATCATCATGCTCACCTCATACGCCGACGAAGATGCGGTCATGGGCTCGATAATGGCCGGCGCTTCCGGATACCTGTTGAAGCAGACGCGGGGGCAGGCTCTGGCTGACGCTATTGAGAGGGTGGCGCGAGGCGAGTCTCTGCTTGATCCAGGGGTGACGGACAAGGTGCTGGATCGCATGCGTCATCTGGCCTCCGGCGACTCCAATGAGATGGAGAGCCTTTCCAACCAGGAGCAGAAGATCCTGTTACTCATAGCGGAAGGAAAGACCAATAAGGAGATCGCTCAAGAGGTGTTCCTGAGCGACAAGACGGTCAAGAACTACGTGTCGAGCATCCTCAACAAACTGAACTTGAAGAGGCGCTCCGAGGCCGCCGCCTTCATCGCCGAAAGACGGGCCCGCCGCGAACAGTTCTAGTACTTACCATAGCATTCCCTCCGCGACCGCGGTCTTGGTGGCTCAGCACGAGCGGGCCCGGTCACACGCCTGCGAACCTGTCGAAAGGCGATAATCCGCTTCTTCGGCGCCCCGTTACGCAATACGTTTTCTATCTCACTTCGAAGCGGTTCTCCACCTGACAGATTCGCTGCTTGAACCGCCATCTCCCGTCCGTGTTCCGCACCATCTGGTCGCGGTAGCGTCCGAAGGCGCTGATATAGGCGCCTTTCTCATCCTCATCCAAGCGGGCGAAATAACTCTGAACTGAGGCCGCGTCCTCGCCTTCGAAGCGGATGACCGGCTCTACCATGAAGTGCTTATGCCACTTGTTGGGCGCGTTGGTGTGCCCTCGAACGTATTGCAGGATCTGGTCCCGCCCGTTGATCCCCTGCGTCCCGTGCGGTACACCGGCCAGGTCCGGGACGGGGACACCCCGCATCAACACCTGGTAGTTCGCGTCCTCCGTGAATAGCTCGGCGAACTGCTCCTTCAGCCCGTAGTCGATCGCATGCGCGTACTCATACATCGTCCGGAGGATGGCTCGCTCGTCCTCCAGAACCTTCAGCCGCTTTTCTAGGTCCTGCAAATCGCTCATACGTCTCCCTCCTTTCACAGGAAGATTAGCATATTACGCGAAGATGGGGACGAGCCGCAGGTCGGCGGCGCTGCGGATGCCCGGGGCGGCCTCGCAGACTGCGGGAACGCTGTTAACGGGGACGTGGGCGTTGTAGCCAGCAGAGATTGGGCCGTATATCTCATTAGGCGGAAACTTTATCTCGATGTCCAGCGGCGCATCGCCCTCGATGACAACGTGCCAGCAGTTGTGGCGGATCTCCCAAGCCGGATCCAGTTCCTTGCTCACGTACATGACCCGCGTGAACTCCAGCAGCGGTTTCCCGCGACGGATGCCGATGACAGGCATTCGCCAGGCGGCCACGGTACCCGCCTCGATCGTGGCAACGCCGATCTTCACCGTCTTTGCCGCTATGGCTACCGCTGTTTCCGTAACGATATCATCAAGCGGTAGCGAGAGCGCGTCGCCGAGTTGGCGTAGAGCGCCGCCATCGGTCCGTGCGATCATTGCAGCGCCACGTGTCAGGTCGGCCTTCGCCGGGTCCATCCCGAACCACTCCGCGAGAAACTCCGGCGAATTGCGATCCTCGAGGTTAGCGTACTGCATGATCGAAAAGCGGTCCAGCCGGCGCTCCATGAGCGTCATGGCGAGGGGGACGATCTCATCGATGAAACCTGGAGCTCCCCCAGTATCGAATAGAGACGTCCCACCTCGTTCACACGCCGCTTCGAGCGCGTCCCACTCCTCAGGGTCGAGGCTGGAGGGATGGTGGAAGTAGTTAGCCGTCGTCACGATGTTGATGCCTGAGTCGAGAATCCTGCACATGTCGGCAATCGAATGGTGGTTCAGCATCGGCATGTACATGACACAGTCCGGCTTGGTTGCGAGAATGTCTTCAATATCTCTTGTCGCGATCACCCCCGCCGGCGCCGCGCCGCACAGGTCGCCGGCGTCCCGCCCAACCTTCGCCTCCGAATACACGTACACTCCTACCAGGTCGTAACGCGGGTGCTCGATCACCTTACGCAGGGAGTGCATTCCGGTATGCCCGGTCCCCCACTGCGCCACGCGATAACGCTTTTCACTCATTCTTGGTCCTCTCCAATCGAAATCGTTCCTTGGCTTGTGCCATGTCTCTACCCTTTAGAGGGATTGCTCTCCGCTATGCGCTCGACCCGATCAAGTCGAACACTATTGCTTCCAGGGACACAAGGTACTCGGGTAGTTCGGCAGCTTCAGCGCCTGCAACTCCGCCGGTACCGTGCACCCGTACTTGGGGTCGTTGCCGCGGGCGCCTTTACCCTGGCTGGTCTCGTAGTTGATTAGCTGTCCGACCTTAACCTGGGCGTTCTGCGCCGCATTCCAGGCCGCGAACTGGTAGCTCTCGAGAGCTTGCGTGTCCATGTAGCCGAGGTAAACGGGCGCGAGGCAGAGGGTGCAGGTGTAGCCGTTAAAGGCGTATTGCTGCGCCTCGAGAACAGCCTCGCGCGTTGGGTCAGGGCCTGCAGCCTCCAGGGCACGGACAAGAAGCTCTATAGCGATCATCGTACTCCCCGGCGAGCTTGAGGAGGAGCCGGGACAGAAACGCGCGTTCTCCTCACCGGCAAGTTTCTCCATCTGCCCCCACAGCGGCAGTCCGGAGCTGTTCACCGGGTCCTTGTAGGAATAGGCGCCGATAGCGCCGTCATAAAGCGCCGTGTAGTCCTTGCTCGGCGGAGCGCCGAAATTCAAGGCCTTCATCGTCTTGTTGCCGAAGGTCTGCCGGAGGGCCGTAAGCACATTGGGCTGCGCCTGAGGCATGGCGAAAGATACCAGTACGTCAGCCTGAGCAGTAATCGCCTGCTGGACCTGCGAGGAGAGATCGACCTGGCCCACGGTACCCACGAGATCGGCCACGATATTCAGCCCAATCTTCTGGGCCTGGGCCTTGAAAGCGTTACGCAGGTTCTGCTGATTTGCCGTGTCGCTGGTAAGGACGGCCACCTTAGCGTTAGGCATGTTCTGCTTGATGTAATCGGCATAATGCGCCTGCCCGAGCAGCCCGGTGGGCTGGATCCAGCCAGTGTAGTACGGCCAGGGGGGATCCAGGGAGAGAAGATCACTGTCGATCGGCATAAGCTCCAGTACCTTATTCTCCATCAGGTAGTCACGAGTTGCCTGGTGGCCGGAGGTGTTTTCACTGAAGAACGTGGCGAAGATCTTGTCGTGCTCCACCAGCTTCTTGATGTTGGTCACCGTGGTTGCCGGGTTAAGGGCGTCGTCGTACTTTATCCACTCGATCTCCCGGCCGTGGATCCCGCCCGCCTCGTTAATGCGCTTGAAGATAGCCTGGCCGATGGGGCCCCAGCAGGCTTCAACGTTGGCGGCTGGGCCGGAGATGATCGCGGACTGCCCAAGCTTTATCGTATCCTTGGTGATCCCGGTTCGGTTCTCGTCTGCCGGGCGGGTCTTCCAGATGGCCAGACCATCATCTAGAGACTCCGTGAGGCTTGTCCAGGAATCCAGGCCGCGTACGGTGCGGGGGTTCTTGGCGACCCCAGCGCCTCCCAATTTCACGCCGCCTGCCGCCGGCGAAGTTGCGCTACCGGTAGCGCCGCCGCCCGCGGAGGCGTTTGTTGCTGCAGGCTCCTCGTCGTCGCCGCCGCAAGCCGCAGCGACGATACCGAGAATAGCCATCAGGGCTAGCGCGAGCCTGAATGTCAACTTGTTTCTCATTGCAAATCTCCCCCTGTAAGTCTCAGCAGAACACTGAAGTTACTGTTGAGACTGCCGTTCGATGTGCCAGAGGGCAAGCCAAAAACAAGGGAAAAGTTCGTACATCGGATGTACAAATGGAGCCAAGGTGCGAGTGAGCTACTTGACAAGCGCCGCTATATGAAATAAGTATTCTCGCAAGTCTGGCATCAATGGGGTCTATGCCATAGATAAAGCTCAAGAACATGCATGACAAGACGTGGTTCGACCTCCTGCGGACAGGGAGAACGAGGCTGGGGCTCAGCCGGAAAGACGTGGCTCGGGCCGCCAGGTTCTCCGTCGATACCATATGCTCCTACGAATTCGGCCGCCGTGGCCCCACACGCGAGACTCTGGAGGCGATCATTGGCGTGTTGGACCTAGAGCGGAACGAGGTAAGTCAAATCTTACGTTCGGCGGGCTTCTCTGCGGCGCTTCGGCGAGGAGGTCCCCTGGCCGCAAACAATCGATACCGAGGACTTGTACACAGTGTACGCCAATTCCCTGCTAAACAAACTCATGCACGGTCACGGATTTCCCAATTTTGAAGGCCCCGCGCGTCATGTCTTCGTCGGGATGGCCCATCGGGACAAGATGCAAAGCATTGCGAACTGGGAAGAAGTTGTGGGCGCCAGCATCGCCCTGTGGAAAGACGCGGTCGGAGATGAGTTGCCCAAGGAGTGTTGGTGGTGGCCGGACCTAACCCAGCGACTATCCGAGTTAGATGTGCCGGAACTCAGGCGGTTCTACGAGCTGTGGGACAGGACACCGCCTCTTTCTGCCCAGATCCGGAGCGATTGCATTATGGTCTGGAGGGATGCTGAACTTGGGGAGATGCGGTTCCGGATCGTGAACAGCGGCAGCAAACAGTACCCGGACCTTCTTATCCACGATCTCTGCCCAATCGACGCCGACACCTGGCGCAAACTCGATTTAGTTCGAGAGCGCTAGTAGACGGTTTCTGTTTCTAAATAGGCTCTTACCGCAGGACAATCGTCTGTCCGTTTATTCTCTCTGCGTCGTCCGAGACCAGAAACAGGGCCACCCTGGCCGCATCGTCCGGCGTCACCGCTCCGCCCGGGCTCATGGCGATCTGTCGCTGCAGGATCTCCTTCCCGCCCGGTACCGCCTCGAACGCCTTCTGCGCGGACGGCGTCACTACCAGGCCGGCCAGGCAGTTTACATTGAGCTTGTTCGCGGCGAGTTCTGCCGCCATAGTCTGAGTCAAGCTGGCGACTATCCCGCTGCCCACACTGGCCGCCGACTGGTTCGGAGCGCCCACCGCCGTTGAGACCAGGTTGAGGATCTTGCCGTAGCTTCTGCCTGCCATGGGGTCGATCGCCACCTGGTTGCAGTTGAAAGCCGCCTTGCTCAGGGCGTCCACCTGCTCCTGCCAGACCTCCGGCGCTACCTGGGTGAAGGCGGCCGGCCCAACCACGGGCGCAGCCACGACCATAATATCCAACTGCCCGAACTGCTCCAGGACCCTGCTTACCGCCTCCTTAACCTCGCCGTAGTCGAGGGCGGCCACCCTCATGGAAACTGCCTGCCCTTTCGCCTCCGCTATCTGCTTTTCGGTTTGACCTGCGGCATCGGCGTTCGCGTCCCAGATAACGACACGGGCGCCTTCACTCGCCAACCCGACGGCTACCGCACGCCCGACTTCGCTTCCTCCGCCTGCAACTACCGCTACTTTACCTTCGAATCTCATCTGGGCCTCCTCCAGCAGCTATTCTCGTAGTCTTCGGAATCATCTTGCCGTTCGCCTGGCTTACCGAACCCTGGCGCCGGTCAGCGCACGACCTGGCCGTTCAGACGCTCCGCATCATCGGAGACCAGGAAAAGCGCGACCCTGGCCACCCACTCCGGCGTGTTCGCCCCGCGAGGCATCATCTTCAGTTGCTGCTCCATAACCTGGAGACCCCCTCCAGGCATGGCCGCGTACGCTCCCACTGTCAGCGGGGTAAGGACTATGCCTCCGGGAGTCATGCAGTTGACGTTGATCTTGTGGGCGCCGAGCTCGGCCGCAAGCGCCTGAGTCAGGGCGACGATTCCGTTCTTGCCCGCGCCATAGCCTGAGAGGCCGGGAGTGCCTCCCGTTGTCGAGATGAAGCTGAGAATTTTGCCGTAGCTCCTCTGTACCATGTGCGGCGCTACCGCATGCGTGCAGTTAAACACCGTCTTGATGTTGTAGTCGATCTGCTTTTGCCAGAAGTCCGGCGGCATGTCCTTCAGCATCTTGAAGACGCCGCCCCCTACGGTAACGACGAGCACGTCCACCCTGCCGAACTCGTCCAGGACGCGCTGCAGAGCACCCTTTACCTGGCCGTAGTCCGCTATATCAACCTTCTCTGAAAGGGCGCGGCCCCCAGCGTTCTTAATCTCCTCCTCCGTCTGCATGCCGCCGACTTCGTAGGTGTCCCAGACCACCACCTGCGCCCCTTCGCTGCCGAGACCGAGGGAGATCGCTCTCCCGATCCCACCGCCACCTCCAGCAATGACGGCGACTTTGTCCTGGAACCGCATCTGGGCCTCCTTTCAATCCCCAATGACAGGAGTGTTGCTAGAGATAATACTCCTCTTGAGGCTTTTCGCAAGTATTGGAAAGAGACATCTGGGGGCAGCGCTTCGATAGTAGACCGAAGCGCGATGACAATGATGGGGAACAGAGTTGCCAGCCGTTGCGCGTACGGACAGGGGAACGAAGGTCTTCAAGCGTGGGGGTTCGCTTCCCCAGTCGTCACATCCGCGAAGCGGGCCGGCAAGCAGAACGGTCGCGACCGGCGCACAAGCTAGCCACACCCTTCAAGGTCCCTAATAGCAAGCAACTCGTGGGTTTTCATCCGCGGTCGAGGCGGAAGGCCCTGGTATACGAGTGCAGTATTTCCCCTCCCGGTTAAGCTGCCGCCTTCTCCCGGAAGAGCGTTGGGGTGATCACCTGCTGGAGACGTAGCGCCTGCTCCTCCCCTTCGTTAGCGATGTAGCCGCACTGGACGCAAGCCACGTATTCGCCGAACCTGTCCGATTCCTCTTTGAAGTCTCCTCGACAGCGAGGACACTGCTTGAGCCAGTAGCCCATGGTCCACTCCTTTCCCTGCGACCCCCCCAATAGCCCCGCCCCACCGATCCTCTTCAGCTTAGGGCACCCGGTGTTGGGATGAGAGCGTGCTTTCAGCCCAAAAACGATGGGTCTTTGGGCCTTTCGTTTTCAGGCCAAAGGGGGAAGGCCCTGATGTGACCGGCGGGGCTTGGCCGGGGCCTGGAGAGCGCAGGCAAGCTTGCAAGCGGCAAGGCCAGGGGATAGCATAGATTATGACTAGGGAAGCCCGCGGGGCGTTAGTTCCGCCACTGGAAGTCCCGATAATGCCCAAGTCCGTTCGAGTTCAGGATTCATCCACCTTCCCGGCGTGCCCCCTCAGGAGGAGCGATGCGGATAGTCCTTGGAGCCGATCACCGCGGCTATATCCTCAAGAACATCATTGCTGATGCGCTGCGGTCTGAGGGCCACGAAGTATTGGATGTCGGCGCCAACAGCGGGGAGTCCGTCGATTATCCGGACTACGCGCTGGCGATCAGCAGAACGCTCCTTTCCGGCCAGGCCGAGCGAGGCGTTCTGGTGTGCGGCAGCGGTGTCGGCGCCGCCATCGCCGCGAACAAGATACCTGGAATTCGCGCCGGCCTCTGTCACGACACTTACTCCGCCCACCAGGGTGTGGAACACGATGACATGAACCTGCTCTGCCTCGGTTCGAGGGTTATCGGTCCGGAGCTTGCCCTGGAGCTGGCGCGGACATTCCTGCGGGCCGAGTTCACTCCCAAGGAGCGCTACCTGCGCCGGCTCGCGAAGGTACGCGCCATCGAGGAACGAGCCGTGGCGGTGAAGGACTAGAAAGGATGCTTATGCCTAATCCCCTGCTAGATCTGAAACGCTTAGGACAGAGCATCTGGTATGACGACCTCAACCGGTCTCTGCTGACGAGCGGCGAGTTACAGCGGATGGTGGATGAGGACGGCGTCACGGGAGGCACTTCTAATCCAACCATTTTCGAAAAGGCAGTCTCCGGGACTAACGCCTACGATGACCCTCTCCGCGAGCTTGTTCCGCAGGGCAAGAAAATCCCCGAGCTTTACGACGACCTCACAATCACCGATGTCGGGATGTCGGCGGACATCTTCCGAAGGGCTTACGACGAGACGGAAGGCCGGGACGGGTTCGCCTCCCTGGAAGTATCTCCCGACATAGCCTACGACACCGCGGCCAGCATACAGGCGGCGAAAAGGCTGTTTAGCCGCCTGGCGCGGCCCAATGCGATGATCAAGATCCCGGGGACCCAGGAAGGCCTGCCGGCGATAGAACGGTGCGCCGCTGACGGCCTGAACATTAACATCACCCTCCTGTTCGGAGTGGAGAACTACGAGCAGGTAGCCTGGGCGTACATCTCGGCGCTTGAGAAGCGTGTGTCGCAGGGACAGCCTGTAGATAGGATCGCCTCCGTCGCCAGCTTCTTCGTCAGCCGCGTCGATACGTTGACGGACCAGAAGCTGGGGGAGAAGATCGCGGCGGCGAAAAGCGATGCCGAACGGCGCGAGCTGGAATCGCTGCTGGGCAAGGCCGCCGTGGCCAACGCCAAGATCGCCTACGCGAAGTTCAAGGAGATATTCTCCAGCAGCCGTTGGAAGGCGCTGGAGGCGAAGGGGGCGCGCCTGCAGCGGCCGCTCTGGGCCAGCACGAGCACCAAGAACCCTAAATATCCGGACACCATGTACGTCGATCCTTTGATCGGACCTGATTCTGTCAACACTATGCCCAGGGTCACGCTCGACGCCTTCAGGGAGCACGGCGTCGTCCAGCCCACCATCGAGGAAGGGCTGGAAGAAGCAAGACAGACAATACACCACCTGGCCGAGATGGGGATCGACTTGAAGATCATCACGGACGAGTTGCAGGTCCAGGGAGTGAAGCTTTTCTGCGATTCGTTCCACAAGGCGAATGAGACCCTGCAGCGCAAGCGCGATACGCTGCAACGAGAACTGGGGGCCGCTACGCATCGTTCATAGGAGGCAGCCCGTGAAAGACACGCGGAGACTCCTGCGAGAGCAACATTTCCTGCGCCGCTTGCGCGAAAAAGACGCATCCTTATGGAGCGGCGATCCGTCAGAACAGGCGAAAATCCGTAACAGGCTCGGCTGGATGACGGCGCATGAGGCCATGGGCCCTCATGTTGAAGACCTGAAAGCCTTCGCGGCAGAGATGAAGGAGCTGGGCTACCGGCAAGCGGTCCTTCTTGGCATGGGCGGTAGCTCCCTTGCCCCCGAAGTGTTCAAGCGGACGTTTTCCGGAGCGGAGGAGGGCCTTGATCTTATCGTCCTGGACACTACCGACCCCGCCGCCATCCTCGACACTGAACGCCGCCTGGACATGGAAAGAACGGCCTTCATCGTCTCCAGCAAGTCGGGTACGACCATCGAGACGCTTTCCCTATTCCGCTACTTTGGAGAAAAGGTCCGAGAGACCAGAGACGGCGGCCCCCTGGACAACTTCGTTGCGATTACAGACCCAGGGACACCGCTGGAAAAGCAGGCCGAGCGCGAAGGATTCAACCGTGTGTTCCTGAACCCGGAGGACATTGGAGGACGATATTCGGCCCTCTCTTTGTTTGGCCTCGTCCCTGCCACGCTCGTGGGGGTCGATATCGAACGGCTTCTGGAGCGGGCGGCCAGCCTGGATGACAAGGAGGCCGTAGAACTGGGCGCGCGCCTGTTCGACAACTGGCAGTCCGGCCGCGACAAGATCACCTTCCTGGCCACCCCCGGACTGGAAAGCTTTGGCGTTTGGGCCGAGCAGTTGCTGGCCGAAAGCACCGGAAAGCGAGGCAAGGGTCTCGTGCCCATAGTTGGCGAGCCGGTGGGCGTCCCCAGCGTCTACGGCGAAGACCGGGCCTTCGTCCATCTGCGCTTCAAAGGGCAAGACCGGCAAGAGGAGGCTCTGAGGGTGCTGGAAGCGGCGGGGCATCCAGTGCTCGAGATGGAGATCGATGACCAGTATGGACTGGGCGCGGAGTTCCTGCGCTGGGAGATCGCGACTGCGGCTGTGGGCGCCCTGATGGAGATCAACCCCTTCGACGAGCCGAACGTGCAGGAAAGCAAGCAGAACACGACGGAAGCGCTGGAAGAATACAATCGGAGCCGCCGCCTCGCTGAGGGGGAACCGCTGGTCGTGGAGAACGGACTGGCGGTGTACGGGGAAGATCCCGGGGCGGCGCCGTCTTCGGCCAGGAGCATGGCCTCCTTGCTTCGCGCGCACCTGGAGCGGGCCCACCCTGGAGATTACGTTGCGATCATGGCTTATATCCAACCGAAACCTGAGCACGATAATGCGTTGCAGCTCCTTCGCCTGAGTATTCGAGATGGAACGCGTCTGGCTACTACACTCGGTTACGGCCCCCGCTTCCTGCATTCGACAGGACAGTTGCACAAAGGAGGGCCAGACAAGGCCGTTTTCATCCAGTTGACGGCGGACGACCCTCAGGACGCGCCTATTCCTGGTGAGCCTGGGTACGGCTTCAGCGCGTTGAAGCGGGCGCAGGCGCTGGGGGACTGGAAGGCATTGCAGCGAAGAGGGCGCCGCATCCTGCGGGTGCATCTGGGAAGGGATGCGAGGGCCGGCCTGGATGAACTGCAGCGGGCAATGCGAGAGGCGCTAGCGAAGCCTGTGCAGAGAGAGGGGTAGCAAGGGCATGGAGCTCGGAATGATCGGACTGGGCCGCATGGGCTCCAACATGTCGCAGCGTCTGCTGCAAAAGGGCCATCGGGTCGTCGTCTATGACCGCAAGGCGGAGGCGGCCGAGGCCCTGCGCGAGCTCGGAGGGACACCAGCCTACGATCTCCAGCAACTGATCGGTCAACTACGGCCGCCGCGGGCCGTGTGGTTGATGGTGCCCGCCGGAGGTCCCGTTGGGGATACGATCGAATCGCTGGTCCCTTTCATGGAGCCGGATGACGTCCTGATCGACGGAGGGAACTCCTACTATAAGGACTCCATGGCTGCGGGCGAACATTTGCGCGAGAAAGGGCTGCGCTTCCTGGATGTAGGCACGAGCGGCGGCGTCTGGGGACTGAAGGAGGGGTACTGCCTGATGATTGGCGGGGAAGAGGAGGTCTTCCGCCGCCTGGAACCTGTATTCCAGGCCCTGGCTCCGATCGACGGCTACGCCCACGTGGGGCCGAACGGCGCCGGGCATTTCGTGAAGATGGTCCACAACGGGATCGAATACGGCATGCTCCAGGCCTACGCCGAGGGGTTCGAACTGCTGGAAGCCGCCCAGTTTGACCTCGACTTGCCCCAGGTCGCGGAGCTTTGGCGACATGGAAGCGTGGTCCGTTCCTGGTTGCTGGACCTGGCTCAGACGGCCTTAAGGAACGACCCGAAGCTTCAGGATATCCGCGGCTATGTGGAGGACTCCGGGGAGGGACGTTGGACGGTGATGGAAGCTATTGAGAGGGATGTACCCGCTATGACCCTTGCCCTCTCGCTTTTCGTGCGGTTCCGCTCCCGCCAGACCGACTCATTCGGCGCCAAGCTGATCGCCGCGCTGCGCCAGGAGTTCGGGGGGCATAGGGTGCTGAAGGAATGACGGCAAAGGCAGCGACAACCGCCCCTGTGTCGGAAACCCTGGAGCAGGAGGGCGCTCTCGATCCCTGTGCCATGGTTATCTTCGGCGCGTCCGGAGACCTGACACGCCGGATGCTAATGCCCGCCCTCTACAACCTGGCGCTGGATGGACGCTTGCCTCCCCGCTTCGCCATTGTCGGCTTTGCCCGTACAGACTGGAGCGATGAAGAATTCCGGCGGCAGGCCCGCGAGTCCGTCGAGCAGCATTCGCGGCGTCCGCTGGACCAGGCAGTATGGGAGAGTTTCGCGGAAAACCTGCATTATGTGGCGGGAGAGTACCATCACAAAGAGAGCCATGAACGGTTGGCCCACACGTTGCGGCGCATCGAGCAGGAACGCAACACTGCCGGGAACCATATCTATTATCTTGCGGTGCCTCCCAGCGCTTACCCGCTCATTGTCGAACAACTGGGCCGTCACGGCATAGTCGGCGAGCACGAGCGAGGCAAAGGATGGTCCCGGATCATCGTCGAGAAGCCCTTCGGTCACGACCTGGATTCCGCCCGCGAGCTGAACCGCAAGCTGTACTCGGTGTTCAAAGAGGAGCAGATCTACCGCATCGACCACTACCTGGGGAAGGAGACCGTCCAGAATATACTCGTCTTTCGTTTCGCCAACGGCATCTTCGAGCCCATCTGGAACCGGCGGTATGTCGACCATGTCCAGATAACGGTGGCTGAAAGCATCGGCGTCGAGAGGCGGGGCGCCTACTATGAAGAGACGGGCGCCTTGAGGGACATGGTGCAGAACCATCTTCTACAACTCCTTTCTCTCGTCGCCATGGAGCCGCCCATAACCTTCGGCGGCCAGGCCGTGCGGGACGAGAAGGTGAAGGTTCTTCATGCCCTGCGGCCATTTCGGAGACACGAGGTATTCGAGCACACGGCAAGGGGACAGTACGGCCCGGGTTGGGTGGCCGGTGAAGAGGTCCCAGGTTACCGGCAGGAGCCTGATGTGGCGCCAGACTCGATGAGCGAAACCTTTGTCGCGCTGAAGATGTTCATCGATAGCTGGCGCTGGGCCGATGTCCCCTTCTATCTCCGTGTGGGAAAGCGCTTGCCCAAACGGAGCACCGAGGTGGCGATTCACTTCAAGAGGGCCCCGCATCTTCTCTTCAAAGGGGTGTCAGACCTCCCATCGATGGAGCCAAACATCCTTTCCATGCGCATTCAGCCCGACGAGGGGATTTCCCTGCGCTTCCACACCAAGGCCCCAGGCTCGCCAATGCGCATCCGCCCAGTCATAATGGACTTTCTCTACGCTGTGTCCTTCTTGGCCGAGGCGCCCTCCGCCTATGAAACGCTCCTGCTTGACGCCATGCGCGGCGATTCAACGCTGTTCACACGGAGTGACGAAGCGGAGTCGGCCTGGAGGATAATCGACGAGATAATAGACGGCTGGCGGGAACTTCCTTCCCCGGGTTTCCCGAACTACGAAGCGGGCACATGGGGGCCCGATGACGCTGACCAACTGATCGAGCGGGACGGCCGGCGGTGGCGCAGGCTTTAGGCGACGAGGAAGGCGTCCTGATCTGGAGGGGCGCCGGGATGGACGTTAACGAGATCGAATCCGAGTTCGTGCGCCTACGATACGCGGGCCCCGATGAAGAGCCAGTCGCGGTGCGGGCCAGCCTGTTCAACCTGATCGTCTACGCTGAGAATGAAGAGGCGGCGCGAGAGGCGGGGAAGGCCCTGGCGGCGATGCCCCGCCGTCACCCTTCTCGCTCCGTCATAGTCACCGGCCGCGGCGGCGATGGAGAGTCTGAGATCAGGGCTCTGCTTTCGGTGCATTGCCACCGGCCGCCGGGGCTGGAACGGCAGGTCTGCTGTGAGGAAATCCGGCTGACCGTCAGTGGTCGGGCGGCGGAGCACTTGCACGGAGTGGTCATGCCCCTGCTAGTTCCCGACCTGCCTGTCTTCTTGTGGTGGATGGGTGATTTGCCGGAGGACCAGCATACTCTGGAAGAGCTGACCGAGACCGCCGACCGGCTCATCGTCGACTCCGCGCAATCGACTGAACCCTCGCGGCAACTCCGCGCGCTGGAGGCTCTCTGCCGCGACCGAGACTTCTGCGCCATCGGCGATCTAAACTGGGTTCGGCTGGAGCCCTGGCGGCGGCTTCTCATGCAACAGCAAGGCGTGATGGACTTGAGAAGATGCCTGGAGCGCTTCAGCAGCCTGGAGATCGTCCTGGCCGATGGCGCGGCGGGCATGGCGAGCGGCCCTGCCCAGCTTTGCCTTTTATTGGGCTGGCTCTCCGCTCGCTTCGGATGGCTTGACTCACCGCCCTTGCAGTCGCCGTCGGATCCGGACGGTGTCTTCAGTATCCTCACGGACGGGGGTGAGGCGGCTGCGAAGGTGCGGAGAGATGAGCGCTACACCGACCTGCCGTCCGGCTCGTTGGTTTCCTTGCGGCTGAGTGGCGAAGGGCAGGAGGGCTGTGGCGCTATATCCATAGCCTTGACGGATGACCTTCAACACCTGAAGGTCCACATCGAAGAGGTACAGGCAACGATAGAAGGCAATATCCGTGTGGATAATCGGGACCAGGGGCGAATGCTAGCAGCGGAACTGGACCTGCTGGGTCGTGACGAGGAATTCGAGGAGGCTCTTCGGCGCTCTCTCCTTTTCCTGCCCTTGCGCATTTAGACGCCAACGGACAGGGCTAGCCGAAAAGAGCGGTTATCGGTTGGCTTTCATCAGGACCCAGAACACAACGATGCTGGTCACAAGCCAGACGCTTATCATAATGACGAGAACGGCGTTATTGGCCAGATCACCATACATCGTTGCGCTCCTCTCCAACTCTTGCAGCTTCCTGAAAAGCCAATTCGCGCCCCTCAGCAACCTCCTTGTAAATACACCTTCTAAGGCGCGCATTCAAGCCTTTCTGGGACCTTCTCCCCTCCTATCGTCTCTATTCTCAAGACTTTCCGCCCACTTCTTTCGTTGTCAGCGCTGGATGCTTGTACAATCTAGGTATGGCTCTGGGCCCTTCCCTGAACGTCCTGGCCGTCAACTGCGGGAGCTCCACCCTCAAGTTCCGCCTTCAATCCACATATAAAGAGGATCCCATCCCTGCCCGCTCCGAAATTCTGGCGGCAGGAATCATTGAGCGAATTGGAGAGAAGGCTGTCTTGAAGGCGGGCCTGCAGGGCGAAGCAGTGGAGCGGGCCGAACTCGAGGTCAGCGGTC
>WBZO01003673.1_pt1 | contig 17522 bp, 19 predicted proteins | sample 5204261 | NCBI WGS metagenome assembly WBZO01 (sample SAMN12412400, study PRJNA552823) | activated sludge metagenome | isolation source: activated sludge from anammox sidestream of wastewater treatment plant... | place: USA: North Carolina | collected 2017-09
CATCCAAGGTCGCGCTGGTCGCCGCGATGCGCAAGCTGCTGACCATTCTCAATGCGATGGTACATCATGGGACTCCATGGCAACCGGCCGCTGCACGGAGAGCTTGACATTCAAGACAGTTGCTCGCCTCCTCGCTCGTTGCGGCCGCGCTGGACGGCCTTTTTGAGCATCCTGTACGGCGTATAACTGTCGTCTCAGACCCCGCCTATCTGTGGCAATTTGAGGGATCGAAAGCAGTTTTCCCGCAACCGGCTAGGGCATCGCCGGCCGTCGTCCGTCAGGCGTCAATCGTCAAGCGGGAAGGCTGGTTGAAACAACGAAATGAATATCGAGGGAACCTCACTTCCGATAGACTGGTGCCGACATACGTTTCTCATCCGCGACCAGGGTGGCCGTGATGAACCAGCCGGTGAATCGGAATCCCGTTCCCGCCTCGAAAGCGGAACCCAAAGAGCGTCGTGGCCGCCGCGTGCCGATCGAATGCCGCCTGTTCCTCTTCGGAGCGAACGACTTCGAGGCCGAGGCGCGGGTGCTCGATCTCTCCGCGGGTGGCTGTCGGGCCGAGTCGAGCAGTCCGGTCGAGGTGGGGATGGAACTGAAGCTCTCGTTGTTCCTGACCGACCATCCCTGGCCGATCAGGATCGACGGCGCCATCGTGCGCTGGGTTTCTGGGGACACGTTCGGAGTCGAATTTTTTTCGATCCGACCCGCCGTTCAAGACCGCATCAGAAAGTTCGTCAGAGACCATCCTGCCGGCAAGCTGTAATCCCGTTCCGCCGCCTCCGCTCCTGCTGCTTTCCAGGAACTTCTGTTCCGACACCGCGGATCGTCAACCGTCAAACGTCAATCGTCAGACGTAAGAAAAGTGGACGCTCTTGAAACCGTGACGCCCGTCGCCGTAGGGTTCGGCTCGGTATGAAGCCGGTGGCGCAGGAAGAACGGACGGGCTGTGGGATCGCGGCCGTGGCCACGTTGGCCGGCGTCACCTATCAAGAAGCCAGGAGGGCGGCGCTCCGACTTGGCATCAGCGCCTCAGATCCGCTCCTCTGGTCGGACCAGTCTCATGTTCGCCGGTTACTGGCCCAGTACCACATTCACTTGGCCAAGAACGAAGCGCCGTTTCGATCCTGGGAGGCGTTGCCGGGCGTTGCGCTACTAGCGATCAAGTGGCACCGCGCGAAGGGGCTGGCCTTCTGGCATTGGGTCGTGTTCCACCGCGGGCCTGACGGCCCGGTCGTGCTCGATTCCAACCGATCGCTGCGTTCCCATCGCCGCAGGGACTTCGGCCGCCTGAGGCCGAAATGGTTTATCCCCCTCACCTTGCCTCGACTGTCGAACAGCCGTCGTTCGGCAGAGCCCAACCCTCGGCGGGAATGAACGCTGTCAATTCGATCGTTCCGACAAGGCGATCGCCACGTCCGTTTCGAGCGCAAATCGGCCTCGTCCCCGCGGGACAAGCCGGATGTCGGGGCACTTCTGCTCCAAACGTTTGCGCAGCAGAATCAGCCGGCTTTCGAGGTTGTCCTTCAATTCCGGCAGGCCCAGCCACCCATCCATGCGCAGCGCCCGATTCGTGAACTCCGTCCGGCCTTCGTCCTGGTATTGGCGCAAAATCCGCCACAGAATGCGGCCCGGGACGTTCCGGATCAGGTATTCACCGTCCACGAAAACACAATCATCCTCCCGGAAGAAGCAGAACGACCGAATTCTTGTGGCAGTCGGAGATGCCTGTGCGCGCCCCGGTCGTCCCGGCTCCAAGGGAGCAGCCTCTTCGCTCTCCCGTCCGAGTTGGTCGATGCCGGCCGCCAACTGCCCGCCGATGATCGCGAGCAACGTTTCTTCCTTTGCCTGAAACGCCCCCGGGTCCCGGCTTTCCACCGCCAGCACCCCCACGAGCCGGCCGCGGGCCTGGAGCGGGACCGCAAGTTGGCTGCAGGCCGCCTGCAATCCTGGCAGCGGGATTTCCCGGCTTATCTGGTCCAACCCGGCGAGCCTGTCCGCCCGATCACGGGCGGCTCGCGCATAACGGAGGCTGTGGTCCAGGCCCGCGAGCCTGAGGCCCCGCTTCGCGAGGGCGACAGTGCCGATCAGTCCTTCTCCGTAGCCGATCTCCGACCCCACCCCGTTGGCCGGATAGCCGCGGCTCGCGATCGTGAGCAGCTTCCGGGTCTTGTCCTCGGCGATCAGAATCAGCGCATGGCGGAAGCCGAAGAACTCATCGAGCAACTGAAGCGTGCCGTCCAACAGGTCTCCCAGCAGTTCGGCGCGATTGATCCGTTCGACGATGACGCGAAGGGCCGCCAGCTCGTGGCTGACGAACAACGGATCGGCGCGCTCGGAAGGAGGCGGCTCGGGCAGCCTGGTAAAGCCTGCCACCCGCTCGATCTCCAGCACGCGGTAGACGTCGGCGGCACGCAGGCGAAAGACCTCCGACATGCCCACGTGCGAGGCGATGGCTTGAAGCTGGAGCGACATGGACTCGAACAGCGGTCCGGAGGATTCGGACCGCTCGTAATGGAGGCGCATCCGGTAGGCCTGCAACGTGCGGGGATCCATGAACATGATGCAGGCGTAGGGGTGCTCGGAAATGTTACGGTGGGTCTTGTTGAAAAACTGAAACGAGATGGCCACGTGGGACGCATCGACATAGTAGACCTGGCTGACGAAACTGATGTTCGGAATGCCGTCGCGCGAACAGGTGCTGATCGCGGCGGGGATCATGCCCTGAAAACAGGGCCACAAGGATTCAAGCGACGGCGTATCGGCCCCCATCGATTACGCCCTGTCTCCCGCGCCGGGCCCCGGCGTCTGGCCGAATGACTCCTGCACATCGACTTCGACGGCGAGCACCGGGTCGGTGATCAGGGCCTCGCAGAGCTCGGCCGGGACGCCGACGGCCACGAGTTCGCTGAAAAACTCGCGCTTCCATCGGCTGCGTGGTGTCTCGTCACGCGGGTCGGCCGGACGAATAAGCCGGACAGTGCCCTTCAGTTGGCAGGCGGTGTGGTCGCTGGGTCTGGTGCAGGTGATCGCGATGCGGCCGTTCTCCCGGAGGTTGGCGAGCGTTCTCCGCGAGATTGTTTCAGTCAGGAAGACGGTGACGGACGCGGCATCCGGCTCCACCTTGATGCCCCATGCCCTCGTGCATTCGGGCATGAGGGCGTGATCGCGGGTGCCGACCATGACCGAGACGCCGGTCTCCAACAGATCACGCAGAAGTTGGGGAATCATCGTCGGTCGAGCCAGCCTGATCGCCGTTAGGGAAAAAGTAGCGACAGCTTAGCATAGTTTTAGGGAAGCGCCGCTCGCGTTCCGTGGTAGAGTCCCGCCGCGTCAGAGACAACAGCCTCGAACCGGAACCCGGTTCGCCACCGACAGACAGAAAGGAGCGCTTCCATGAAGAGTCGAAATCCTCGCACGATCAAGGTATCGAACATTCTACTTGCCGCGGCCCTGGCCGTCGGGACGACGGTGATGCCGGTTCATCAGGCGGCCGCCGAGCAGGCCGGCGCAGGGCCCGTCATTTTCACCGCCCATGATTATGGATTCAAGGGGCCGGATCGGATTCCGGCCGGCATGACGGCGGTGCGTGTGGTCAACCAGGGGAAAGGGCCGCACCACGTGCAGCTCGTGAGGTTGGCTCAAGGGAAAACGGCGGCGGACTTTGCTGCCGCGATGATGGAAAACCCGGCTCACCCGCCGGCCTGGGCGACCTTTGTCGGCGGCCCCAACGCGGTGGTGCCGGGAGGCCAAGCCGAAGCCATCATGCGGCTCGACGCCGGCGAGTACGTCTTGCTCTGTTTGATCCCGAATGGGCAGGGCGTTCCGCACCTGGCTCTGGGCATGCAGAAGCCCGTGACCGTCATGCCGGCCAAATCCGCAGCGTTCGCCGAGCCGAAGGCCGACCTGACCATTACCCAATCCGATTTCAGCTTCTCCCTCTCGCAGCCGGTCAGGGCCGGACACCATATGGTCCAGGTCACCAACAAGGGCGCGCAACCGCATGAGGTCGTGGTGGTGAAGCTGGCCCCCGGCGCCACCGCGAAGGATTGGGCTGCTTCGTTCGAGCCAGGCGCATCCGGTCCGCCCCCCGGGCTGCCCGTCGGCGGCATCGTGGGGATCGAAAAGGGAGGCCGGGGCTATTTCATAGAGGATTTCGAAGCCGGCCGGTATGGGTTGCTCTGTTTCTTCGAAGATCCGCAGACCGGCGCCCCCCATTTCACCAAGGGCATGATGCTGGATTTTTCGGTCGAGTAGAACCCTTCGCTCTTATGCGTGGCCGGCCGGATGGACCGGCCGGCCGCGCGCTCTTGTGCCTCGCGCGAGCCTGTGCTAGGAAACTACCGTCCCAAACAGGAAGCGCGGTCCTCTCCGATGTCGGACGGAAGCAATCTCTCTTCCGTTGGCCGGCTTCCTTCGATCCGGAAGCATCCAACAGCTTGTCGTGGGTCGCGCCGTGAACGGTCTGGCGTCGGCCCATGGGTGATTGGAGGAATCATGATGATGAGACCATATAGCGGCGTGATGCGGGGCTGGCTCTTCGGGCTCATCCTGTTCTGGGTGCTTGCAGCCGCCGTTGTGTCGGCCGATCAGAAGCACCATCAAGGTCGTGCGCAGGTCGGCGGAGAGGGCGGCACACCGCTGTTCGACAACCTCGGCAAGCTCCACCATCCCATCACCACCTCGTCGCCCAAAGCACAACAATACTTCGATCAAGGGTTACGATTGGTCTTTGCCTTCAACCATGAGGAGGCCGTCAATTCGTTTAACGAGGCGGCGAAGCTCGATCCCAAGGCGGCGATGCCCCATTGGGGGATCGCCTTGGCGCTCGGCCCGAACATCAACATGCCGATGGAGCGCGAAGCGGAGAAACGGGCCTATGAGGCGATTCAGCAGGCCCGTTCCCGTGCCGAAGGCGCAAGTGCACAAGAGCGGGCCTACATCGAGGCGCTGGCTTTGCGCTATGCCGTCGATCCCAATGCGAAGCGGGAAACGTTGGATCATGCCTATGCCGAGGTGATGGGAAAGGTGGCGGCCCAGTACCGCGATGATGCCGATGCCGCGACCCTCTATGCCGAGGCTATGATGGATCTTCAGCCTTGGGATTATTGGACGCCGGAGGGACAACCCAAGGGCCGCGCCAACGAGATCGTCTCGACGCTGGAACGGGCGCTGACGTTGAACCCCGACCATCCCGGGGCCTGTCATTATTACATCCACGCGGTCGAGGCCTCGCCGAAGCCCGAGCGGGCGCTGCCCTGCGCCAGGCGCTTGCCGGATCTGATGCCGGGCGCCGGCCACCTGGTCCATATGCCGGGACACATCTATTTGCGGTTGGGCATGTACAAGGAGGCGGCGGAGCAGAACATCCACGCGACGGCCATTGATCATGACTATCTGGCGCATCGCCAGCTCACCGGCATCTATCCGATGGGCTACTATCCCCACAACGTGCACTTCCTCTGGTCGGCCTTGACGATGGAGGGGCGCAGCCAGGAGGCGATCAAGGCCGCACGCAATCTCCGTGAATTGGTGCCCTGGGAGGCAGCGAAGCAAGTGCCGGCGCTGGAAGAGTTCACGCCCTCGCTGCTGTTCTCGCTGGTGCGGTTCGGCCAGTGGGAGGAGATTCTTTCGCTGCCCAAGCCGCCGGCCGAGCTCAGCTATACGACGGCGATCTGGCATTACGCGCGCGGGATGGCCTTCGCGGCGACCAAGCGGTTCGACGAGGCGCAGCAGGAGCACAGGGCCTTGCTCGATCTCGCCGGTTCGTTGCCGGAGGACCGGACCCTTGGCGTGACCCCTGTGGTGGATCTGGCCCGGATCGCGGAACGGGTGCTGGCGGGCGAGATTGCCGCGCGTCAGGGCCACGACGACGAGGCCGTTACGATCCTGAACGGAGCTGCGAAGCTGGAGGATGCGCTGCGCTACTACGAGCCGCCCCTGTGGCACATTCCGGTGCGCCATTCCCTGGGCGCCGTCCTGTTGCAGGCCAAGCGACCTGCCGAGGCGGAGCGGGTCTATCGTCTCGATCTCACGCAGCACCCGCACAATGGCTGGGCCCTGTTCGGGTTAAAGCAGAGCCTGGAGGCCCAACAGAAAACTAAGGAAGCCGCGGCGGTCGAAGCGGACTTTCGCAAGGCTTGGGAGCGGGCGGATATCAGACTGACTGCCTCACGGTTTTAACGGAGCGAAGATGTCCAAGACCGACCATCTCCAATTCGTCACGGTGGAATCGTTGCTGGCTTACGGGGAGGCGCTGAGCCGCTTGCCGCGTATCGGCGAGGCGGTGCTGCCGGGGCCGATCGCGCCTTCCGCTGATCGTGTCAGGCAGGCCACGGCCGCGCAGGCTGGTATCCTGTCTGTTGTCGAGCGGGCTGCGGCCGGGTTTGCCGATGCCGGCGCCTATCGTGCAGCCAGACAGGAACTGATCGACGGTCCTTGCGGCGGCGATGCCCTCGTCTTCTATGCCGCCTGGAACAGGCTGGTGGCGGAGGGGCGGCTCGTGTCCCTCTATCGGGCCGCCATCGGACGGGTGCAGAAGCCGCCGATCCGGCGTCCCGTCGCGATCGTGCCCCGCGCGCAGCTCACCCCGCAACTGGCAGAGGGGCGGATCGTCCTCGACTTGGGAGACGACCGCTTCTGGCTCCTGCCCCGCGACCTGACCGAGCGCACGCTGCTGTTTGCGATGCGGCACGGCATCTCGCAGGTCGAAAGCAAGACCCATCGGGTCGGCTGCCGGCTGGCGAACGTGCTGGATCAGGAACGGGGCATCGCCAAGGCGGAGGCGGTCGGAACGGCCTTGGCAAAGATTCTCGGGGTGGTCGGGCAGCAGCTCGATTATTTGCATGTCCACAACTATCTGGACCCGCAATCGTTCGTGCACCTGGTGAGCCGCAGCCCGAACACGACGCAATTGTATCAGCGGGTGTCCGCGGCGCTGGCGGCGGGACGAGGAGAGTCGGCCGCTCCCATGACGGCCGATGCCTTGGAGTCGCAGGACTTCGGCTGGGTGACCGGCATCGAGAAGGCGGCGGAGGCCGAGGCGGCGGCGCAGGCGTTCGGCGTCGACGCGAAGGTCGCCAAGACCCTGCTCAAACATCCGCTCTACTGCTATCCGGGCGGCAACTCCTTTTTCGATACCTATGTGAGCGTGGTCGATGGCATTCATCGGCTGGCGGAGGCGCATCGCGGCACCGTGGCCTGCCTCTACACCCACAGCTCGACCTTGCGGGCGCTGATGATCTTTCTGGACCCTCGTCCGTTCGCGGAGGCCTTCACCGAGTTCGGCGAATATAAAGAAGGCCAGGACAACGTCGTGTTGCTGACCTATGAGAACCGCCAGATCTCGGGCTATTCAACCGCGGTGGGCCTGTCGCAGCGCGAGCGGGCGGAGCGGGAAGCCTGGATGTCGGTGGAACGCACCAGGCGGGATCGCGTCATGTTGAAGCCGCAGCAGGTGAGGCGGATCGTGGCGCTGGTGTCGGGCGGAGACTTTGCCGGGGCCGGGGCGGCGCTGAAGGAATTGCGGGTGACTGGAAACCGGTTCGGATTGGAAGTGTACTTCGTGCGGCACGGCTTTCTCGGCCTGGCGAACAATTGGATCGAGAAGGTCTCCGAACAGGACACGCGCATGCTGGGCAGCAGGCCGAGCAGCCCGATCGGCAGCAGCCGGTTCGAAGATTTCAAGGACGAACAGGTGCAACGGGCGGCGGTGCGGCATCTGGAGCCGTTCCTACGGGACGGCGCCCTGGTCGTGCTCGGCGGCGACGGCAGCCTGCGCGGGGCGCGCGCCATCTATGAGACCTTCGGGGTCCAGGTGGTCGGGATTCCCGGGACGATCGACAACAATCTGGCCGGGACCACGTCGCTGGGCTTTCATTCGGCCATCCGATTGGCCGACCAGTCGATCGAATCGTTGAAGGCGACCAGCTCGGCGATGGGGAGCGTGTTCTTCGTGGAGGTGATGGGAGCCGGGTCCGGCCATCTGGCCCTGGCCTGTGCCTATCAGGCCCGGGCGGAAGGGGTGCTGGTGAACGAACATCCCGATCCGGACGCCTACATCGACGAGGTGATTCTCGGCACCCTGAAACGGTCGTTGGGCGTACCGAACAAGAGCCATCTGTTTCTCGTCGCCGAACGGACGCCGCATCGCCACCATCCGGAGGGCGGGGTGCACGGCCTGCCCGAGTTTGTGGCGCGGGAGGTCGCGGGCTGGCCGCAGGTGCGCCCGCACGACGGGCACTATCCGCTCACGCCCGCCACGAAGGCCACGATCCTCGGCCACACGTTGCGCGGCGCGCCGCCGACGCCGGAGGACAAGGCCATCGCGCAGCACCTGGCCTATGAAACAATCCGCCGGCTGGTTGAACGGCCCGCAGATGTCGTGGGCTGCATGCTGGCCTACCGGGACCAGGCCGCGGTCGAAGCCATCCCGCTGCACGCGCTCGCCCCCAAGCCCTTCGATTGGGAGCTGTTCATGAGGATGCATGGGAGGGAGAGGGAGTAAGGGCGGTCTGGGATGAATAGAAGGGGCAGCCAGGCCATCCTTCTTGCTCGCAGAGCCCCCACGATGAAACAGTGGTCGCTCCATGCGCGCAGTAAAGGACAGCCTGGCTGCCCCTTTTACGAAATAGCTGCCAGATCAACAGATGCGGCAATCATAGACTCACGGAATAAGGCCGCTCTTATAGGTGAGAGTGACAACGAGCAAGCTTGGAGGGAGCATTGGTAGTTCCTGGGGTGGTGCGGAGCGGCTGGCATGGTCTCTGTGCTCGCAGAGGCCGCACGATCAGAACGAGCGCACTGGCAGGGTCGGGTCTTGCGATGATACATGACTATGGTCCCCTCCCATACCTCCCTGGATAAGATGACACGCCCGTGACGGCTACTTTTCCTCTGGGGCCGCGAACCTGGGTCTTGAAGTCCGCCTTCGGTAAGCAACCTTCATGCGCGATTTTGACCACCAAGGGGTGTGTGGCGTCGAGGAGGGCCTGCTGTTCGTCGCATTGACGTGGGTGAAATGTAGTACTAGAATTAACATGTACTACAAAAGGCAAGGAGGTAGGAATGCTTGAATCAACCATGACCCGAAAGGGACAAGTCACAATCCCCAAGGTCATTCGGGATCGTCTGGGGGTCAAAGAAGGGGAGAAGGTGTTCTTTGTGGTGCGTGGTGAGGAAGTCGTCTTGAAGGTCATCAAGGGCACCATCCTCGATCTTAAAGGGTCGGTTCAGCCATCGATGCATCCTGAAGATTTTGACAAGATTCGTCAGGCGGTGAAGCACACTGTGGCCAAGAGGGTGGCCGGACATGGTTAACCTGTTCGTCGATACCAATGTGTTTCTCCGTTTCTTAACCAACGACGACCCGGGCAAAGCCAAACGCGCCGAGACACTGTTTCGAGACGCCCTGCGCGGCAAGGTTCGGTTGGCGACGAGCCTGCTCGTCATCGCCGAAATCATCTGGACCCTGGAGTCTTTTTACAAGGTCGCCAAACCAGATATCGCAGCGAAGGTCGAGAAAATTCTGAATACACCCAACCTGGAATGTCCCGACATGCCGCTTATTCTTCTGGCGCTTGATCTCTATGTGCATGCAAGCATCGACTTTGTCGATGCGTACACCGCCTTCGAAATGAGAGAGCGGGGGCTCACGCAGATCCTTACCTACGATCACAAGCACTTTGCCCGTGTCCCGTGGATCCAAATCGAGGATTTCTGATCACCGTTCCGCAGTCCGTAGTCACGCCTCCGCCTAGGGTCCATTGCCAGTACCGAACATCAGCGGCGGTGCGCTGACAGCCCCGTCACGGCTTTTCGGCCGACGTGCCCGCGCGATGGGTTCTAGCCCACATTATTCATGACGGTTCGTCACGAAACCACTGAGACGCCAAGCGTTGGACCCATTGCATGGAGAAGAGCAATGGGTACCCCCACGCGGAGCCCCTTGAGGCGGAGGCGTACTTGAAACAGTACGTTGAGGCCGTGAGGGGCGAGCCTGCCCGCCAGCATACCCCAGAGGCGCATGCTGGCTTGTCGCAGCGGCGTGTCGGTGGTTGCAGTAGAAGCGCTCATGAATAATGTGGGCTGGGGTCCGCATGAAGAACAGGTGTGGTTTCCCTGCCTCCTTGTAGGGTGCGCAGCGTTTTTGACAAGGCCCTCGCTTTTCCCATTGACTGCATTCCATAGACTTTGGGAGCATTAGTGAGTGTATTTTGAAATCCTTGGGTCGATCACTCAGATTGAGACATTTGCAGTTGGGACAGGGATTCGAGAGGTCGCACGGCTCCGAAAGATCTATGGGAAGGGGCGTTGGCGCAAGCGAAAGGGCATTGCCAAGGTTCGGCTTTCAGATGGGTCAGTTCATGAGGCTGAGATCCACTGGTATGAGGCCACACGCATAGGTCGCAAAGAATATAAGATCAAGCGATTGTTGTGAGGAGTTTCCCGATGAGGATTCCTAAACTCTCTACCGCGCGGTTTGTGATTTGTGTCGAGAACAAGGGCTATGTCACGTCGCTCGAAAAGCGAAAAATCTACATCTCTTTGCCGGATCCCAGCGCTCTCAAGCATGGGCAAGTTCGTGTGATCGATGAGTCCGGTGAGGATTATCTCTATCCCAAAGACTTCTTCCATCCCATCACCGTTCCTCAGTCTGTTCGCAGGGCGATCCTCAAGGCCGCGTAGTCGCGTCTCGTCGCATTGTCTGGCGCAAGGCGCGGTTCGGCCCGCTTCCGTGAAGTGCCGGACGGAGTCGGGTCTTGCGATAAGACATCAAGAAACTTAAGCCCTGATCAGACTGACAGACTCGTCACCGGCTACCCTGATGGTCACGTCATCATGCCATTGGCGGCGTGCTGTCATGTTCTGAGCCGGTGGGGACGGCGTCTCGCGACATCCCGGTTCGTGATGTTCCTTGACACATTTCTGTCCCCGTCCTAGCCTTTTTTTACAAGCTCCCTGTCGAAACCGCCGCTGAAGGCGGAGGCTCGTCGCTGTTCGAGCCCGCGTGCGGAGGAAAACCTCGGGGCCAAGGGAAGGGTGCGATGAAGCTCTCGATTGTCATTCCTGTGTATAACGAGCTCGCCACGATCACCGAGATTGTCTCGCGCGTGCGGAAGGCCCCGTTTGAAAAGGAGATCATCATCGTCGATGACGGGTCTACGGACGGCACGCGGGCGCAACTGGAAGTCATGAAGCGGCATCCCGATGTCCGGGTGCTGTTCCATGAGCGCAATCGAGGCAAGGGCGCCGCGCTGCGCACCGGCTTTGAAGCCGTCGGCGGCGATGTGGTGATCATCCAGGATGCGGACTTGGAGTACGATCCCGCGGACTACCCGATCCTCTTGCGGCCCATTCAAGAGGGCCATGCCGATGTGGTGTATGGGTCGCGGTTTCTTGGCGGGCCTCACCGGGTGCTGTTCTTCTGGCATTACATCGGCAATAAGCTGTTGACGCTGCTCTCCAACGTGCTCAGTAACTTGAACCTGTCCGACATGGAGGTCTGTTACAAAGTGTTCAGGCGGGAAGTCCTGAAGGATCTGCCGCTCAGGTCCGACCGGTTCGGCTTTGAGCCGGAGTTTACGATGAAGGTGGCCAAGCGAGGATACCGGATCTATGAAGTGCCCGTCAGCTATCGGGGCCGCACGTATCAAGAGGGCAAGAAGATCACCTGGAAGGACGGCTTGGCCGCCATCTACACCATCATCCGATTTCGCCTCTCCGATTAACGTATCCGTTGGCTTACTCGATACCTCGTCCAGTCGTCACCTCGTCATCACGCGCTCGACCAACCGGCTCCATGAACGGCATCTTGCCTCTCTGATACGGCAGGGGTAAGATTCGGCCACCTCGCGTGTGGGATGGCAGGAGGTGGGTGGCCATGACCCGGACCGCTCCTCTGCATACCTGTAGTCTCTCTCGATTGTCGCATCCAACCCCTGCGAATACTCTGTGTCGAACCAGGATCGTCTATGGAGCAGGTTTCGCTCCGCTCGTGGGCGATCCGCGTCTCTCGTTCGAAACGCATCGCGCTCACTGTTCAACGGCCTATTCAAGACCTTATTCAAGATTGGGAGGTGGGATATGGGTCCGACCAAGGCGATCGTGAAAGGGCACGCGCTGTATGAGGCGGTGGGAGGGAAGCTGATTCGTGACGGGTTCACGAGCCAGCGCGAGATCGAAGACTACGTGAACCATCACTACCTCGTGTTGCCCGTCGTCGATAACGCAGGCCGGCCGTGGTTGCTGGACGGGAAGCTGATCTACTGCCTCCGCGGCGTCCAATATGAGACGGTGGATGATCGCAGGGTCCACCTGGCCCGCTGTCCGGATTGCGGCGGGATGGGCATCAGGTCCGATGAGTTTACGGTCGAGTCGGACTGCATCCGTTGCACCGCCTGTGGGCATGAGTTTGATGCGAGGCTGGAGATGATGGAGACATGAGGGGAGGACGGGCACCCGTACTGGTCCTGTGCTCCCGGAGCGCGCGCCCTCGGAAGGGCCTCACTCGACGGCCGCAGGGGGACCAGCGCGGGTGCCCGTCCTGGGAAATAGACAACGAGCAAGCTTGGAAGGAGCATTGATAGCCGTGGTCGCACGAGGCGCGGCCTCAGAAAGCCTTCGTGGGATGCGCGCGGTGAGGATCCTACCAGACTGCTCTCCAAGGGAAAGACAACGAACGAGCTTGGAGGAAGCCTCGTAGATAAAAGTTGCTCGATGGCCTCAATGGCACCAGCACGGGTGACGTTGCAAGGAAGAGACGAGAGGTAAAGCAGAGAATCCCTGCCAGCCGTTATCCCCGCACCTCGACCACAAGCAGATTCGAGGTGACGGTGAATTTGGGGATCAATCCCAGCCGGTCCAGCACCGCGGCCCGTTCAACATCCTGTCCGAACTTTCCCAACCACTGATCCGGGCTTCTGCTCTCGGTTGAGAGTACAAGCTGGAATTCATAGCGACCCGGCAGGGATGGGCGGAAATTGGCGAAGGTGCTGACTGGAAGGTAGGACGCTCCGGCTTTTGTCGTCGGATCGAATCCGGCTCCCGGTTGGAGCAGGTGAAAGTCCGCCAGACGCAGAGGGCTTACCAATGGGTCTTCCGGGACCGGCGGATTCGCGATGGCTCGCCCGCCGAGTTTGATTTCCGGAAGATAATGCGGATAGCGGGTGCCGGTTTCCGATCCGTCCAGGACCCCGACCATCCAGACGCTGCCGGATGAGACGTTCTTCACCTCGATCCTGATCGGCACCGGCGATCCAAGCGTCAGCGGCCGATCCGGACCGTGCAATGTCAGCGTCACAATGGCCATAGAACGAGCAGGACCACCTTTGCCGGGCAAAGGCTGAAGCAGGCGTTGGCCAACGCCTGCTTCAGCCTGCCTGTCACCGCGATCTCATCACGGCGCCGTCATGGACGTCAATGTTTCCGCCTCGCCCGACGGCCGTTGTTGTTGCTCTCGCCGGAATGGCCTCCCAACCCCAACGAAGCCTTTTCAGCCTCCGCCTGAGCCGTGATCCGTCGCAACACCTGCGGCTTGAGCTGCTTTCTCTTGAACGTCTCGACCATCCGGTCGAGGGTGGCTTCCGCCCTGTCGAGATCGCCCGCCTTCTTCTGGGCGCGCGCGATGCGGCGGATGACCATGTTCAGCGTGATGTTGTCCACGCCCCGCTCGCCGGCCGATGCTTCGGCGACGGACGACAATTGCTGGATGCTTTCTCCCGCTTCCGCTTTGCGTACCGAGACCGTTTTATCCGGCCTGTCGGCCGCCAGCCGTTTGTAGTCGCGTCCGGCGTTGATGCCCTTGACCAGGTTCGCATAGACGGCGAGCGGATGCTTGCCGTGCTTGGCCAGCAGCTCATCGAACGCTTCGTTGCCCCGCTTCAGCGCGTCGGAGTCCGACCCGAGCAGGTAGAGCAGTTTGCCCTGTTCGTCACCCATCAACAACTCAGCCACTTCTTCGTCGGCCGCCGAATGGGGCGAGCGGACCCGAATCGTCAACGTCGGGGACACGACGCGCGATCCGTCCGGCGCGACATAGATGGCGCGGAGCTGATAGGCGCCGGGCTGCTCGAAATAGAATCCATCCTTCCCGTATCCGATGTAGGCGCTCTCGTAGACGGCCGGTTGGTCGGGATCGAGCTTCGTCGTCCGCTCCTCGTCGACGCAGTGCTCGATCATCGGGCGATAGAGCAGGGTTCGGCCCGAGGGTTGCCGGATGGCGATCTGGACCATGGTCGTGTTCGGGTGGAGGAACGTATGCACGTGTCGTCCTCTCGTGTCCGTGGTGGAGAGCTTGATCTCTACGACCACCGGTTCGCCAAAGGCAAAGGCCGATCTCGCGCGCAGTTCGAGCTGTAGACCAGAATAATCCTCGACGGCGTCCGCGAACAGCATGGGGTCGATTTCGGCGGCTCCCGTCGCGAAGGCGTTTCCGCCCAAGATGATATTGCGGTAGAACGCGTGCCGGAGATGGGCGATCTCGTTGTCGGTAAATTGGAACGGGAAGTTCGCCCAATAGGCCGCTTCTCCGCCGGGGGCCGGCGGGGGCGGCTGATATTGCCAGGCATAGTTCATCCACGACAGATCGCCCAGGCCGCCGTTGGGGCCGAGCGGCGCCGGTGGGTTCGCCAGATTCTTCTGCCATGAATGGAGCAGGTTGAAGCAATGGCCCAGCTCATGCACGTAGGTGCGGAGCTGGGCGCGCTGGGTCGCCGCGTCGGTGCCCTTGATCGCGTCGTAGAAGACGGCGCAGCCTTGCCGCTGGAAGGCATCGGCGTAGTCGAACATGATGCCGCGATACCCGCCTTCATGAGCGGTGGCGACCAGCAGATAGACCTTCCATTGCGGGATGTTCGCCCAGAGGCTGAAGTTATTCACCATCGCGGCGTGTAATTCCGAATCGCTCCACTTGGCGTTCGGGCCGGCTTCGGAGCTGTTCACGATGTTTGCCATGCCGGCGGTTTGCATCTCGATGCCGGCCTCCGCGTAGGCCTTGGCCACGCCGAGGTCCCGGACCGGACTGGTGGCTGGTTGCGGAAGCGACCCGGTGTTGTACGACACGAACGGGACCGTGCCCTGCACGCAATCCTGCTCCCATTGCACGGTGCGGAAATAGGCGGAGACGAACGGGCAGAGATAGCTCGCCCCGGCCGTGCCGGACGGAGTTGCAAACTGTACCGTCGCGCTGCCGGGCGGCGAAAAGATCAGCGTCCGCGGGATCGTCACCTTCACCTTCTGATAGGCGGTGGACCAGGTGAACTGGCCGATGCCCTCGATGGTCGCCTGCGTTGCCGTCACAGAGATCGTTGGGGCAGCCACGATAAAGGAGCCGAAATAGGCGGAGGTTGACCCGCTGGTGCTGAAAAAGTCGCCGCTGAACCGGTTGGTCGGCCGAGACCCGTCCACATCCATGCGGAGTTCCAATTGGAACCCCGTGCCGCTGCTCCGATACCGGCCGCTCACCCGCCGGCGAAGTATCTTGATCGGAGTGACGGGCAGGGGTGGCGCGATCGGGGCGGCGGTGATGGCCGGTTTGGCCTTCGCGGCCGTGTCCGCTGTCGCGTCGTACTCCGCCGTCTCCGTCTGCTCCTCCCTTTCGTGGACCTCGGACAGAGCCAGTCGAGCGAGATCATCCAATTCCAAGTCCTCTGCGATCGAGCTGCTGCTTTCCATTCTGGTGGGATCCGGACTCATAGTGTCGCCTCCTTTAGTGGTTGATTGATCAATGGGCGAATGATAGTGATGGCGAGATGATTTGGGCTAAACAACCCTGTGCGGGCCGCCACGCTCCCGTCCCGAGCGCAACAGCTTCACGTAAAAGAGCAATCACGGTGCCACGATCCGAAGGCAGAGTGACGCCCTGTCCGAATGGAATCATATTCAGGTTTTTGAGCGGTTAGGAATCGAGGTGTCTCACTCCAACGGGTGATGGACCAGTGGCGTGTATCCAAACAGATAAACTCTGTATCGAAACAGATTCATGTAGGGAATTGAGTGCAGCGAGGGATCGGGGCGGCAAGAGTGCCTTGCTCGGTCCCGTAGAGAAGAGGCTCTCGGAGCTTTTTCACCCAACATGTACCGCGTTGCCCTGATTCGCCGCGATGGGCCAGAGACAATCTTTGGGGTTTTTGACAGTCCTGGCATGAAAAAATATATACCCGCATAGAATCATGGCCTTACGAAAGCTTCGCTCACGATGTGCATTGACTCCACAGATGGCGCCCTGTAGGGTGAACCTATGAGTTGTCTTGAGCCTCGCTGACTGTCCTATCCCTCGCGCGTCCCGATCTCTCCTGCGCGTCTGATTCCTCAGTCTCCGCCGCTCGCGGTCAGGTTCTTCTGAAGCGCAATTGGTCTGTGTTTGACCAAGTCGATGTGACCGCCGGGTTTGACGGCATTCGTGTTTCTTGTGTCGGCGGAGGGAGCCCCGAATGATCTGCATAATGTGTTCACGTTGCGGTGGGTTAAGAAGGCGCATCGAAATGAGGGACGCGATAAGCGGCGAGTCTATCCCTGGGTGGCAGTGCTTGCTGTGCGGGGACGTCATCGATTCCGTCATCGAAGCCCATCGTCAAAATCATCTGGAGCCGACGCCGAACCGCGCCCGTCTGCCTGTGGCATTTTCTTGAGGCGGGAGGAGGGCCGATGCCGCGGTCCGGCCGGAGAGAAGGTTGTGGATGAGTGCGCTTCGATCTTGGGCCTGTCGAAGCGTTGGGTTCTGAGGCCTGGTCAAGGAGAGAGTCAAATGAATAATGTCGGTTCGTTCATCGATGGAGCACTGGCGACCGGAGGGCTCATTGTGACCCTCATCGGGTCGGTGTGGGCGCTGGTGGCTTCGAATTCAATCCTGGCTATCGACGCACAAGATGCCGAAGAGGCTCTGAAGCCGGCCATGAAGAAGGCGGCCTAACCGGGTCACGTTACAGCAAGGGAGGGACGGCAACCATGAGAATCCATCCGATCATCAAGTCCACGATCCTCGTTGCACCGCTGGTGTTGATCCTGGGGATCTCGGGGACGTCTGCACAGGCGGCGGATCAGTCGTTGACGGCGGCGATCACCTCCGCTCCAACCATCACCCCCGCTCCCACAGGCGAAGCGTCCGGGGTGGCCTCTGGCGCTGTTGAGGACACGCTGTCGGCCTGCATGGCGAGAATTCCCAAGGATGCCAGCGACGGTCAGCGCATGATGGCAGAAGAGAGCTGCAACCGGGACGAGGGGTCGAGAACAGTCTCACAGGTCGCGCCCACGTTCTGAACACGTGTCTTTGTGAATCGTCATGTTGATCGCGCGCATTGGTGAGTAAGCGGTAGCGCCTTAGCGCGCATTATTCATGACGGTTCGTCACGAAACCGTGGAGTCGCGTTGCGAGACGGGCGCGCGGAGCCGGGAGGACCCGAGCAACTGTCTTGAATGTCAAGCTCTCCGTGCAGCGGCCGGTTGCCATGGAGTCCCATGATGTACCATCGCATTGAGAATGGTCAGCAGCTTGCGCATCGCGGCGACCAGCGCGACCTTGGATG
>WBZO01003674.1_pt1 | contig 17521 bp, 10 predicted proteins | sample 5204261 | NCBI WGS metagenome assembly WBZO01 (sample SAMN12412400, study PRJNA552823) | activated sludge metagenome | isolation source: activated sludge from anammox sidestream of wastewater treatment plant... | place: USA: North Carolina | collected 2017-09
ACAGGTGCGCGTGGAGGTCTCCCGTCAGGCGACGACGGGCTTCCTCCAGGTCCTCGGCGTGACGCACGTCGAGATCAGCGCCCACGCCGTTGCCGCGCCGCGCACCGGAGCAGGAGGTCCGTAGCCATGCGCCAGATGCGAGCAGGGATGATGTCGATCGCGATCACGTGTGCGGCCGTATTGCTGGCCTGCGGCGGCGGCTCGTCCACACCGACGCCGGCAGCGACGGCCGAGCCAACGACGCCCGCGGCCACGGCGATCGTGCCGACGGCGACGGCCACACCCTCGCGCGATGCGCTGGTCGCGGAAGTGAGCGCGGCGTACCTCGCCTACTGGGACGCCTACGCGGACGCGGTGCTCCACCTCGACATCACGCGAGTCGAACGGTTCGCGGCCGGCGCCGAGCTCGAAGGGATCCGCGAAGAGATCGAGAAGCTGCGAGCTGACGGCGTTGCGCTTCGTGTTGTGGTCGAGCATGACTTCGCGGTGATCGATGTCACGGGAACAGTCGGTCTGGTCGAGGACCAGATCGTGGACAACACGTTCTATGTCGATGCGAAGACTCTTGAACCACCGACGGCCGCCGGGAGCGGTGACACCTATCGGGATCTCGTGCGGCTCGAACGGCTCGATGGTCGCTGGACCGTCACGAGCGGTGCGAGAAGTCCGAGGTGATCCCACATGATTAGGCGGAGCGTTGCGGTGGTGGCCGTTCTAGGCCTGTTTCTCCTATCGGTCGCACCTGCGCACGCCGAGCCGCCGGTCCCCGGTCAATCTGGAAGCGCGCGCGGGAACCGCCCGAATGTGGTGGAGACGAACGTCGTCGCGACGACCGGTGGCGTCACGATCTTCATCGGTGTCACGACCACCATCCCCGGCACGCCAGGCGCTCCCGGATCGACCCAGATCGTCAACGTTCCGGCAGCGCCGGTCTGCACCGCGGCCGTCCCGAACATTGGCTACAACAGCAGCTTCGCGCCCCAGTTATCGGAGCATCCGGGCGCGCTCCCCTGGGTCGTGACCTGCGACAACGGCCTGTTCACGATCGCGTGGATACCTGTGGGCGCGCCGGACGTCACGGAGATCGTCGTGCAGACGCTCCCGGGACCGCCGACGGATCCGCTTTCGATGGCGCAGTCGCTCTTCGGGATGGTGCCGCTGCCGCCGGTCGCTGTGGGCGCGAACCCCGGTACGGGCCTGGTGGCACTGCCGTCCTGGTTCTGGGTGGAGGGCTACGGCGGCGAGACGCTCACCGGCTCCGAGACGCTGGGCGACACGACGGTCGAGGTGGAGATCACGCCGCAGCGGTACGACTGGTCGTTCGGCGACGGCGCGGTGCTCTCAACCGCATCGCTCGGACAACGCTACCCGCTGGAAAGCGACATCCAGCACCGCTACGAACGGTCGCTGACGGCAGATGTCCGGCTGGAGATCACGTTCGGTGGCCAGTACCGCGTGACCACGATCGAGGATGACGGTGAGGGTGGCGTCGTGGTGGTCGTTGGGGCGTGGGAGCCACTCGACCCGATGGTGCGGTCGTGGACGACGCCGTACCCGGTGCGGCAACTGCAATCGGTCCTGACGGCGGGTCGGTAACGGCAAGGGAGGCCAGCGATGACCAGGGCACTACCCCGTACACGACGCAGCGATCGCGGGCGCCGGCCGGAACCGCGCCGCGAGGCTGGGGCCTGGCCGCTTGCCGTCACGCTGGCGGTCGCCTCCACGGCTGCCGCGATCCTGTGGCGGATCGCCGGTCCCCCAGCTGCCGCCTGGCGCCTGCCGGACATAACGACAGTGCGCACGGCGCTGACGGCGACGGAAGTGTCGGACGGCGACCTCATCGCGGTCGCCACCGCGATCGCCTGGCTCCTCCTCGGCTACCTCGCCGTCACGATCGGATTGCGCGCGCTCGCCGTGACCGCGGATCGAGCAACGCGCGGCGCACGATGGGCGCGCGCCGCGCTCCGCGTCACGAACCTGATCACGGTGCCTGCCGTGCGGCGCATCGTGGACGGCGGCATCGCCGGGACGTTGCTGCTCGCGACGTGGCTGCCGGTGCCACGGGCAGCCATTGCGAGCGCCCCGGTCGCGATCGTGGCGCTGCACGCGCCGCCTGCCGCCGAAGCACAGGTCACCGCCCCTGACGCCCGCGCAGTGACCGTCCGGGTGCCGTTTGTGGTCTACACCGTGGCGCCGGGAGAGGACCTGTGGGGGATCGCGCGCCGGCTCTACGGGGACGGCGCCCGCTACGTGGATCTGTTTCGCGCGAACCAGGGGCGCGTGATGGCGGACGGCGAGCGATTCGACGACCCGCGCGTGACCCGTCCTGGCTGGACGCTGAACGCGCCGCTGCCGGCGGACAGCATCAGCCTGGACGCAGGAACCGTCACGTATCGCGTCGCGCGCGGCGACCACCTGTGGGGGATCGCGGAGCGGTTCCTGGGTGATGGATTCCGCTGGGATGAGATCTGGCAGGCGAACCGCGATCGCGACATGGGCGGCGGCTGGCGGTTCACCGACCCGCAGCGCATCTATCCGGGCTGGGAGATCGTGCTGCCGGTCGAAGCGATGGAGGAACTCACCGTCGAGGTAACACCGCCCGCGGCCGCGCCGGAGACCGGGAACCACACCGCGACCGGTAGCGAGGACACAGGCCAGTCGGTTGAGGCGGACGCCGATGAAGGAGAGGACGGCGGGGCTGCGTGGGACTGGCCGTCGGTGCCGCGCCCCGTCGTCCTGAGCGCCGCCGGGTTCGCCGTGCTCGGCGCAGCTGCGCTCTTCGTGCATCGCCTGCAGCGGACAGGCGCGCTCGGTCTGCCGTCCCTGCTGCAGCGCGGCGCGCGCCGTACCGGTGACGCGGGCCGGGTCGTACTCGTAGCGCGCGCCGTGGCGGAGGCGCTCGAGGCGGCCGGGTTCGCGCGTGCGCGGCTGGTGCTCGCGCATGAGGCGGCACGGGAGCTCTCGTTCACGATCGACTGCGCCGACGTCGACGCTGAGTCACTGGCGGCGAGCCGCGACCGGCTCGCCGACCTCGCGGAGTGCGCGGTCGAGGCGGCCGTCACCGGGACACGCCAGGTGGAACTGACGCTCACCGGCGCCGGTGCATCGACGATGCAGCAGGGGGCGGCCGCGGCGGCGGGGCGCGCAATGATGCTCCCGGTGGGCACTGATGTCGCCGGCCGGATCGTGTACGTGAACCTCGCCGGGGCGGGCAGCGTGGCGATCACTGGATCGGAGATCGAGCGCCGGCAGTTGCTGCACACCTGGCTGGAGACGCTGGCCACGACCGCGGGGGCCGACGAACTGGCGCTGCGCGCGGATGCCGCCGTCGCTGCGGTGCTCGGGGACGACATCGACTTGCCGCACTTCGGTGGGGCGGAGAGCCCGGACGGTGAAGCGCTATTCGAGGAGATCGAGGACGCGATCCAGTCCCGAGAAGGGCAGCTGGCGCCCCGACCTCTCGTGGCGGTGTTCGATGCGGGCGCGGCCGGGAGTGCGTGCGAGTCGTTGCTCCCGTATGGGCCGCGCGCAGGCATCTACTTCGTCGGGCTGACGGATGGCGAGCCGAGCACGCTGTTCGGTGCGACGGTGCGACTCGGGATGGACGACGGCGATCTGGCTGACGGCGAGGTCGCAGTTGGAGCGAGTGGCGTCCTGCTTTCGCTCGGGGCCGGCGAACGGATCGCGCTCGAGCCCGTCGTGGTCCGCCGCGATGAGTCACCGCGATGGCGCGAGCCGGGCGCGTCTGCTGGAGCAGCGGAGCTGCGACCCTCCCCGCGCGATCCCGAACCACCGGATGCGCCACCGCCACCGTCGGACGAAGAGGTCGGTGTCTTCGACTGGAGGCGAGCGATCTTCGAGGCCGACGACCTCGCCGAGACCAACGAAATCCCGGAGTCCAGAGATCTCGATGATGTGGCGCCAGGTACGGGTGCAGCGGTTGCCGACCAGGGTCAGCGAGAGCACGAAACGACCGTTGCAGCGGTCGCGACCGTGGAGCGTCCCATCGTTGAACCGGCGGCGGCAGCGGCCGAGCCACTGACCGCACCGGACACTGAAGAGCCACACTCGCAGTCCATCCTCAGCCACGAACCGGACGGCGAGCAGGCTGCCCGCAGTCCAGAGGCAGCGGTGCTTCCCCAGCCGCGTGAGTCGCTCACCGGATCGGTACGGCAGCAGGCGCTGTTCCTGCCAGATGCGACGGGCGGCCCGTCTGATGAAGACGAAGCGCTGATCTACGTGCGTTGTCTCGGGGAGCTGCGGATCACCGTGCGTGGCGTCGCCGCTCAGGGCTGGCCGTACGACAAGCCCCGCGAACTGCTCGCGCTGCTCGTCGCCCACGGGGGAGCGCCGGTCCCGCGCAAGGCGATCGCCGACGCGCTCTGGCCGGACATGCTGTGGGACGCGAGCCTCAAGCACATGCTGGCCAACGCGACGAGTGCGCTGCGCTCAGTGGTGCGCGCCGCGGCCGGGCGCAGCGACCTGCAACCACTCACGCTCTCGCATGAGCGGTATCAGGTGCCTCCGGGCATGCTCCGCTCGGACCTCGACGAGTTCGAGGAGGCGCTGCGATTCGCGGCGGCGTTGCCACCGGGAGACGCGATCGACCAGTATGAGCGCGCACTCGAGATCTACGAGGCCGACTTCCTGGAGTCCGAGTCGTTCGCGTGGCTCGACACGTACCGGGACGAGTACCGGGAGCGGTTCGTGGCGGGGGCGCTCGCGGCCGCTCAGCTCGCGATGGACGCGGGCGACATCGAACGCGCAGCCGGCTTCTATCTGGCGGCCACCCAGCGCATCCCGACCAACGAAGACGCAGTCTGCGGCCTCATGCGCTGCTACGCCTCGGTGGGCAACACGGCCGGCGTGCTCAAGGTGTATCGCGTGCTCGCGGAGGCGATGCAACACGAGCTCGGGCCGCGCATCGGGCCGGCCCAGGAGACGCGTGCGCTCCTGAAGGAGCTGACCGCGGGGGCCACCGTTGGCTGACCTCCGCACGGCCATCTCCGTCCGCGGGTGGGAGCGAGCCTGGCCCGCTTCCGGCTCACGATGGGCGGTCGCCGCAGTTTCGATCGCGGCCGGGGCCGCGGTCCTGGCGGCGGTGGTGAATGGCCACGGTCCGGTGTCGCTGCTGGCGATCGGCGTGTGCGCAGCCGTGCTGGCGCTGATCGGCGTCATCGACGTGCGGACGTGGACGGTTCCGAACCGCCTCGTGTACCCCGCCCTGGCGCTCGCCCTCGTCGTCGCCGCCGTCGATCCGGAGCGGTCGCTGGCTGGCTCGCTGGTCGCAGCCGCGTTCGCCGGCGGCCTCTTCGCGGTGGCGTTCTACGTGAGGCCAAGCACGCTCTTCCGGGGGACGCTGGCGATCTCGCCCAGCCGAGCGAGCTCTCGCAATGACGTGAGATGGGGCGGTGCCGCCGGTGCGGTCGCGATACTCGTCTTCGCGCTGGCGCAGCCGGAACAGTCAGCGGCCAACGCACTCGCAGCCGCAGCCGTCGCGGGCTGTCCGTTCCTGCCGCGTCTCGTCGCCGGGGAGTGGAGTGGCCGGGCCGGTGCCGTTGCAACGGCCGGCGTGCGCGGTGTGGGTGGGGGCGACGTGAAGCTGTCCGCTCTGCTCGGCGCGGTCGCCGGTGTCCCGGACGTGCTCTCGGTGTTACTGATCGCCGTCGCCGGTGGGGCGGTGGCGGCGCTGACGCTGGCGTTCATGCGGCGGGGTGGTGGCGCGATTCCCTACGGGCCGTTCCTGGCTGCTGGGACACTGCTCGCGCTGCTGTGAGGGAGCACTAACGTCTCTGGCGGTCGAGCCGAAAGCGGGGCAGTTCAAGGCGGACGACACAGCGCATGTATCTGCGCAGTGCTGCCAACAAGTCGTTCTTGGCCGTCAGTGCTCACGTGGCTCGAATTCTCGAGGCTGAGGCGCGAGAGATCGGGTAGGCATACCAGTCGCCGCGAGCTCGGCTGCCTCGTCGTTGCCTGCTTAGACATTGTCTCCGTCCCTCGCGATGCAGGCCGGACGGCTCGAATCTGGCTGCGCGTGTCTCGCGGGCATCTCTCAGGGCCTCATGTCGCGCCAAATCTGGTACTTTCGCCCAGAGTCGAGGGTGCGATGTGGGCCGATAACGAAACCGAAAACGACTTCCTGAACTTCTCAGGGGTCGCGAACACAGTGGCAGAGATCATCGTCCAGGCCGATGGCCGGCCGATATCGATCGGTATGTCAGGCGCATGGGGGGTCGGAAAGTCCTCCATGATCAAACTGATCCGTCGCTCATTCGCTCAGCGACCTGATGCCGACGCTGAGGACTTCGTATTCGTGGAGTTCAACGCGTGGCTTTATCAGGGCTACGACGACGCTCGTGCGGCGCTCCTGGAAGTGATCGCAACGGCGCTTGCCAACGAGGCCGAGCGACGGAAGACAGGGGTTGATCGCGCGAAGGAGCTTCTCGGCCGAGTCGACTGGCTGCGTGCCGCAAGACTGGCTGGTGGCTCCGTCGCTTCGATGGCGCTTGGCCTGCCACCGATTGGACTCATAGGCGAGGTGTACCGGTCCGGAAGCCAACTGTTGGAAAAAAAACTCGACTCGAAGGCAGTCGGCGACGCCTCCAATGCGCTCGGGAATCTCAGCGAAGAAGCGCGCTCGGTCATCCGGGCCAAGTCCGGTGGCTCACCGCCACAAGAGATTCATGCGATTCGCGAGTGTTTCGAAGAGACCCTTAGCGAGATGAAGGTGCGGCTGGTTGTTCTTATCGACGATCTTGATCGATGCCTTCCCCCGACTACGATTTCGACGCTCGAAGCTATTCGCCTGTTCCTCTTTCTCAAGGACACCGCGTTCGTCATTGCCGCGGATGACACGATGATCAAACACGCTGTCCGGCGTCATTTCGACGGTGTGGACGAGACCATAGTCACCAGTTATTTCGACAAGCTCATTCAGGTGCCGATTCGCGTACCACCGCTTGGCACTCAAGAGGTGCGAGCCTACATGATGCTTCTCTTCGTCGAGAACAGCTCTCTCGCTCCTGAGACGAAGGAAGCCATCAGAGCAAGAGTCTGCGACCAGCTTGCTGAGACGTGGCGCGGCCGGCGTGTCGATCGTGCGTTCATGCAGACGATTCAGTCGGACTTCCCCAGCGATCTCGTGGCGAGATTCGACACCGCCGACCGGCTCGCTCCGTTAATGACGACTACGTCTCAGATTGCTGGGAATCCGCGTCTAATCAAGCGCTTCCTCAACGCACTCTCGATCCGGATGGCTATCTCGAAGGCCAACGGAGTAGGTGTCGATGAGGCTGTTCTCGCGAAGCTCCTCCTCTTTGAACGATGCGCTGATCCCGCGGCCTACGTCGCGCTCACGCATGCAGTCAACAACGACGAAGCTGGCAAGCCGCAGTTCCTGGGTCCCTGGGAGGAGTCCTCGGCGGATGGCGCGGAAGTCGCTCTTGATGAGCCTTGGAACTCCGCCTTCATCCGCGAGTGGCTGGCAGTGTCACCTCGCTTGGCGGATCAAGATCTGCGTGGCGCGCTGTACGTGAGTCGCGAGCATGCACCGCTGATAACGCCTGAGGATCGTTTGTCTTCAGATGGCGCGGAGATCCTCTCTGCAATTCTCGAGTACCCCGACATGGCGGACGGCCTGCATGTTCGGCTGACTCAACTCGCACGACGCGAACTCACGATCGTCATGGATCGGATCCTGGAGAGAGCGCGGCAAGTTCAAGAATGGGGAGCGCCGCCGATCCTGACTGCCGCGATCGCTGTTGCGAACGCCGATCCGGCGCAAGGTGCTCGGCTCTCCGCCTTCCTGAAAGATCGTCCACCAGCCCAACTTCGACCAAGTGTTGTGCCGAAGATCGGTGATCAACTCTGGTCGGGTGAAGTATTCGAGACGTGGTACGGGGTTGCCGACACGCCCGCACCGGTGAAGGCAGCGATTACTCAGGAGCGGAAGAAGAGTGGGCACCTCAAGGTCTAGCAGTGGTCCAGCTTCCGGGGTCCCGCTCATTCCCCCTTGGGTTCCGCCCCTGACCCCGCCTGACGATCAGCCAGACGATGGCGACCAACGTCCCGAGCCATCATCTCCCGTCCTACCTCCCCCTATCGCCCTCCCCAATCGCTTCGGAGCCGCCCGCACGAACCTCGGTACCTTCGCCCGTGGCGGCGGAGGCGGGGCGATGCGCCGAGCTCTGGGCTACTACGTCGCGCGCGGCTACGGCGGCTCGCAGACGGCGGCGTTGCGAATGGGAGGCACGGCCCGCACCGCCGGTCGTCTCTACGAGACGCTCACCCGAGAGGGAGTTGCCCCAGAGTCGCTCGTTGACCTGGTCGTAGGGGAGGGTGCCTCGGCCGAAGAAGTCATCGACTCAATCGTCGAAGCGGTACGCCCGATGGACGGCTCGCAAGATGCGGAGGCATCCCGGCTGTCCATTAAGGACGCGTTCGTAGAGTTACTGGATCGGTTCCCGAGCGCCGATCTACTCCACTTGTCCGAGGAGGAGCGGTTCTTCGCTGTGGAGCGCTTTCTTGCACTCGACGTCTTTGCGCGATTCGAACTCGACCTGGGGAGGACGCTGCAGCAGCGGGCTCCCACCGTACTCGTTGAGCTCTCTCGACGCCGGGAAGTCCGCGACTACATCAAAGAGACTGTCTCAGCGAGTCTCCGTGAACTGAGGGCCGTCGGCACTCAGATGAGTGCACGACGGATATCGGAGCTAGCGCTTCAGGCGTTGCAGCGGACCTTCGAAGTATTTGAGGAGTACGTTCAATGAAGGTCGTCTGCGCCCGTGATACGTATGACTTCGCCTCCGCCAAGCCTGATCTCGGCGTAACGCTCTTTGGCTCTGGAGTTGTTGCCGGACGAGGATCGGTCGGCGCGACCCTGCGGAACTCAATCCACCGGGCGGGGTACCAACCTTCGGCGCGCGCGCTCGACTTCTTATCGATTGCACTGTCCGTTGTTGCCAGTGATGTCGGCGTGTCACGCTCAAAGAGTCCAGATGGCTGGACGCGGGAGATCGATCTGCACGTAGCCGTGAGCGAGCCAGAGTTCTGGGAGACGCTGAGCGGCACACTCGAGCAGGCTCTGCGTTTCTTGACCACCGACCGATGGACAGTCTCCTTCATTCACGATCCGTCACCGATGCCCGCGCCCAAGAACCTGGTCCGTCCAGACGAAGACTGTGTTGTCCTGCTCTCTGGCGGCCTTGACAGCCTCATCGGTGCAATCGACCTCGTGTCCGGCGGCAGCCGGCCTTGGGCGGTGAGTCAAACATCCCAGGGCGACAAGGCAACACAGCAACGATTCGCGAAAGAAGTAGGGTCGGGCTTGCGCCATTTGCAGCTGAACCACAACGCGAACTGCCCTGGTGAGAATGAGCGTTCGCAACGCGCTCGCTCCATCGCCTTCTTCGCGTATGGCGTTGCTGCGGCCACCTCGCTGGAACGCTATGCCGCTGGGGACTCGGTAACGATGTACGTTTGCGAGAACGGCTTCATCTCTCTGAACCCGCCACTCACGGGCGGGCGGCTAGGTGCACTGAGCACGAGGACGACCCATCCGTTCTTCATCGGGCTCCTGCAGCGAATTCTCGACGTGAGTGAGATACGCGTGTCTCTCGAGAATCCGTACCAGTTCACGACCAAGGGGGAGATGCTTGCGAACTGCACAGACCAGACGCTCCTGCGCCAGCTTGCCGCATCGAGCACGAGCTGCGGCCGTTTCGCACGGAACGGGTACCGTCATTGTGGTAGATGCCTTCCCTGTCTCATCAGGCGAGCCTCCTTCAACACGGCGTCGCTCTCCGACGGGACGTACTACCGCTACGAGCAGCTCTCACTGAAGGACAAGGATCATGCCCTGTACGACGACGTGCGCTCGGCCGCTATCGCTGTAGCGGCTATGAACGAGGTCGGTGTGAAGTCGTGGGTCGGATCCTCGATAAGCACTGCACAGGTGGGGGATGTTACCCCTTACGTTGATGTAGTTCGCCGAGGAGTTACCGAGCTCGGTGACTTCTTGAGCAAGATCGGCGTCGTGTGATCGACTTCCACTGCCATCTCGATCTCTATCCCGATCCATGGAGCGTCGCGGAACGCAGCGAACAGTTGGGCGTACGCCTCCTTTCGGTAACGACCGTTCCGAGTGCTTGGAGCGGAACGGCGGCATTGGAGCGGGACCGGATCCACACAGCGCTAGGCTTTCATCCTCAGCTCGCACTTGAGCGCGTCAAGGAGATCGGTCTTTTCGCAGAACTGCTGCCGAGGACGCGTTTCGTCGGTGAAGTCGGTCTCGACGGTACTCCCGAGTTCCGCGCGAGCTGGCATGCACAGGTCGAGATCTTCGAGCGGATCCTCCGCCTATGTGCGGACCGCGGCGGGCGGATTCTCACTTTGCACAGTAGGCGTGCAACCGAGCCAGTCCTAGATCGAATCGAGGCGGTCCCTGACGCCGGAACCCCAGTTCTTCACTGGTTCTCGGGATCGGCGGGTGAACTGCGTCGGGCCATCGATCTCGGGTGCTGGTTTAGTGTGGGCCCCTCAATGCTTGCCGGTAAGCGAGGGCGTGCGCTCGCAGCACGGATGCCACGAGATCGCGTCTTGACAGAGTCGGATGGGCCGTTTGGGCAGGTTGAGTCTCGTTCAGCTTTCCCATGGGACGTAGATCGAGCAGTTCGAGTCTTAGCTGAGATCTGGGGCCTGGACGTGCGGGGAGCAGAGCAGCAGCTCGAAAACAACCTCGACCGCCTCATGGAGACTACCGCAGGTGTTTCGTAGACCTGGGGGCCGTCGACGTGAGGATGGTGCTCAAAGTAGTCAACTCGTAAGGCTCCCAGATCAACATCTGAGGGCGGGTGCTGAAGGGTTCGGCGGGCGAGTAGGAATCGGAGAGAACACCTACTCGCGCTCGAAACCTGAGCCCTGCTCAAACTTGAGGGTTCGCCCATTCTCCGTGACCGTCCGCACGATCTGCTCGGACGCACCGCCGGGGAGACGCGCCTCGATGTCGAGGGTGACGGTCACCTCGGCCCCGGCGAGACCGATGAGGTGCGCCAGGACTTCCTCGGCGATCTGGCTTGCGTCACGACCGACCCGTGCGGGGTCGAGCCGCACTGTGCCGTGGTAGCGCCGAGGTAGCGCGGTCGACGGGACGCCCACCGGGGGTGACATACCGGGGCCACCGGACGGACCGGGGCCTGGCTCGGGGTCGCCACTGCCGCCGGGAGGTGCTGGTGCTGGCTCCGGTGCCCGTTCCGCTTCGAGCTGGCGATAGGCGAGGTCTGGCTTGACCAGCAGTCCAGGGTCATCGTGCGCGAGCGCTATCTGCTGGCCGCCACGCAGACCGCGGTAACGGCCGGCTCCTTCGTCGTACGACTCGGCGTAGGCGAAGGTGTCCATCTGCCACGTGAGATATGCGACGCCTGACCGCAGCGCCTCGGCGAGCACACTCGGCTGCGGAACCCGAGGAAGGTAGAGCTGCTGGGCGAAGTCCTCGGTGAGTTGGCGAATGGGAACATGGTCGCCTCGCCAAAGCGGGATACTGTCGAGGTACTTCCGCACGATGGTGGCGCCGAGGGACGTGACGAGCAGGTCGTCGTTTCGCAACTTGCGGCTGGCTCGAACCGCCAGCGGATCGTTACCGGTGAGGCGCGAAGGCTTCCATTCCACCGGCGACTGCGGGTCTTTCTGGCTAGGGACGAGTACCCACTGGTAAGTCTCGGGAATGCGCGCGGCGACGGCGCTATCGGCCGCGGCCTTCTGCTGCTCGGCCTGTCGCACCTGACTCGGTGCGAGTTCGAGTTCGCTCTTCTCCTCGACGATGGATTGCCACGCGATGAACTTGCGCAACGCTTCGTCAAGGTCCTGCAGGCGTACCTTGTCGGCCGCGAGGAAGACCAGCGTGTTGCGGTAGATGCGAGGCGCGCTGCCGCGTGAGTCGAGGATCGCCTTCGCGGCGGCTTCCGCCTGGTCGCCCTCCTTCGTGTACGGCTGCTCGATGTCCAGGACGACAAGCTTCGTTTCCAGGTCATCCGGCACGTCAGCACCGCTCCGCGGGAGCAGGTGGATTCGCGTGAAGTCACCGCGTTTAGCGTCGTCGCGCGGCTTGAAGCCGAGGTCGAGTTCGAGGCGGCGCATCAGTTCGGTCTGCAGCTTGCCCGTCGTATCGCGCTCGAGTTCAATCGCCCGGTCCTCGGCGAGCTTGGTGACGGTCGGCTGTGTCGAGTACCAGTAGCGCGCACCGTCTTGGTAGAGGTAGGTCGCGGAGGCGGCTAGCCGGCGTACGGCGTCTCCGAAGACCTGCGGCGACTCGCCCGGCATTACGCACCCAAGACGCACGCGGCGATCCTCCAGACCACGCTGCGCAGCATCCGAGGTTGGCGCGGAGCCAAGATAGATCGTCCGCGCGACGCGTCGCGTCGCGTTCAGCTTGCCGAGGTTCGTCACCTGGCTGTCGATCTGGAGCGGAAGCGAGTTAGACCCATCCACGTCGCGCGCGATGATCGGCACCCAGTTGTCGGACAGGTAGCGCGTCAACTCGAACTGCACACGCGAATCGTCGATTGGAATCGTGGACGGCAGGATCAGTGGGTTGCGGTCGCCCTTCTCCCAGAGGCTATGGATCACCGCGGCCATGAGGCGCAGGACGCCACGGGTCCGCTGGAACTTCACCAGCGTCGACCAGTCTGTGTAGAGGCGATCGAAGATCTCCGGATGGATCGGGTATGCGGCCTGGATGCGCTTCTCGTAGTCGGCGGTCGTGCACTCCGGAGGGAACTCGCCCTTCTGGGACTGGTAGAGCTCCATGAAGGCCCGCGCCGTGAGATCGCGCTGCTTGTAGGCGTCGGGCCCAGGAAGAGTCTCGAACAGCCGCCGCCGCACGATCTCGAAGCCCTCTTCGGCGCTGGCAGGACGCCACGAGGACTCGACGCGGCCCACAACGTTGCGGAGGCGGTCGAGCGCCTCGCGGCCACGAATGCCACCGACCTCCACATCGTCAGCCTGGGTGTGCGGCGAGCCCGCGGTGTCCGAGGCGGGAAGCGAAATCAGGAGCAGGCAGTTCCGCGCTGCCTTCGCGGACTCGGTGAGCGCCTGCGCGAACGTGAACTGTGTCTCGAACGTGCCGCCGGGAAGATCGGGGGCGTCATGAAGCTGACGCGCGTAGGCGACCCATTCGTCCACAAGGATGAGACACGGCCCGTAGTCGTTGAACAGCTCGCGCAACGTGTCCCCGGGGCTCGTGGCCTTCTCGTCATCCGCAGCGACTCGCGCGTACGCCTCCGCACCGCCGAGCTGGTAGGCGAGTTCGCCCCAGAGCGTCCGAACGACCGTGCCGTCCGGCTTGGTCGTCGGATTGCCGGGCGAAAGCTTGTTGCCGACGAGCACGACGCGCTTCGCCGTCGGCAATTCAGTCACGCCGGCCTCAGCCAGCACCGCGTCGATGCCGGCGAGATCGCTCGCCTTCGCTCCAGAGAAGAGGTGGTAGAGCGCGAGCATCGAGTGCGTTTTGCCGCCACCGAAGTTCGTCTGGAGCTGCACGACGGGGTCGCCGCCCTGCCCAGTAAGGCGCTGCACACCGCCCACGAGGAGACGTTGGAGGCTCTCTGTGAGGAATGTGCGGCGAAAGAACTCGGCCGGGTTGCGGTACTCGTCTGTGCCCTCGCCGACATGGACCTGCCATAGGTCGGCGGCGAACTCGGCCTGCTGATACCGCCCGCTCGCCACATCGGCGTGTGGGGTCACGACTTCTCGCCACGGCTTGAGGTTACCTGCCGCGGCGGCCTCAATGAGCGTGCCGCCGGCCTTCCGTTTCTCGCTGCGGGTCTGCTCGTCAAAGCGGACACGGAGGAGTTCCGCTTTCATCTGGGTAACTTCTTCGGCCTGCGGTGCCGCAGATACAGCGGTGAGAAGCCGCTCCACCGAGTCGAGGACGCGGTAGGTGTCGTCGCCGGAGAACGGCTCCTGGTGCGCCCACTTGTTCCGCCAGTCGCGGAGTTCTTGCACCATCGAGCGCTCCGCGCGGCCGAGAGTGCGCTGGAAGATGTTGTTCCAGGCCTCCCACATCAGTCGGAGGAGGGCGGCGACATCCCAATCACCGATCGCCTTGCGCGCGACCGTCGGGTCATCGAGATATCGCGTGACGTCCGTATCAGCGGACTCGCGCTCGACGTATGGCGCGAGGCCGTCTCTCAGGAGGTCAAGCGCCTTACCGACGCGGTCGCGGTTCGTGATCGCCATGCTGCTGCTCCTACGCCCCGTCCAGCCCCAGCGCCGCCTGCTGCTCGACAGGCACCGCCGAAGCCTGCTCCCGCGCCAGCCGCACGATCTCCGGCCACGATTGCACAAGGCCGTTGTACGCGAGGGCGTCCTGTGCCCGCTTCTTGCGTTCACTGATGACATAGAGGCGGTACGCCAGTTCGCGTGCGGCCTCTGCCTTGCTGCCGATCTTTGAGGCGATCGCAGCAGCCGCCGGCTCACCTCCCGCTTCGAGCGCGCGGATCAGATGATGGGTCATATCCCACACCGTGAGCCGTGTGTCCGTCTCCGGATCCCAGCCAGGATCCAGTTCCGACGGCTTGAACAGACGCACCTTTCCGCGACCGGACTCGACGAGTCCCGCTTCCTTCAGCGCGTTCTCCGCGGTGTTGTAGCGAAGAAAGTAAGTGTGTGCGTCTCCGAATGGCCCCTCGCCAAAGCCCCAGTCGTTGAACCACGCGAGCGCCCAGCGGCTCTCCGAGTCGAAGTCTCCCTCCTGCTCGGCGAGCACTTCATCGAGCGTGGCGTTGATGAGAGTGAGCGCATCCCGCACGGACATCTTCGTGCCGTCTGCGTTGAGGACCTCTCGGTAGCGTGTGAACACTCCCATCCCCGGCCCGATCGAGGCCTGTGCGAGATCAACCGGAGCGATGTTGCTTCGCTGAAGGTGGGCAAGCGCGCTCGGTAGTTCCGTGCGGAGTGCTTCCTGGAAGTCTCGCCGGGTCGCCGAGGGAGCGTTCGTGGGGCGCGGACGACAGACGAGGATGATGCTTGACGCCAGGGCGTTCGTACCTGAGCCGATCATTCGGTTGCTGAGTTCGGTTCGCATAGGCCACGTGCCGGTGAGGGCAAAGCCCGCCGCAATGACGGCAGCGAGGAACGTCTCCCAGCCAGTACTGGCTGTGCCTTCCGTGTTCTCTGTTTCGGACTGTTTGAAGGCGTAGTAGATCGTGATGGGGAATCCCGGGTGCGCTTGTACGGCGAGGCGCCCCATCGCTCGGGTCATCCCGTCGAGGAAGAACGTTTCGGCCTCTGCCTTACTCCCATGGCGGAAGGGCGTAGCGACTAGCTCCTCCGACTTAGGCACGGCCAAGGTGCCGAATAGCTCTGGGAAGAGTCCCGCGAATGAACGCCGAAGCCAGACGTAGAAGAAGTCAGCAAGGTCGGCATAGTCGATATTGTCGTAGTACGGCGGATCCGTGGAAACGACTTTCATCGCGGAGACCGACTGCGTCGCCGCGTTTCCTTGTTGCGCATGGCCCGGGATCACGCCGCTGAGGGCTCGGATCGCAGGGACAATCCACTCTGCTGCACTCGCGTAGCTGCCTCCGGACTCGCTAAAGGGGTTGGCTTCCGCGAAGTCCCAGACCATCGGGATCGCCTGCCGCGAAAACAGGTTCCGAATCGACGCGGTTCGGGCGGAGCCACCCGTGGAGGACTTGGTGCCCGTAGGACCGCTGTCCCAGACACACAGGGAATTATTCCGATCCGCAAATCTGCTTACAGCAATTCCCAAGTAGGTTGCGACCGCGTCGCTGTACCCGGTGACCCCCGTCCCACCGTCATGAAGCATTAGGCCATCGTCGTCGAAGGCGACTTCAGCGGCGTCGTTACGTACACGTCCGCGAACCTCGGCGACGAGATCGGACAACGTCGCAAGTACGACTAGCTGACGGGAAGTGAAAAGGTCCGCATAGGTATCGAGCCCGTAGTTTGATACGTTGACCCGGGACTTTCCCTCGAGGCGCACATCCGGAGTCCATTGTGGCGTTGCACTCCGTGCGATTGCCTCCTGGTCAGCCGACGGTTCCAAGTACAGGCGTGTGCGATCCCCTTCCGCAACAACCGCCATCAGGCGGACGCCCATTCTCCCGGCGGCGCCCTCATGTCGGACATACTCGTACGTAATAGGCGTCCCGGACATGAGGCATCTGAAACCTGCGCGCTTTCCAGCGCCAGTCCCTAGCTTCGCGGACTCCAAGTCCTTCAAGCCGCCGACCTTGAGGGTGAACCTGTAAGAGCTGGCCTCGATCTGAGGTTCGACATAGACTTCCCGACCAGTCTTCGCTGCCAGCAGGAACGTCGATGCCAGCGGCACGTCCACATCGCGGAAGGCTGGATTCGGGCTCTTCACAGTGCGTGCCCAGAGCCAGGCGATCACTGTCAACTCACGGCCAACGTACGGCTCCAGGTCTGGCCGTTCGCGCGCCATTTCGGCCGTCACGCGCACCTTCGGGTAGAGGTGCCCAATGCGCCGCTCTGCCTCGTCGCGCATCCACTGACCGTAGTAGCGCACGTCCTCGGCTAAGCCCTGCGCGCCCCGCCACGCCTCGCCCATCATCCGGGGATTCGCCCGCGACTTCGGGTTCACTGGCGGCTTCCCCGCGAACTTCGGTGGGATCTCGATCATCGCCTTGTTGATCAGCACGGCGACGGGATTCAAGTCCGACGCGTGTGCTTCCAGGCCGAGCCGTTGCGCCTCCAGCGGCAGCGAGCCGCCGCCGGCGAACGGGTCGTGGAACGCCGGCAGTACGTTGCGGTTGAAGATCTCCCTTGCGCGCGGGTGGTCGGCGTTCTCCGCACAGGCGCGCCGCCAGGATTGCCAGATCTCCTCGCGCGCGCGGTCCAACACCACATCGTTGGTGGTGTTCTCCCACAGCACCAGGTCTTCGATGATCTTGAAGAGCCGCTGGCGCTCCTTCTCCTGTGCCTTCTCGGTGGGGAAGAGGTCCGGGTTGGCGGACGGGTCATCCACCATCTGCGCGAAGATCACCGCGCGCGCCGCCGCTAGCGGTCGCCGCGCCCACCAGAGATGCAGCGTGCTTGGGTGCCCGTGCCGGATCGACTTCTCCCGCGCCGACGCCTTGTTGATGGCGTCGAGCGGCAGCGCGACCTCGATCAGCTTCTTCTTGGCGATCACCTGGTCCTGTGTCATGCGGCGCTCCGCGGCATTGCCGTCAAGGCAGCTAAGACGACGGGGTCGGTGGTCGCTTGGTCCAGCCCTAGATTGGTGTTGTGTACGACCGTCTGTGCCTGTGCAATGGCAGTCTCGGTGAGGCGCTGGAAGAGTCCCGTGATCACCACTTCGAGATCCCCAAGCCCTTCCAGAATCATCGCTTGGATCGTTGCGTAGATCGGCTGGGCCGACTCGCGCGCAGTCGTCTCCAGATGTCCCAGAATTCGCACCTTCATTCCCGGCCCACGTTCATCCTTCGAGCGGTCGTAGGCCGGCTGCATCCGCTGCTTCGCGACCACCGGAACCTTCATCGCG
>WBZO01003677.1_pt1 | contig 17514 bp, 15 predicted proteins | sample 5204261 | NCBI WGS metagenome assembly WBZO01 (sample SAMN12412400, study PRJNA552823) | activated sludge metagenome | isolation source: activated sludge from anammox sidestream of wastewater treatment plant... | place: USA: North Carolina | collected 2017-09
CGTCGACGTCCGCGGCATCCTCGACGACATGCGTCTGGTCAAGGACGCGCACGAGATCGAGCTCATGCGCCGCGCCAACGCGATCAGCAGCGCGGCGCACCGTCGCGCCATGGCGCGCACGCGGCCAGGCTGGCGCGAGTACCAGGTCGAGGCCGAGCTCGTGCACGAGTTCCTGCGGGCGGGCGCATTGGCGGTGGCGTATCCATCGATCGTCGCGTCGGGTCCCAATGCCTGCGTGCTGCACTATCGCGAGAACGATCGCGAAATGAGTGACGGCGAACTGCTGCTGATCGACGCCGGCTGCGAGTATCAGGGCTACGCCTCCGACATCACGCGCACGTTCCCGGTGGGCGGCCGGTTCACGGGGCCGCAGAAGGAGATCTACGAGCTCGTCCTCGCCGCGCAGCACGCCTGTCTCGATGCCGTGAAGCCCGGGGTCGACTTCCACGACTATCACAAGGTCGCCGATCGCGTGCTCGCGCAAGGCTATCTCGATCTCGGACTCGTCACCGGGACGCTCGACGAGGTTCTGGAAACCGGAACGTTCCGCCGCTTCTCGTTGCACCGCGCCGGGCATTGGCTGGGCATGGACGTTCACGACGCGGGCCTGTACCAGGTCAAGGGCGTGTCGCAGAAGCTCGTGCCGGGGATGGTGCTCACCGTCGAGCCTGGCACGTACATCCGTCCCGCCGACGACGTGCCCGAGACGTGGTGGAACATCGGCGTGCGCATCGAGGACGACGTCCTCGTGACCGCGGGCGGACACGAGAACCTCACCGCCGCGACGCCGAAGTCGGTCGCCGACGTCGAGGCCGCCTGCACCCGCTGACGCGCGAGCCGTCCCCTGTCACCTGAGCGCTGCCACGTCGCGATCGTCGGTGCCGGGCCGGTGGGCGCCGCGCTGGCGCTCGCGATCGCCGCCGCCGACCTCGACGTCGTCGCGCTCGACGCGCGCACGTCGGGCGACACGCTGCGTGGTGACCGATCGCTTGCGATCTCGCACGGCGGGCGGCTCATCCTCGAGCGGCTCGGGGTGTGGGGTGCGCTCGCTGCACGGCGCGATGCGGTCACCCCGATCACCACGATCGACGTTTCGCAGGCGGGGGGATTCGGGGTCACGACGCTCGCGGCCGACGAGTACGGGCTGCCGGCACTGGGTTACGTCGTGTCGTACCGTGCGCTCACCCAGGCGCTCGATGCGGCGCTCGCCCGCACCCGCACTGTCGTGCGCTACGGGATCGACGTGCAGGCGGTGCGCACCACACCCGAGTGCGCGCACGTCGAGACGGGCGCCGGCGGCACCGTGCGGGCGCAGCTCGCGGTCGTCGCCGACGGCGCGGGCGCCGTCGTGCAAGGCGTGCGTCGCACGCGCCGCGACTACGCCCAGACCGCGGTCGTCGCCAAGGTCGCCACGCGCCAGGGCCACGGCAACGTTGCCTACGAGCGCTTCACCGCGAGCGGTCCGGTCGCGCTCCTGCCCGAGGGCGATCATTACGGGCTCATCTGGACGCTACCGCCCGACACCGCGGCGCAGGCGCTCACCTGGCCCGAGGCGACGTTCATCGCGGAGCTTGCGCGCGCGTTCGGCGCGCGCCGCGACGACTTCGTCGGCGCCGTCGATCGCCGCAGCTTTCCACTCGCGCTCGAATATGCACAACCCACGGCGGTACAACGCTGCGCGCTGGTCGGCAACGCGGCGCAGGCCTTGCATCCGATCGCAGGGCAGGGTTTCAACCTCGGCCTGCGCGATGCCTACACCTTGGCGCAGGCGATCAACGCGGCGCCTCCGGCCACGCTCGGCACGCACGCATTCATCGCCCGTTACGTCGCGCGTCGCAGCGCCGATCGCAATCTTGGCCTCGCGTTCACCGATGGTCTCGTGCGCCTCTTCGCGGCGGACCGTGCGTGGCTGCGCTGGCCGCGCGGGATCGGCCTCGCGCTCCTCGATGCGCTGCCGCCGGCGAAGCGCATCTTCACGCGCGCCATGCTCTTCGGTCCGTGAACGCGCGTTCGCTCGCGTGCATCGCGCGCACGCTCGCGCCGTCACGTTACCGCGCGTCGCCTGCGCGTGACACGCGCACGAAGCCGGTATAATTTCCGTGCGTGGTGCGTCGCATCGAGTGTGGTTGCAGTGAGTGCAGCGTGATCGTCACCCTCACCTGCATCCGCCGGCACCGCGCGCCGCTGCAGTAGCGCTCCATCGTCGAACTCCAGTCGCGTAATTTTTTCCGGGCATGCGCATCGGGCCGTATCTATTGCCGAACAATCTCGCGGTTGCGCCCATGGCGGGCGTGACCGATCGGCCTTTTCGCGCCCTGTGCAAGCGCCTGGGCGCGGGGTACGCCGTCTCGGAGATGGTCGCGTCGGATCCACGGCTTTACGCCACCGACAAGTCGCGTCGGCGCATCGATCATCGGGGCGAGGCGGCGCCGATCGCGGTGCAGATCGCAGGCGCCGATCCGGCGCGACTTGGTGAGGCGGCGCGCTACAACGTCGCCCGTGGCGCGCAGATCATCGACATCAACATGGGCTGCCCGGCGAAGAAGGTCTGCAACGCGGCGGCCGGCTCGGCGCTCCTCGCCGACGAACCGCTCGTCGCGCGGATCCTCGCGGCGGTGGTTGCCGCGGTCGACGTGCCGGTCACGCTCAAGATCCGCACCGGAACGCGCCCCGACGCGCGCAATGCGCTCACCATCGCCCGCATCGCGGAGGACGCGGGAGTCGCCGCGCTCACCGTGCATGGCCGCACACGCGCCTGCGGCTTCGTCGGACCGGTCGAGTACGAAACGATCGCCGCGGTCAAGCGTGCGGTCACGATACCGGTGATCGCCAACGGCGACATCGATTCACCCGAGTCAGCGTGCGCGGTGCTCGCCGTCACGGGCGCCGACGCGATCATGATCGGACGTGCCGCGCAAGGGCGACCGTGGATCTTTCGTGAGATCGCGCACTTCCTTGCCACCGGCGCCACGTTGCCACCGCCCACGGTGGCCGAGGCGCGCACACTCATCCTCGCGCACCTTGCCGACCATCACGCGTTCTACGGACCCGACACGGGCCTGCGCACCGCGCGCAAGCACCTTGGGTGGTACACGGCGCAGTGGGTCGGCGGCGACGCGTTTCGCCGCACGATGTGCGCCGCGGACACGATCGAGGCGCAGGTCGCGGTGGTCGAGGCGTACTTCGACGTTCTCGCGCGTCATCACGTGCGCGTGCCGTACCGGACGGCGGGGGACACGACCGGGCGCTCGGCGCTCCCTTCCCGGGCGCAGGCGGCAGGGGTGGTCGCGGCATGATCGCGAACCTGCTCCTGCGCACGCCGTCGAGGCGCCTCGCCCGATGAGCGCGCGCAAGACTCGCGTCAACGGTGCGAGCGACATCGGACGCAGCGTTGATCGCTCGCTCGACGAGTACTTCGAGCGGCTGGACGGCGAGACACCGACCGGCGTCTACAACATGGTGATGGGGCACGTCGAGCGCGCGCTCCTCGTGTCGATCATGAATCGCGCCAACGGCAATCAGACGCAGGCCGCCGACATCCTCGGGGTCAATCGCGCCACGCTGCGCGCGAAGCTCGTCAAGCACCGGCTCGTGTGATGGTCGACGCGGCTCCGGTGCGCCAGGCGCTGCTCTCGGTCTCCGACAAGACCGGCCTCGTCGATTTCGCGCGCGCGCTGGCCGCGCGCGGGATTGCGCTGCTGTCGACCGGCGGTACCGCAAGTGCGCTGTCGGCCGCCGGCATCGCGGTCACCGATATCGGCAGCTACACGGGTTTTCCCGAGATCCTCGATGGTCGCGTGAAGACGCTGCATCCCAAGGTGCACGCGGGCATTCTCGCGCGACGCGAGATCGCAAGTCACGCCGACGCGCTGCGCGCGCACGCCATCCCGCCGATCGATCTCGTCGTCGTCAACCTGTACCCCTTCCGCGAGACCGTCGCTCGCGCCGGTTGCACGCTCGAGGACGCGATCGAGAACATCGATATCGGCGGCCCGTCGCTCGTCCGCGCCGCGGCCAAGAACTGGCCGCACGTCGGCGTGGTGGTCGATCCGGCGGATTACGCCGCCATCGTCGACGAGCTCGCGGCCGGTGGCGGGGCGTTGAGCTCGGCCACGCGCTTCCGGCTCATGCGCAAGGCCTTCGCGCACACTGCCTCGTACGATGGCGCCATCGCGAACTGGCTGACGGCGCGGGATGCGGCAGGTGCGGTCGCGGCCTGGCCCGACGACGTCCATTTCGCGGGAGTGAAGGTGCAGGACTTGCGCTACGGCGAGAATCCGCACCAGACGGCGGCGTTCTACCGCGACGAGGACCCGGTCCCCGGCAGCATCGCGAGCGCCCGCCAGCTCCAGGGCAAGGAGCTGTCGTACAACAACATCGCCGACGCCGACGCGGCTTGGGAATGCGTGAAGGCGTTCGGCGAAGCGGCCTGCGTGATCGTGAAGCATGCCAACCCTTGCGGCGTCGCCATCGCTGCGACCCCGCTCGAAGCGTATCGGCGCGCCTTCGCGACCGACCCCACGTCGGCGTTCGGCGGGATCATCGCGTTCAATCGCGAGGTCGACGCGGCGACGATCGACGCGGTCGCGGCGCAGTTCGTCGAGGTCGTGCTCGCGCCGTCGTACACCGACGAGGCGCGGGCCCGGATCGCGAGCAAGGGGAACGTGCGCGTGCTCGCCATCGCGCTACCGGCCGACGGCAGCGCGGGCGAGCGTTTCGACCTCAAACGTGTCGGCGGCGGTTTCCTGCTGCAGTCGCCCGACCGTGATGCCGTCGGTGCCGACGCGCTGCGCGTGGTCACTCGCCGCGCGCCCACCGCCGCCGAGCAGCGCGATCTCCTGTTCGTGTGGCGGGTCGCACGCTTCGTCAAGTCGAATGCGATCGTCTACGGCGGTGACGGGCGGACGCTGGGGGTCGGCGCCGGCCAGATGAGCCGTATCGATTCGGCCCGGATCGCTGCGATCAAGGCCGCCAACGCGGGCTTGTCGCTCGCGGGGTCGGCCGTGGCCTCGGATGCGTTCTTTCCGTTTCGCGACGGCCTCGACGTCGTCGCCGACAACGGCGCCACCGCGGTGATCCAGCCGGGCGGCAGCGTGCGGGACGCCGAAGTGATCGCCGCGGCCGACGCGCGTGGCCTCGCGATGGTCTTCACGGGCATCCGCCATTTTCGACACTGACGCACACGAGCGGAGCGAGCCTTGAAGGTCCTGGTGGTCGGCAGCGGCGGCAGGGAGCATGCGCTGGCGTGGAAGATCGCGCAGAGTCCGCGCGTGACGCGCGTCTTCGTCGCTCCGGGCAACGCCGGTACCGCCCGCGATGGCATGGTGGTGAACGTCGCGGTTAGCGCGATCCCGGAACTCGTCCGGTTCGCCAGCGACAACGAGGTCGCCCTCACCGTGGTGGGTCCCGAGGCGCCGCTTGCCGCGGGCATCGTCGATGCCTTCCAGGCGGCGCAGTTGCCGATCTTCGGACCGACCCGCGCCGCCGCACAGCTCGAGAGCTCGAAGGACTTCGCCAAGGCGTTCATGCAGCGCCACGGCCTGCCGACGGCGGCGTACCGCACGTTCACCGACGCTGCAGCGGCGCACGCCTACGTCGCCGAACGCGGCGCGCCGATCGTGGTCAAGGCCGATGGGCTCGCCGCCGGCAAGGGCGTCGTCGTCGCGGCGACGCCGGCCGAGGCCGATGCGGCCATCGATGCGATGCTCACCGGCAATGTCCTCGGTGACGCCGGCGCGCGCGTGGTGATCGAGGACGTGCTGCACGGCGAGGAGGCGAGCTTCATCGTCATGGTCGACGGCCGCCACGTGCTGCCGCTCGCCTCGTCGCAAGATCACAAGCGCCTCGGCAACGGCGACGTCGGCCCCAACACCGGCGGCATGGGCGCGTACTCACCCGCGCCAATCGTCACGCCCGCCCTGCACGCGCGCATCATGCGCGAGGTGATCCTGCCGGCGGTGCAAGGAATGGCGGCCGACGGTACGCCGTATGCCGGGTTCCTCTATGCCGGTGTGATGATCGACGCCGCGGGCCAGCCGCAGGTTCTCGAATTCAACTGTCGCCTGGGCGACCCGGAAACGCAGCCGATCCTCATGCGGTTGAAGTCCGATCTCGTCGACCTCCTGCTGCACGGGGTCGCGGGCACGCTCGACCAGGTCGAGGCGGAGTGGGATCGTCGCGCTGCCCTGGGCGTCGTGCTCGCGGCGGCGGGCTATCCCGACGCGCCGCGGCGTGGGGCGATCATTCGCGGTCTCGATCGCATCACGCCGGTGACGCATCCGGACGTGCAGGTCTTTCATGCCGGCACCACGCTCGTCAACAGCGACGTCGCGGTCAGTGGCGGGCGCGTGCTGTGCGTCACCGCACTTGGCGACTCGGTGCGCCAGGCGCAGAAGGCGGCGTATGCGGCGGTCGACGCCGTTCGTTTCGACGGCATGCAGTATCGTCGCGACATCGGCCATCGCGCCATCGGGCGCAAGGCGGCGTCCAATGGGCATCACGGCGCGTGAGGGGACGGCGCGTGACGCAGGACGCCTTGGCCACACGCATCGATCCGGCGCCGTTTCGCGCGTGGCTCCTCGATCTGCAGGCCCGGATCGTCGCGGGACTCGAGGCGATCGACGGTGGCACCTTCCGCCGCGATGATTGGACGCGCCCGGAAGGCGGCAGTGGGGTGTCGCGTCTCGTCGAGGACGGCCGCGTGCTCGAGCGCGCCGGCGTGCTCTTCTCGCACGTGCGCGGCCCGCGCCTGCCACCGTCGGCCACGGCGCAGCGGCCCGACCTCGCGGGGCGCGCGTGGGAGGCGCTCGGCGTGTCGCTCGTGCTGCACCCGCGCAATCCGCATGCGCCGACCGTGCACATGAACGTGCGCTGCTTCGTGGCAGCGGCGCCCCCCGAGGGCGGCGACGACGTGTGGTGGTTCGGTGGGGGGATGGATCTGACGCCCTACTACGGGTACGTCGAGGATGCCGTGCACTTCCATCGCACCTGCCGTGATGCGCTCGTGCCGTTCGGCGCCGACGTGCACCCGCGCTACAAGCGCTGGTGCGACGAATACTTCTACCTGCGCCATCGCGGTGAGCCGCGCGGCGTGGGCGGCGTCTTCTTCGACGACCTCAACGAGGGAGGCCACGAACGTTGCCGCGCACTCACGCAGAGCGTGGGTGAGCATTTCCTCGCGGCGTACGCGCCGATCCTCGCGCGGCGCAAGGACATCGCGTACGGCGGGCGCGAGCGCGACTTCCAGCTCTATCGCCGCGGCCGCTACGTCGAATTCAATCTCGTGTGGGATCGCGGCACGCTGTTTGGACTGCAGTCGAACGGGCGTACCGAGGCGATCCTCCTGTCGATGCCGCCGCACGCCACCTGGCGCTACGCGTGGCAGCCCGACGCCGGGACGCCCGAAGCCGCGCTGTACCGAGACTTTCTCGTGCCGCGCGACTGGCTCGCGTGCTGACCGCTCCTGGACGATCGCATGCACACTTCATCCCCTGACGACGCGCATCTCGTCGAATCCACGCTCGACAGCCAGATCGCATTCGAGGGGCGGCTCCTCGTCGTGCGCACCGACCGCATCCGCCTCCCCGACGGCAACGAGGCCACGCGCGAGTACGTCGTGCATCCGGGCGCGGTGCTGATCGTGCCGGTGCTCGCCGATGGACGCCTCGTGCTGGAGCGGCAATACCGCTACCCCGTCCGGCGTGTGATGCTCGAGTTCCCCGCCGGCAAGATCGACGCTGGCGAGAAGCCGCTCGCCACCGCGCAACGCGAGTTGCGCGAGGAGGCAGGCTACGCGGCGGGCCGCTGGACGTCGCTCGGGACGATCCACCCCGAGATCGGCTACTCGACCGAGTTCATCGAGGTCTTCGAGGCGACCGACCTCACGCCGGTCGCTCGCTCGCTCGACGCGGGCGAGTTCCTCGACGTTGTCCCGATGACCGAGGAGGAGCTCCTCGTCACTTACGACTGCGGCGGGCTCACCGACGGCAAGACGATCGCCGCCTACTTCGCGTGGAAGCGGCGTCGCGGATAGTGGCTGCGGCGCGAGACTCTTCCTATGCGCGCACGCCGTGGCGGGTGCCGACGGCAAAGATGTCCTTCCACGCCGCATACGATGCGATCGCGATCCACGGCAGCGCCAGCACGAGGCCGACGCCCATCGTGACGAGGCCGACCATGAGCAGCGCGTACGAGTAGACCGCGAGCGCGAGCATCGGCCGCGGATTCATGAGGCAGGCGCGCAGCGAGCTCGCAAATGCCGAAGCAGGCGTCTCGCCATCGAACAGCACCGCCATCGGCACGAACTGCACCGGCAGCGACGCGACGATGCCGACAGCGTAGGCGAGGAGCACCGTCGTGGGCGTCAGCCCGCTCGTGTCCGGCGCTGGCCCGAACAGATTCACGCCCGCCACGAGCCACAGGAGCGCGCTCTCGACGAACGTCACGACGAGTCCGGCGCCGATCACCGCGGCCTGGGCGCGCAACGGCGCGGTGAACACCGCGGCGAGGTGCGTCAGGCGCGGACGGTCCTGGCCATCGGCGGCGAGGCTGCCGTACAGGAAGCCGCAGGCGAGCAGCGGCGCGACGACGTTCGCGGTGATGAGCCCGACGACGGGTACGGCGTCGAAGGCGATGCTCGCCACCAGAACGGCGACGGCCATGAGCGAGAACACGACCGGCTGTCGCTTCCAAAGCCGGATCGCTTCCGCGAACCAGACGAGCGCGCGCCCACCCGCGACGCTGCGCGGCGCGCGCGGCAGGGGTCGCGGCGTGCCTTCGCTCACGCGCGGCCGGCCCGCGTGCGTGCCATGCGGCCGCTCACGCGGCCTCACCCAGGTACGCAGCGCGCACCTTGGGGTCGTGCAAGAGTGCCTTGGCTTCGCCTGCGAGCGTGATCTCGCCCGATTCCATCACGTAGCCGCGGCGGCTCACCTCGAGGGCGAGCCTCGCGTTCTGCTCGACGAGCAGGATCGTCACACCTTCCCGCGCCACCGCGATGATCGTCTCGAAGACCTTCTGCACCATGAGCGGCGCAAGGCCCATCGACGGCTCGTCGAGCAGCAGGAGCTTCGGGCGCGACATGATCGCCCGTCCCATTGCGAGCATCTGCTGTTCGCCACCGGACAGCGTGCCCGCGGTCTGCCGGCGCCGCTCCTTCAGCCGTGGGAAGAGCGCGTAGACACGCTCGATATCGGCGGCGACGCCGGCGCGATCGGTGCGGATGTACGCGCCCATCGCGAGGTTCTCCTCGATGGTGAGCCCGCCGAACACGCCGCGACCTTCCGGCACGAGCGCCAGGCCCTGGCGTACGAGGCGAAACGCAGGACTTCCGGTGACGTTCTCACCGCGGTAGACGATCGTCCCGGCCTTGACGGGGAGGAGGCCGCAGATGCCCTTCAGCGTGGTCGTCTTGCCGGCACCGTTGGCGCCGACGAGGCAGACGAGCTCACCCGGGTCGACGACGATGTCGATCCCCTTGACGGCCTGGATGCCGCCGTAGGCGAGCTCGAGCCGGGACAGCACGAGCATGGGTGTTCCGGGTACGCTCATCGGGCCGGAAGCGCGAGCGATATCTCGCCGCCCAGGTACGCGGCGATGACCTTGGGATCCTTCTGCACGTCGGCGGCCGAGCCTTCCGCGATCTTCTTGCCGTAATCGAGCACGAGCACGCGATCGCAGATCGCCATCACGAGCTTCATGTCGTGCTCGATGAGCAGGATCGTGACCCCGTCGCCGCGAATGGCCGCGAGCAGGTGCTTCAGTGATGCGGTCTCGGTGGCATTCATGCCTGCCGCCGGCTCGTCGAGGGCGAGGAGCTTGGGCTCGGTCGCGAGCGCGCGGGCGATCTCGAGGCGCCGCTGGTCGCCGTAGGCGAGGTGCTTCGCGAAGCGGTTCGCGTGCGCGGCGACGCCCACGTACTCGAGGAGCTCGTACGCCCGCTCGTGGATCGCGCGCTCCTCGGCACGCGTGGCGGCGTTGCGCACGATCGCGCCGACGACACCGGCACGCGTGCGGACGTGGCGGCCGATCATCACGTTCTCGAGCGCGGACAGGTTACCGAAGAGACGGATGTTCTGGAACGTGCGCGCGATGCCGCGGCGGGCGACCTCGTTGGGCTTCATGTTCATGAGCGGATTGCCGTCGAACACGAACTCGCCGCCGTCCGGCGCGTAGATTCCCGTGAGCACGTTGAACAGCGAGGTCTTGCCGGCGCCGTTCGGCCCGATGAGCCCGTAGATCTCACCATGGTTGATCGTGAAGCCGACGTCGGAGAGCGCCTGGACGCCACCGAAACGCTTGGTGATGCCACGGGCGGCGAGGAGGATGTGCGCCCCACCGGTGGCGGGGACGTCGGGTGGCGGCGCGACCGCCGTCATGCGCGCCTCGATTCGAGTTCGCGCTTGCGCACCGACGAGGGCACGATTCCCGCCGGCCGGAACAGCATCATCAGGACGAGCGCGAAGCCGAAGAGCAGCATGCGGATCACTTCGGGCTCGAGGATGAGGCGGCCGAAGATCGCCTTCTGCGCCGGCTCCACCGTGTAGCGCAGGATCTCGGGGACGAACGAGAGAAGGATCGCACCCAGGATCACGCCCCAGACGTTGCCCATGCCGCCGAGCACGACCATGGCGAGGACCATCACCGACTCGACGAGGCCGAAGCTCTCGGGGCTGATGAAACCCTGGATCGCCGAGAACATCCCCCCGGCGACCCCGCCGAACGATGCCCCCATGGCAAAGGCGAGCAGCTTGATGTTGCGCGTGTTGATGCCCATGGCGCGGGCCGCCACCTCGTCCTCCCTGACCGCTTCCCACGCACGTCCGATGCGCGAGTCCTGCAGCCGCACGTTGATGGCGACGACCGCGATCATCAGGAGGAGGAGTAGGTAGTAGTACTTGATCGGACCGGTGACCGCAACGCCCAGCACCTGTTGCGTGGTGGCGAAGTTGATGTCACCGATGCGCACCGGATCGATCTGCGCGATCCCCTGCGGGCCGTTGGTGATGTTGACCGGTCGGGCGAGATTGTTGAGGAAGATGCGGATGATCTCGCCGAAACCCAGCGTCACGATCGCGAGGTAGTCGCCACGCAGCTTGAGCGTGGGCGTGCCGAGGAGGACGCCGAAGACGCAGGCCAGCGCGGCGCCGATCGGCAGGATGATCCAGAACGGCAGGTGCAGGTTGAAGTGCGGGCTCGCGAGCAGCGCGTAGACGTACGCGCCGACGGCGTAAAAGGCGATGTAGCCCAGGTCGAGGAGCCCCGCGAAGCCCACCACGATGTTGAGTCCGAGGGCGAGGAAGACGTAGAGGATCGCGGTATTGGTGATGCGGACCCACGCCGTGCCCACCTGCGCCAGCGCAAACGGCAGGATCGCGAGCACGATCGCGACGACGACGACGCCCGCCCAGGCGAGTCGCTTTCGATGGCGGGCGTCGATGAGGCCGGGCATGGCGGGTGCGGTCAGGCGCGGTCGGACACGCGCTCGCCCAGGAGGCCCGATGGGCGGAAGACGAGCACGGCGATGAGCACCAGGAACGCGAACACGTCCTGGTAGTTCGAGCCGAACAGCGTGAGGTTCGAATCCACCGCGCAGCGTTGTGCGAGCGCGGTCGACCAGCCGGACAGGTTGCACAGGTTCGTGAGGTCACCCACGTACCCTGCGCCCAGCGCCTCGATGATCCCGAGCAGGAGGCCACCCAGCATCGCTCCACCCAGGTTGCCGATGCCGCCCAGGACGGCGGCGGAGAACGCCTTCAGGCCCAGGATGAACCCCATCTGGTAGTGCGCGATCCCGTAGTAGCTGCCGACCATGACGCCGGCGATCGCGGCGAGGCCGGCGCCGATCACGAAGGTGAGCGAGATCACGCGATTGATGTCGATCCCCATGAGCCCGGCCACCTGCTGGTTCTGCGCGACGGCCCGCATCGCGATGCCGAGCTTGGTCCGGTACACGAGGAAGAGCAGCAGCGCCATGGTGGCGAGCGAGCCGCCGATGATCGCGATCTGCACGTTGGTGATCGTGGCCCCGCCGGCGGTCGGCGTGATCTGGTAGGTCACCGTCGGGATGATCTGCGGATACGGCAGCGGATTGCGGCTCCACACGATGAGCGCGAGATGCTGCAGGATGATGGACAGTCCGATCGCGGTGATGAGCGGCGCAAGGCGCGGTGCGTGGCGCAGCGGCCGGTACGCCACCCGCTCGAGGGCGTAGCCCACCGCCATGCACACCGGAATCGCAGCGGCGACGCCGCTTGCGAGCACGAGGGCGGGGGGCAGCCCCGTTTCTCCGGACAGCGCCACGATCGTCGAGTAGGCGACCATCGCCCCGATCATCACGACTTCACCGTGCGCGAAGTTGATGAGCTGGATGATCCCGTAGACCATCGTGTAGCCGAGGGCCACGATCGCGTACACGCTGCCGAGCGTGAGCCCGTTGATGATCTGCTGGAGAAACGTATCCACGGGCGGTGCGGCGTCGGAATACGGTGCGGAAAGGCGATGGGCGAGGGGTGGGCAACGGGCCGAGCGCGCACATTTCACCACATCCGGCCGGAACGGCGCACGATCCGCAAGAAAAACGGCGCCCCGCGGGGCGCCGTTCGTTTCGGAAGGCGAGGCGCTACTTCTTGGGCGCTTCCGCCGGTGCTGCGGTGGCCGCGGGTGCGGCTGCCGGCGCCGGTGCCGCCGCCTTCATGAACTCGTCGAAGGCGATGCTCTTGCCGCCCTTGACGACCGCGATCGGCTCGAGCTTGCCGCCCTTCATCGTGAAGATCGTGATCTCCGCGTCCTTGCGATCGCCCTTGTCGTCGAACTGGATGTGGCCGGTCGCGCCTTGGAAGTCGATCTTCTGCAGTTCGGGCAGGTACTTCACCGGGTCGGCAGAATCGGCCTTCTGCATCGCGGCGATCAGGAGGTTGACGCCGTCGTAGGTGAACGGCGCGTAGAGGATCGGCTCGACGTTGAACTTCTGCTTGTACGCCTCGAGGAATTCCTTCGACGCGGCGACGACTGGCAAACCGGCCTGCGAGCAGACGAGGCCATCGGCGGCGCCCTCGCCGGCGAGCTGCTTCATGTTGTCGGTGCACGCGCCGTCGCCGAAGCTGAACACCGCCTTGATGCCGAGTTCGCGGGCCTGCTTGAGCATCGGGCCACCGGTCGCGTCCATGCCGCCGTAGAACACGGCGTCGGGTGCCTTGCCCTTCATCTTGGTGAGGATCGCCTTGAAGTCGGTGGCCTTGTCGTTCGTCTTCTCGCGGGCCACGACCTGGACGCCACCGGCCTTGAGCGTCTTCTCGACCTCGTTGGCGAGACCCTCGCCGTACGCCGTGGCGTCGTCGACGACCGCGACCTTCTTGACCTTCATCGATTCGAGGTACTGCGCAACCGCCGGTCCTTGCTGGTCGTCGCGTCCCACCACCCGGAAGATTCCCTTGAAGCCTTGCTCGGTCAGCTTCGGATTGGTCGCCGAGCCCGAGATCATCGGGATGCCGGCCTGGTTGTAGACCGCGGACGCCGGGATCGTCACGCCAGAGTTCAAGTGGCCGACCACGCCGGCGACCTTCGCATCGGCGAACTTCTGCGCGATCGTCGGGCCCATCTTCGGGTCCGCCTGGTCATCCTCGCCCATCAACTCGAACTTCACGGTCTTGCCGCCAAGCTTGATCTTCTTGGCGTTGGCCTGCTCGATCGCGAGCCGCGCGCCGTTCTCGTTGTCCTTGCCCAGGTGGGCAATACCGCCGGTCAGCGGGCCCCCGTGACCGATCTTGACGACGACGACTTCCTCGACCGGAGGGGCCGCCGGCGCGGCGGGGGCCTCGGCCTTCTTCGGCTCTTCCTGCTTGCCGCAGCCATACGCGGCGATGAGCGCGGCGGCAACGACGGTGATGCCGAACTTGCGCGACATGTTCATGAAATCCTCTTTGGATGCGAAGTGGGGAGACGTCGCGCAATCGGTCGCAGACGCGGGCAAACGGGACCGGCGATGATCCTGCGCAACGGAAGGTGACGCACTCGACTTGACGGCGGCTCCAGGGGCGCCGCCCGACGTCCGGCCGGGTGCGCGCAGCGACGAAACACGACACCGTGCAACGCGGCCGTCGGGAGCATCGATACGCCCGGCCGGTGCGCCGTAAAAAAAAGCGGGCTATTATTACGGGCTGCCACGAGACTGTCAATGTGCCGGCCACGAGGGCGGGAACCCCCGCGTCACGGCGGTCGCGTTTCGTCGACGGCAGCGGCATTTCGTCGCATCGACGTTGTGCGAGCGCACCTGCGGCGGCGACAATCGCGCACTTTTTCCGGGTGGCGTTGTCATGGGAGTCGGTCGGGGCCGTCGCGACGACCTGCGCGCGGCGCCGAATCCGCAAGACGCACCCGCTGCATCCAAACAGGATCGACGGCGGCATGCCGCGTTGCCCCACGAGGCGTCGCCGGCGAATGGGAGAGTCAATGGCGTTTCGCATCACTCGCAAGCGTGCGGTGGTCTTCGCAATCGTCGCCATGCTGGCGCTCGCCTTCGGCACAGCGATCGTGCAGCGGCAGGCCCGGAAGGCCGAAGAGGCGCGGGCTAAGGACCGCCCGCCGGTCGCGCTCGAGTTCGCGCCGGCCGACGTGACCTCGCCCCAGCGCGCGCCGCTTTCGCGCTGGCTGCCCATCTCGGGGACGCTGCAGCCGGTGCATCAGGCCACGGTGAAGGCCAAGGTGTCCGGTGACGTCCGGCAGATCAGCGTGCGCGAAGGCGATCCCGTGCGCGCCGGGCAGGTGCTCGTGCGCGTGGACACCGCCGATCTCGAGGCGAAGCTCATCGAGCGCCAGGGCCAGCTCGAATCGGCACGGGCGCAGCTCGCGCTGGCCGAGAAGACGCTCGCCACCAACCAGAAGCTCCTCAAGCAGAACTTCATCTCGCAGACCGCGTTCGATAGCTCCGAGTCGACGCTCAACGTCACGCGCGGCAGCGTGAAGTCGGCCGAGGCGCAGGTGCGCCTCGCCCAGAACGCGCTCAAGGACGCGCAGGCGGTGGCGCCGTTGTCCGGAATCGTCGCCAAGCGGCACGTGCAGCCGGGCGAGAAGGTCGCCTTCGACACGCCGCTCGTGACCATCGTCGACTTGAAGGACATCGAGCTGCAGGCGCTCGTGCCCGCAGTCGACATCCCGGAGCTCGAGCCGGGGATGGCGGTCGAGCTGACCGTCGACGGCTTCGGCGACCGGCGCTTCGCCGGACGCATCGAGCGCATCAATCCGGCCACCGAGCCGGGGACGCGCGCGATCCTCGTCTTCGTCGGGGTGCCCAACACCGACCACGAGCTGCGCGGCGGGATGTTTGCGACCGGACGTATCACGCTCGCCCCCAGTGCGCCCGCGCTGTCGCTGCCGGCCTCGGCCGTGCGCAGCGAGGCCGGGCAGACCTACGTGTGGGCGATCGACGGCGGCAAGCTCGTCCGGCGCATGGTCGTGGTGGGTCGCCGTGACGAGGAATCGGGTCGCGTCGAGATCAAGACCGCGCTGCCCGCCAACCTCGCGATCCTGGCCGCACGGTTCGACAACCTGAAGGAGGGCGCCCCGGCACTCGTGCGCGCGGATCCGGCGACGCCAGCGAAGGGAAGCGATGCCGCGAATCGTGAGCGCAACGGAATGCAGAAGCAGTCGTAGCGCGTTTTCCCCGAGGCCGAGCGCCGACCGTCACGATGTGGATCACTAGGGTATCCATCAACAATCCCGTCTTTGCCACCATGGTCATGGTGGCGCTGACGGTGCTCGGGCTCTTTTCGTACGCCCGCCTGCGTGTCGAGCAGATGCCCGACGTCACGCTGCCGTTCCTCGTCGTGCAGACCCTCTACCCGGGCGCTTCCCCCGAGGCGATCGAGATCGACGTGACGAAGCCGATCGAGAACGCGGTCAACGGGGTCTCCGGAGTGAAGCTCGTCCGCTCGTTCACGGCGGAAGGGGTGAGCTCGGTGTTCATCGAGTTCCGCCTCGATACCGACATGATGCGCGCGATGCAGGACGTCCGCGACAAGGTCGCGGTCGTGCGCCCGGGGTTCCCGCGCGACGTCAAGGAGCCACTCGTCGTGCGCGCCGACACCGAGAATCAGGAGCCGGTCGTGTCGCTCGCGGTGATGTCGAAGACGACCGACCTGCGCGAGCTCACCTCGCTCACCGACCAGACGATCATCAAGGGCCTGGAGAACGTCCCGGGGGTGGCGCGCATCGATGCCTCCGGCAAGGTCACGCGCCAGATCCTGGTGCAGATCAAGCCGCATGCGCTGTCGGCGTTCGGCATCGGCGTCGACCAGGTGATGAGCGCGATCCGCCTCGCCAATCAGGACGTTCCTGCCGGGCGCCTGTCGCGCGGGCAGAGCGATCGCATGGTGCGCATCGAGGGCAAGATCAAGGATCCCGCGCAGTTCGGCCGCATCATCGTCGCGCAGCAGGGCGGGGGCCCCGTCTACCTCGCGCAGGTCGCCGACATCATCGACGGCGAGAAGGAGGAGACGTCGATCGCCCGCATCAATGGCCGCCCGGCGATCACGCTCGACATCCTGAAGGCGCAGGATGCCAACATCGTCGAGACCGGCGCCGGAATCCTCAAGGCCGTCGACGAACTGCGCAAGCGCATCCCCGCCGACGTCGAGATCGCCGTCGTGCACAACGCGGGCGATTCGGTCCAGAAGAGCGTGACCCGCGTCAAGAGCACGATCATCGAGGGCGCGATCCTCACCGTCCTCATCGTGTTCCTCTTCCTGCACAGTTGGCGCAGCACGGTGATCACCGGCCTCACGCTGCCGATCGCGGTGATCACGACGTTCATCGCGCTGTACGCGTTCGACTTCTCGCTCAACTTCCTCACCCTGATGGCGCTGTCACTGTGCATCGGGCTGCTCATCGACGATGCGATCGTCGTGCGCGAGAACATCGTGCGCCACCTCGCCATGGGCAAGGATCACAAGACCGCCGCGCTCGAGGGCACCGACGAGATCGGCCTCGCGGTGATGGCGACGACGTTTGCCATCGTCGCCGTGTTCGTGCCGATCGCCTTCATGAGCGGGATCATCGGCCGCTTCTTCTTCCAGTTCGGCGTCACCGTCGCAGTCGCCGTCCTGGTGTCGCTGTTCGTGAGCTTCACGCTCGACCCCATGCTCTCCTCGGTGTGGCGGGACCCGCCGGGCGATCGCTACCGGCGCGTTCCCTGGATGGGTCGTTTCATGGATGGCGTGGAGCGTGCCATCGAATGGGTGCACGAGCTCTACGGCGAGATCCTGGAGTGGGCCCTCGGGCACCGCAAGACGGTGCTGGCGGTGTCGTTCCTCGCGTTCGCGGGAAGCTTCGCGCTCGTGCCGCTCATCGGCACCGAGTTCGTCCCCGAGCAGGACCAGGGATTCATTTCGCTTAGGCTCAATACGGCCGTCGGCAGCAGCCTCGAATACACCGACAGCAAGGTGCGCCAGGTCGAGGCGGCGCTGAAGGCCTTTCCCGAGATCGCGCTCGTGATGACGACGGTGGGCACCGACGAAGGCC